>Ga0209712_10001830_pt1 | contig 17839 bp, 13 predicted proteins | sample ArcOceMetagenome_FD_187443 | JGI IMG/M metagenome (GOLD analysis project Ga0209712, IMG submission 187443) | Marine eukaryotic phytoplankton communities from Arctic Ocean - Arctic Ocean - Greenland ARC118M Metagenome (SPAdes) (version 2) | ecosystem: Environmental > Aquatic > Marine > Oceanic...
ACGGACAATGCCACCAAAGATGTTCACCAACACTGCACTCACATTGCTGTCAGAAAGAATGATTTTGAATGCTTCAGCAACACGCTCTTTAGTTGCACCGCCGCCCACATCAAGGAAGTTAGCTGGCTTGCCACCGTGTAAGTTAACAATGTCCATGGTGCCCATAGCAAGACCGGCTCCATTGACCATGCAGCCAACGTTTCCGTCTAGTGCGACATAATTAAGTTCCCATTTAGCGGCTTCTGCTTCACGGGCATCATCTTGTGACGGATCGTGCATAGCGGCTACTTTAGGTTGACGATAAACAGCATTACCATCGATAGCTAATTTAGCATCTAGGCAGTGAATATCACCGTCAGCTTTAATGACCAGAGGGTTGATTTCGATAAGGGCGATATCTAAGTCAACAAACATTTTTGCTAAGCCAAGGAATATCTTAGTGAACTGTTTAATTTGAACGCCTTTAAGGCCCAATTTAAACGCCATTTCACGTGCTTGGTAAGGTTGCGCACCAACAATTGGGTCAATCTCAGCTTTTAAAATCTTTTCAGGTGTTTCGTGAGCAACGGTTTCAATCTCAACACCGCCTTCAGTAGACGCCATGAAAACAACGCGACGAGAAGTACGGTCAACGACTGCACCTAAATACAACTCATCGGCGATATCTGTACAGGTTTCAACCAAAATCTTAGTGACTGGCTGGCCATGTTCATCCGTTTGAAACGTCACTAAATTTTTGCCTAACCACTTTTCAGCAAACGCTTTGATTTCTTCTTTAGTTTTTACCAGTTTTACGCCACCAGCTTTACCTCGGCCACCTGCGTGAACTTGGCATTTAACTACCCACTCACTGCCGCCAATTTTATCAGCTGCCGCTACAGCTTCTTCTGGAGTCGAAGCTGCTATTCCGTCAGAGACTGGCAAGCCGTACTCTTTGAATAACTGCTTGCCTTGATATTCATGCAAATTCATGGTTTTTCTACCCGTTTGATGTAAGAAAAAAGCCGCTAGTCAGCCGCTTTATTTTTTGCCGTTTTGTAACACAATAACGACGAAGATGCAGACAAGGTGAAATCCTCATCTGCCTCGATTAGTGACACATCTACTACTTTTTATACATCGAGAAGCAGACGTGTTGGGTCTTCTAACATTTCTTTGATGGTCACCAAAAAGCCAACAGACTCTTTACCATCAATAATGCGGTGATCGTAAGACAATGCCAAATACATCATCGGTAAAATTTCTACTTTACCGTTTACAGCCATTGGTCTGTCTTGGATTTTATGCATACCTAAAATAGCACTTTGTGGCAGGTTTAGAATAGGTGTCGACAACAACGAACCAAATACGCCGCCGTTAGTAATAGTGAAATTGCCACCCTGCATTTCAGCCAAGGTTAATTTACCATCACGTCCTTTAAGGGCTAGTGCTCTAATACCACTTTCAATACCAGCCATACCTAGTGCATCAGTATCTTTAAGTACCGGTGTAACCAGTCCACGAGGCGTCGATACCGCAATAGAAATATCAAAATAGTTGTGATAACAAATATCATCACCGTCAATAGAAGCGTTCACTTCTGGGAAACGTTTAAGTGCTTCAGTCACCGCTTTGACGTAAAAGGACATAAAACCAAGGCGAATGCCATGACGTTTTTCGAAGCTTTCTTGATATTGCTTACGCAAGTCCATAATAGGCTTCATGTTTACTTCGTTAAACGTCGTCAACATGGCTGTATTGTTTTTCGCGTCTAACAAACGCGTGGCGATAGTTTTACGTAAACGTGTCATAGGCACACGTTTATCAGTGCGATTATCTAAGGCAACAACGGGTGCTGCTTCTACTGGTGCGACAGACTTAGCTGCAGGTGCCTGTAAAGACTTTTCAACATCTGCTTTGGTAATGCGACCGCCTTTGCCTGTACCTTTAATTTTTGCAGCATCTAAGCCTTTTTCAGCAAGTAATCTGCGAACAGAAGGACTCAGCGCATCGTTTTCTTCAGATGTAGTTTCCACAGCTGCAGCGATTGGGGCCGCAACAGCACCCGCAACAAAGTGCGCAATCACTTGCTCACCATTGACTGTTTCGCCTTCAATGGCTAAGATTTCACTCAATGTGCCATCAGCTGGTGCAACCACTTCTAGTACGACTTTATCAGTCTCGATATCAACTAAGTTCTGATCACGAGAGATAGCTTCACCTGGCTTTACATGCCAAGTTGCAATTGTTGCATCTGCCACTGATTCTGGCAAAACAGGTACCTTAATTTCCACTGACTCACCTTTATTACCGGATGGTTGACTTAATTGTTCACTTGATTGTTCATTGACTTGAGCTGGAGCAGCCGCTGTGCTGGCGCCTTCCTCAAAACTTGCAATAATTTGTTCACCTAACACCGTTTCACCCTCAGCGTGTATAATATTACTGACCACGCCGTCTGCAGGTGCAACGATTTCTAACACTACTTTATCTGTTTCAATATCTACAAGATTTTGATCGCGACTCACTTTTTCGCCTACCTTTACATGCCAGGTAGCGATTGATGCATCGGCCACTGATTCAGGTAATACCGGTACTTTTATTTCTATTGTCATACTGGTTCCTTATTTATTGTTAATGCATCATCAACCAAGTCTTTTTGCTGTTGGTTGTGAACTGAAATATAACCTACCGCAGGAGATGCTGAGGCTTTTCGACCGGCATAAGTTAATGTGGCGGCTTGTGGCAACGAAGACCAGAAATGATGTTGGCTACAATACCAAGCACCTTGATTTTGTGGCTCTTCTTGACACCAAACCCAATCTTTAACGTGGTTAAACTTACTCACTACTTGACCGATTTCCTCATGTGGGAAAGGATAAAGTTGTTCAATACGAATAATGGCCACGTCGGTTTGTTCATTCTTACGGCGCTGCTCTAACAGGTCGTAATAAACTTTACCCGAACACATCACTACACGCTTAACTTCACTTGGGCTAAGGTCATCTATTTCATCGATAACATTGTGGAACACACCTTCAGCTAATTCTTCGATACTCGATACAGCCAAAGGATGACGCAATAAAGACTTAGGTGACATAACAATCAGCGGTTTACGCATCGGACGAAGTGCCTGACGACGTAACATATTAAAAACTTGAGCGGGCGTTGAAGGGATACACACCTGCCAGTTATGATCTGCGCACATCTGTAAAAAGCGTTCTAATCTAGCAGAGCTATGCTCAGGTCCTTGTCCTTCATAACCATGAGGTAACAACATGGTTAATCCGCACAGACGTCCCCATTTTGCTTCGCCAGAGCTTAGGAACTGGTCAATCACAACTTGTGCACCGTTGGCAAAGTCACCGAATTGGGCTTCCCAAATAGTCAAGGTACCGGGCTCTGCTGTTGCATAACCAAACTCAAAAGCTAATACCGCAGCTTCAGACAAAACAGAATCGTATATTTCCATTTTACCTTGTTCGGCATGTAAGTTAGCCAAAGGCATATAATCAGCACCGTCAGTTTGACTGTGCAACACGGCATGGCGATGAAAGAAAGTGCCACGACCTGAGTCTTGCCCTGTCATACGTATATTATTGCCACCGTCTACAATGTGCGCGTAACCTAAGTTTTCTGCCATTCCCCAGTCTAATGGTCTCTCGCCATTAATCATAGCAACACGGTCTTTGTACAGTTTAGCAACACGTGATTGCAGCTTATGTTCAGCAGGGAAAGTACAGAGTTTCTGACCTAATTCTTTTATTTTTTCAACACTGATAGCACTGTCATATTTCACGTCCCAGTCATGTCCAAGATACGGAGACCAGTCTACTGAATGTTCAGTCATTGGACGCCATTCTTCGACCACACAAGCACCATGATCGAGTGCTGCACGGTAGTCACTGACCAGTCTTTCAACATCGTGAGCTTGTATAACACCCTCAGCGATAAGTTGCTCAGCGTAAATTTTACGTGGTACAGGGTGTACTTTTATTTTTTGGTACATCAAAGGCTGAGTCGCATTCGGCTCATCTGCTTCGTTGTGCCCATGACGTCGGTAACAAACTAAATCAATGACAACGTCACGTTTAAATTGATTGCGATAATCTAATGCCAGCTTAGTGACAAATAATACTGCTTCAGGATCATCGGAATTCACATGAAATATTGGAGCCTGAACCATCTTGGCAATGTCGGTGCAATACTGCGTTGAACGTGTGTCTTCAATTTTAGACGTGGTAAAACCCACTTGATTATTGATAACAATACGAACCGTACCGCCCACTTGGAAACCACGTGTTTGCGACATGTTAAAGGTTTCTTGCACGACACCTTGACCTGCGATAGCGGCATCACCGTGAATGGTGATCGGTAGCACTAATGAGCCATCGGTACAGCCGCGTCTGTCTAAACGAGCTCGAACAGAGCCAATCACTACCGGGTTAACAATTTCGAGGTGGGACGGGTTAAATGCCAACGCCAAATGCAAATTACCGCCTGGAGTAGCGAAATCAGAAGAATAACCGGCATGATATTTCACATCACCAGCACCTAAAGAGTCGTCATGTTTACCAGAAAATTCGTCAAACAGTACAGATGGGTTTTTACCCAACACGTTCACCAAGGTGTTAATTCTACCTCTGTGCGCCATACCGATAACGACTTCTTTAGTTCCATTACTGCCTGCATGACTGATCAAACTTTTCAGCATAGGCACCAATGCATCGCCGCCTTCAAGAGAGAAACGTTTCGCACCAGGGAATTTAGCTCCAAGGTATTTTTCCATACCGTCTGCAGCGACTAAACCCTTTAGAAGATAAATTTTTTCTTCTCGAGAAATTTCAGGCTTAGCTTGGACAGACTCGATACGGTGTTGCAACCAACGTTTTTGATCCGTATCTGTAATGTGCATGTATTCAGTACCGATAGAGCCACAATAAGTGCGGTTCAAGGAATCAAATAATTGGCCTAAAGGCATTGATTCTTTACCAATAGCGTAAGAGCCTACGTTAAAGGTAATATCAAAATCTTTTTCAGAAAGGTTATGGTGAGACAGTTCCAAGTCCCTCACTCTTGTCTGTTTCCACAGACCAAGAGGATCGAGGTTGGCATGTTGATGGCCCCTGAAACGAAAGGCATTAATCAACTGCAGTACTTTAACTTGTTTCTCATCCCCGCCACTTGTGCTTGATTGAGTCGACCCAGACCCTGCTCGAGAAGCAGGCCCAAGTGCGGCTAGGGTGCGAAATTGATCACGAACAATACTATGTTTGGTCTCAACTTCTACCCCATCAAGTTTAGGTAATTTTTCAAAAATGCTTCGCCATTCATCAGACACACTTTGCGCATCATCTAAATAAGCTTCATACATTTGTTCAATATAAGTAGCGTTGCCACCAGCCATGTGGGAAGAATCCCACCATGCTTTCATCACGCTTTGTTGCATTAGCGTACCTTGGTATTAGTCAAACTTGCAGTAATGTGTGCATAAGCACACGGTGTTTTTATTTTTAGTAAAACCTACACTGCTCGTTTGAGCAGCATAGATTTAATATGACCAATCGCTTTGGTAGGATTTAATCCTTTAGGGCACACACTGACACAGTTCATGATGCCATGGCATCTAAACACACTGAACGCATCGTCTAAACCGCTTAAACGTTCATCTGTAGCTGTATCTCGGCTATCAGCTAAAAAACGATAAGCATGCAACAAACCTGCAGGACCAATAAATTTATCTGGATTCCACCAGAAAGATGGGCAAGAGCTTGAACAACATGCACATAAAATACACTCATACAAACCGTCTAGCTTTTCTCTTTCTTCCGGTGACTGTAAAAATTCACGGGCTGGCGGCTGCTTATCATCATTAATAAGAAACGGCTTAATTTTTTCATACTGAGTGTAAAATTGCGTCATATCTGTGACCAAATCACGCACTACTGGTAATCCAGGTAATGGACGAACCACTATTCTAGAACCCTTGAGTGCTGAGATTGGTGTAATACATGCTAAACCATTTTTACCATTCATGTTAACGCCATCAGAGCCACAGACTCCTTCACGGCATGAACGACGAAATGATAAAGTGGGGTCTTTCTCTTTTAACGCTATCAATGCGTCCAACACCATCATATCTTGGCCTTCTGCGACCTCCAACTGATAGTCTTGCATACGAGGAGCGTTATCAATATCGGGATTATAACGATAAATGGAAAGATTTAATTGCATAATTGTTGCTCCTAGTATGTTCTTGCTTTAGGTGGGAAGGCTTCACGTAATTTAGGTGACATATTCACTTCACGTTTTATCATTGATTTTGTTTCAGGTAAATAAACAGAATGACATAACCAATCTTTATCATTTCTGTCAGGAAAATCAAAGCGACTATGTGCTCCGCGACTTTCCGTTCTAAAATTAGAGGCGACAGCGGTGGTGTAAGCCGTTTCCATCAAGTTATCTAATTCAAGACATTCAATGCGCATCGTGTTGAAATCATTACTCTTGTCATCTAAGCGTGCATTGTCTAATCTCTCGCGGATATCGCCAAGCTCTTTCAAGCCTGTTGCCATTGAATCACCTTCACGAAATACAGAGAAATTTAATTGCATACATTGCTGCAAATCTTTCTTGATTTGAACGGGATCTTCGCCTTTACCTACGTCTGAGTTTTCCCAGCGGTTAAAGCGCACCATTGCTTGGTCTACATCATCTTCTGACGCTTCACGAGCATCGATACCGTCAATAGCCTTACCGAGATGTAGTCCTGTTGCGCGACCAAACACCACTAAGTCTAATAAAGAATTACCACCTAATCGGTTTGCACCATGCACAGACACACAAGCAATTTCGCCACAGGCAAATAAGCCTTTAATAGGTGACGTATTACCATTTGCGTCCATGGTAAGTGCTTGGCCGTCTACGTTGGTCGGTATGCCGCCCATCATATAATGGCAAGTTGGGATAACGGGGATTGGCTCTTTAATTGGATCGACATGTGCGAAGGTACGAGACAATTCTAAAATACCAGGCAAACGCGACTCAAGTACATCTTTACCTAGGTGGTCAAGCTTCAGTTTACAATGAGGGCCTTGTGGACCGTCAAAACCGCGACCTTCACGAATTTCTGTCATCATCGAACGAGCCACTACGTCTCGACCGGCTAAATCTTTAGCATTGGGTGCGTAACGTTCCATAAAACGTTCACCGTCTTTATTTAAAAGATACCCACCTTCACCACGGCATCCCTCAGTTACTAGTGTACCCGCGCCTGCAATACCCGTTGGGTGGAACTGCCACATTTCCATATCTTGCATAGGTACACCAGCACGTAGTGCCATACCTAAGCCGTCACCGGTGTTAATGTGTGCATTAGTGGTCGAAGCATATATACGCCCAGCGCCACCTGTGGCTAATACGACTGCTTTAGACTTAAAATATACTACTTCACCAGACTCGATATCAATGGCAGTACAGCCAACCACATCACCGTCTTGGTTTTTGACTAGGTCAAGTGCGTACCACTCACTGAATATCTTTGTCTTGTTTTTAACATTTTGCTGATACAGCAAATGTAACAATGCGTGGCCTGTTCTATCTGCTGCTGCAGCAGTACGAGCACCCTGCTCTCCGCCAAAGTTTTGCGATTGACCGCCAAAAGGACGTTGATAGATTTTGCCATTTTCAAAACGAGAAAAGGGTAGACCCATATTTTCCATTTCAATAATGGCTTCTGGGCCTGTTTTACACATGTACTCGATTGCATCTTGGTCACCGATATAATCAGAGCCTTTGACCGTATCGTACATATGCCATTCCCAGTTATCTTCATGGGCATTACCCAGAGCAACTGTTATTCCACCTTGTGCAGAAACTGTATGTGAGCGTGTAGGAAAAACTTTAGATAAAAGGGCACACGACTTACCCGATTCTGTAATCTGTAATGCTGCGCGCATACCTGCGCCACCAGCACCAATAACAACTGCATCAAATTCATGAACAGGAAGACTCATTTACACACCCCACAAAACAAATAAACCAACAACCACATATACAAACGCTGTTAGATTAATAATAAATTGAATAAACGCACGCAAACCGGGCGCTTTAACATAATCAGTTAGGACCTGCCACATACCTATACGGATGTGAAACATAATCGAAACCAATGTAACAAACGTGAATACTTTCATCGCTAGACCAGAAAACAAGTCGTTCCACACTGCATAAGTGATGTCTGGAGTAGCTATAAAGTACCACCCCATAAACAAAGAAAACGCAGTCATAATTAGAGCGGTTGCACGAGTTGTGACGTAATCTTGTACGCCGTTACGTTTTAAACTTGCTTGACCCGTTACCATAATACAACTCCTACTAAGATTGTTAATATGATCCATGCGGCTATAATTGCTTTTGCACTTATATCACCGGACTTTAGTTCTTCCCAATAACCCATATCCATTATCATGTGACGCACACCGCCTAATACATGATACGTCAAGGCAGAAATGGTGCCTATTGCAACAAACTTACCTAAAGGACCCGCCATTTGTTCTTGAACAAGAGCAAACCCCTCAATTGATGATACAGACATTGCCCAAGCCCAGATCACAAACATCATTGCAAAAAACAATGCAACGCCTGTAATACGATGAAGAATGGAGGTAATAGCTGCGGGGGGAAAACTAATAGTATTGAGTTGTAAGTTAACTGGTCTTTGTTTTTTCACGTTTATCACTCTTATATACCCGTAGGTAGTTAAAACATTTCGGCTTATAACATCTTGCATGTTAATTTCTTGCTAAAATCCAATTTCTTCTCCCTAAGATTGTTAACACTTTGTTAAGGAGAAGTTAATAAAAAATAATTTTTCCAGCATCCAGTGCTTTAAGCCTAAGAAGTATATCCAGCCATTCAAATAAATACAATTATTGTTCCTTATTAAAGGTTTATAAGTAATAAGTGTGGCTATCTATGTCAGTTACAAGGAAAATGTATCTAATATGTAAATTGACCAAGCTATTCCAAAATTTTATTTGCATTGGAAAGACAAAAAGAGTCAAAATTTATTGAGAGCATATGCATTTAAATTGACTTTGTAAGTTAATTTAAGTTGAAATAAAGGTATTCCCACTTCACTACGCAGCAGAATATGCTGTTTATCGAACACAAAACGATTCTGAGGAGAACAGTTTATGGCAGATAATAAAGCCATTTTAAAAGCGGGCGACAAGGAAATAGAACTTCCAATTTTAACAGGTACTGCAGGCTTCGATGTAATAGACGTCAGGTCTCTAGGCGCTAATGGGTACTTTACCTATGACCCCGGGTTTATGGCAACTGGCTCATGTGAATCATCTATCACTTATATTGACGGCGCTAAAGGAATTCTGTTACATCGGGGTTATTCTATTGAAGAATTAGCGCGAGATTCAGATTATATTGAAGTGGTTTACATGCTTTTGCATGATAAAACGCCTACTTCTGAAGAATACAAAGAATTTAAAGACACCATGACTCGCCATACGCTAGTGCATGATCAATTAAATAACTTTTTTAGAGGGTTTAGACGCGACGCACATCCTATGGCCATGTTGTGTGGCACGGTGGGTGCTATGGCTTCTTTTTACCATGATGATTTGGATATTAACGATCCTGAGCAAAGATTACGTAGCGCATATCGTTTAGTTGCTAAAATGCCTACATTAGTAGCAATGTGTTACAAGTACAACATTGGCCAGCCATTTGTACATCCTAAAAACTCATTAAGCTACGCAGAAAACTTTTTAAATATGATGTTTTCTGTTCCTGCTGAAGACTACAAGATCAGCCCAGCGGTAGCTAAAGCGGTCGATAGAATATTTATTTTGCATGCTGACCACGAACAAAATGCATCCACCTCTACAGTGCGTTTGGCTGGCTCTTCAGGTGCTAATCCTTATGCGTGTATTGCCGCGGGTGTTGCGTCTTTATGGGGACCGGCTCACGGCGGTGCCAATGAAGCTTGTTTGAACATGCTTGAAGAAATAGGCACGGTTGACCGTATACCTGAGTTTATTGCTAGAGCCAAAGACAAGGCTGACCCGTTCCGCTTGATGGGCTTTGGTCACAGAGTATATAAAAACTTTGATCCACGTGCCACAGTCATGCGCGAAAGTTGCCATGAAGTACTCGCTGAACTTAACATCGATGATCCATTACTTAATGTAGCCATGGAGCTTGAACGCATTGCGTTAAGCGACCCCTACTTCGCAGAGAAAAAACTGTTCCCAAATGTTGATTTTTATTCGGGTATTGTTTTAAAAGCGATCGGTATTCCCACCAATATGTTTACCTGTATTTTTGCCTTGGCACGTACAGTTGGATGGGCATCACATTGGCATGAAATGTTAAGCCAACCAGGACAGAAGATTGGTCGACCTCGTCAGTTATACACGGGCAAGGCACAACGTTCCTATACCAAAATAGATAAATAGCGCTGTATTTATTGAGAAAATAGCGACCTTAATCGGTCGCTTTTTTTTTGCGCGAAAGACAGTCTATATTTTCAATGCATTACTATGAATATAAATATGAATATTAATGAAAATGAAAATGCCCTTAATAAGTAATAGAACTAAACCGCTTTGTTAAGGGTTTCAGCGCCCCTCTTATCGCCTACCCCTGTGACCACACTTAACTAACAGAGCAAGTCATCATTGAATGATAATCTGTGATATTGAAACTGGGCGTTCTGCGTGCGCTTATTACAGCGCGCCAAACACGTTACTGGCTCTGCAATAAGTATTAATATTAAGCCGTTCGGCGTTTCAGAAACAAGACCCAAGAATGTTTCTTTGCTTTATTGTAAAAAAATATAAACCCAACAAAATATCGAGGTGATAATTTAGCGTTTAAAATTTTACAATGCGCGTTTTGATAAATACGTGCTGATAGACACTTTTATTGATAAATATTTGTTAACACGCAGACCCATCAACCATAATTTCTGACACTGGTAGCAATTTATTAGGCGGCATAATACCCAATATTATGTATGTCATATTTTTATACGGCCTAAACATCTCTCTTTTAACAAACGTTTTGCTGCACCGAGGCAAAGGTAACTTGCGAAAAAACCTCTAATTGTTTCAGATCTACTGTTAAGGAACAAACCTAACAAGCCTGACCATACAAAGCGTTTTTTATCACAAGGGCAAAATTATAAATAAACCAGCCATTTTTAGTCTCTCAATAAAACCATTACAACGACAAAGCTGAAACGTTTGGCACCATGTAAAAACATCAGTCTTGTCTGATGTAACTCATTAGACGTGAGTCAACACCACATCCATAATGATAGACACAAACTTAACGTCTTGATAATTGCTGGTGCATTGTTCTGCCTTACCTCTTACGTGGAGGCGACTTGTCGCGCTATTCAACTAGGCGAAGCCAGGATTTTAAAAAATCCGCTTGAAGTTGATCAGAACGCCCTGCTTAATTTACTGAATAATTGAATAAAGAACATTATCCTCAAGCAACATGTTTGCGTACTTTATCTGGTTACAGCTAAAAACAAGTCACATAAAGGGGGCTTTATGAAAAAATTATTTGCACAGGACTCAGGATAGTTACCTTAAACGTGGAAATTTACATATTTTAATTCGCCCTCAAATTGACTTACTTGGAATGTATGTCTTAAAAATTGCTGCAAAGTCTATTCAAAATACTGATTTTACCTCTTAACCACCCCATTTCTAGCGTCACTTGCTTAGTATCTAACCAAACAGACATTTTAATGTCATAAAACGGTTGACGACAAAAAGCTAGATCAGCATAATACGCGCCACTTCGGAGACGGAGTGATTAAGTGGCAACATAGCTCAGCTGGTTAGAGCACATCACTCATAATGATGGGGTCGCAGGTTCGAGTCCCGCTGTTGCCACCACTTTTTCCTTTTTAGGATTAAAAGTATGCGGGAGTGGTGGAATTGGTAGACACGCTGGATTTAGGTTCCAGTGCTTCACGGCGTGAGAGTTCGAGTCTCTCCTTCCGCACCAATGTTAGTACCAAGTTAGAATATTGTTGGGGTATAGCCAAGTGGTAAGGCAACGGGTTTTGATCCCGTCATTCGTTGGTTCAAGTCCAGCTACCCCAGCCATTTTTTGGACTGATATAAAATACCAGATTTAATAATATATGCTTGTGAGTTTTACTTACTACAATGCTGTTTTGTTGGTTTAGTATATTATTGAGTAACTATTGATAAGACATTTAAATGACTATATCAATATAGATTGAAAATACTACATCAAGGTTTTCTATTAAGAATTTTGATTATTATTTTTAATGTTTTAAAGTAGTTGGTTAGTTATACTATCATCTACACTCTTGGGGTATAGCCAAGTGGTAAGGCAACGGGTTTTGATCCCGTCATTCGTTGGTTCAAGTCCAGCTACCCCAGCCATACATATAAGCACTTGTGGTTTATTAGTTTCGATATGTTGTTACATTAAGAGCTGATTGTTATAAGTACTTTCAAAAACGCCAAGCATTTGCTTGGCGTTTTTGTTTGCGTTGATTTGCTTTGTACCCTAGACATAAATGCCATTAAACGGCAGACTTCCAATATAGATTTCAATACTTGTGAGCCAAACTTTGATTAACGAAATTGTCGCCTTTATTAATAATATTCTTTGGGGTAACGGTCAGATACTGATTTACATGTTGTTAGCAGCGGGGATCTGGTTTTCTGTGAAGTTAGGTTTTATTCAAATTCGTCATTTCGGGCATATGTTTTCGGTGATGAAAGGTAGCACCAAAAGCGACGCGGCGGGTATCAGTTCTTTTCAGGCTTTATGCACCAGTTTATCCGCCAGAGTCGGTACAGGTAATCTAGCCGGTGTTGCAGTCGCAATTTCTTTAGGTGGCTCAGGGGCCATTTTTTGGATGTGGGTTATCGCTATCCTTGGTATGGCTACAGGTTTTGCTGAAAGCGTGCTAGGTCAACTCTACAAAGTTAAGGATGCAAATGGCGAATATCGTGGTGGCCCCGCATATTATATACAACAAGGTTTAAACAAGCGTTGGTTAGCCGTCATATTTTCACTATTCTTATTTTTGGGTTACGGCTTTATTTTCAGTGCAGTACAGGCTAATACTATTACCGACGCACTTAATCACGCCTATGAAATCCCTACCCACTATTCTGGTTTGGTGATTATTGTCTTAGCAGGATTAATCGTGATTGGCGGGTTACGCGCCATCGCAAAGTTTGCGGAATGGGTTGTGCCTTTTATGGCGGTGACTTATGTCTTGGTAACTTTGGCGATTACCTTTTTAAATATCGACTTAGTGCCCGCCATGCTGTGGGATATTATTACTTCAGCTTTTGGCCTACAAGAAGCAGGCGCTGGTGCTATGGGTGCAGCATTTAAACACGGGGTTCAAAGAGGTTTATACTCTAACGAAGCGGGCTCTGGTAGTGTGCCTCATGCCGCTGCAAGTGCTACACCTAACCCCAATCATCCAGTATCTCAAGGTTACGTTCAAATGCTGGGTGTGTTTATCGACACTATGATTTTATGTACGTGTTCAGCCATTGTTATTTTATTAGCTGGCGGTGCATCAGGTGAAGGGATGGAGGGTATTCGCCTCACACAAGATGCTATGAGCTCACATTTAGGCGAAGTCGGTGGTGATTTTGTTGCAGCAGCCATAAGTTTATTTGCGTTTACCTCAGTCGTCGCTAATTACGCCTATGGTGAAAGCAACCTGCATATGTTTAAACTCGACAATAAATCAGGTCGCGCCGCATACACAGTCGGATATCTAATGATGATTTTATGGGGCTCTATGGCCGCGCTACCCGAGGTGTGGGCAATGGCAGATATGGCATTGGGTTTAATGACAATTATTAACATTTCTGCGCTGGTTTGGATGACACCTACCATCGTCTCAATCAGTAAAGATTATTTTACCAAACGAGACAGCGGTAAAGAAATCACTTACAAAGCGGGTGATTGTGAGATACAGGGTAAATCTGAAAAAGGAATTTGGGATTAATTATTTAGACCAAAGAAATTCAGTAAAAAAGGGCTTATAAAAGCCCTTTTTTACTGACATAGGGTTAAGCTTGTTTATTTATTCCAAGCAAACGCCTTAAAAGCCTCATCAACAGGTGTATTGGCCAAGTGATGAGTAAAGTTACTCATTATTTTTTGCGCCAAAACTAGCACTATATCTAGTAGGTTTTGTTTGCTGAAACCTGCAGCGTAAAATGTATTTATATCAGCTTGCTCAATGACTCCCCTATTTCTCACCATCAGCAGTGTAGTATTTCGCAAGGTTTCTAATTTAGTTAGTTAGTTAGTTAAAACGGTATCAGGATCAGAAACAAGTCAGCCTAAATTACATGCTTATGCATTATTGGGGCTACAAAAAATCCAAAAAAAATCACAGCGTTATTCATCCAAGCACAGCAACTTAACTTATTAAGCCAAGCGGCAGACACTGAACAGTTAGGCAAATGGCTTTAAATGCAAATTATGGGGTTGGTGATCTATTCAAAAAATTGTGCAGAACAGCAGGATATAACGCTGATGATTGAGCATATTTTTTCCACTCTAAGACACCCTGCTTGACTTTAATTAAATCTTGGACGGCTATCAGATAACAAATCATCTAGATCTTTTTGTGTTTGTTTGGGGTTGAGTAAATCCCCTTCTTGCAACATCTCACATTCATCGTTGATCATTTGTTTGACTGTCACTGGGTAAAAGCGACAGTCCTCAGGGCGATCGTAATAAATGTCACAGGTATAAAGGGGTTTGGTTGGCTCTTTTGGGTTTTTAGCTTCCCGCAAAAAGGGGCACAACGATAATTGTTTACCGCTTTGCGGAGAAAACCAAATCAAGCCCTTTTTAACATATGCAGCAATATCGGGCTTAAACAGCTCCCACATATCGATATCCTGATCAGATGCAGACAAGTCTCCATTACTGTATTTTACACAGCACTTTCCACAAGAGTTACAAGCTTGCATCACAACCTTGTGTAATCGGCATCACTATTTTTGGCGACTTGATTGTTTTTTCATTCGTGCTGACTGCTCTGCCCTGTCATTCTGGCGTTTTTCCTTACGGTCTTTTTTATCAGGCGTCAGTGAGCCTGTTTTAAAGCGTTCTTTACGATCAACTTTAGCCGCAATTTTTTTAGCGGCCACTTCAGCCATCTCTATCACTTCTTGTTCAATCATCTGGGGAGTTTCAAGGCTAATACGTCCAAGTTTTCCAGAACGTAATTCGTTAATTAACACTTCACATATTTTATGCAGGTTAACCCGCCCGCCCGTCATTAATGCACCGCGACGAGCAGCTGCAAGCTCTAAAAATTCAATTTCGGTATCAGGTATATTTTTTAACTCAAAGCGTGCTTTGAGTAGTTCTGGGTAGGTCTTAATCAAATAATCTGCAGCAAAAAATCCCACATCGTCATACTCCATAGCGGTATCTTTGATTGCACCAGTAGAAGCCAATCGATAACCACTATTTGGATTCTCTAGCTTTGGCCATAATATTCCTGGCGTATCAAACAAGGTAATACCATTACCTAAATTAATACGTTGTTGTGTTTTAGTGACAGCCGCTTCGTTACCCGTTTTAGCAATCACCCGATCCGCTAGGATATTGATCAGAGTCGACTTACCCACATTTGGAATGCCCACTATCATAGTATGGATAGCTTTCACGCTGGCATCTTTTTCAGGTAACATTTTTCGACATAATTCCAAAATTTGTTTCATCTTGGCTGGTTCTTCAGTCGTTGAAGTAAAAGTTTTCACCGACCTTTCGCGTTCTAAAAATGCCTGCCATGCACGGGTAACATCTGGATCAGCGAGGTCCGTTTTACTCAACACTTTTATACAAGGCTTGTCACCTCGTAGTTGAGCAATCATAGGATTTTCGCTGGAATAAGGGATACGTGCGTCGAGTACTTCAATCAATACGTCAACTTGTGGCAATGCTTCTTTAATTTCTTTTTGAGCTTTGTGCATATGCCCGGGGTACCAATGAACTGCCATTTAATCTGCCTATTTAATTAATTTAAAAATACGGTTAGGAATATGCTTTAGGTAAAGGCTTTAGTTAATGTAATACATCACCAATTGGATGATCACCATCATCACTACCAAAGGTAATATCCAGCGACTCAACTTTCCCAATTGTCCGTCCGACATCCTGAAATTGGAGCGCTCAACCAATGGAACAATAATAACTAAAGCGATAAATAGCACGCCTAAAATAATGAATACTGTCATCTATTACCTACTTTTTTATTGAGGCTTGAGAAATTTGCTTATACACACTTTATCTTTATGCCAAACCCATGGCATATTTCATCACATTGTTTTTTATTGGACCTGAATGATTCGCTAGCTTCAAACCTATATTGCGCAATATTTTAAGTGGCATATGACTGTTACTAAACGTGGAATATAACAAGTCCATGGCACTCATCATCACTAAATTATCTTGACGACGAGCGACTTCATATTTTTTTAGCCAATGAAAATAATGATCGGGATGCAAAACTGTTGTGCGATCATCTGTTGTCGTCGCTTCCTTGATCACGCTAAGTAAGGCTGCAACGTCTTTAAAACCTAAGTTAACTCCCTGACCAGCTAACGGGTTAATGGTATGAGCTGCATCACCAATTAGCACTGTATTACCCTTAAAATATTGATTTGCATGCATACGGGTCAATGGGAAACCAGCCACATTAAGTACTTCAAAGTCCACTAAGTCAGTAGGGAAATGCTGCAAAATATGTTGTTTAAGCTTTATTTTAGATAAACTTTTTAAATAATTAATGTCTTCAGTGTTGTGGTACCAAACAAGCGACGCAAAACCATCATATAAAGGTAAAAATGCAATAGGCCCATTAGGTGTAAATTGTTGCCATGTAATGTCCTGCTGCACATCATACGTTTTAATTTGAATGCCTAATGCCTGTTGTGAATATTGCCAACCTTGCACACCTATGTTGGCAGCATCGCGAACCGTTGAGCGACCACCATCAGCACCAATCAAAATATTTGCTTGAATAATTTGGCCATTTTCTAAAGTCACTTTAGAAACATCTGTAGATATGATGCTTGTGATCTTTAGATTTTCATAAAAAACCACGTTTTGATCAGCGAGAATTTCAGCATGTATACCTAATTGAACCAATCGATTTTCAATAATATGACCAAGATGAGACTCCCCAATAGTCTGACAATCAAAGTCTGTGCGACAAGATGGTTTATCCCATACTGACAGACGTTTATACGGGCACACACGCATTCTTTTAATATGTGCCCATGCACCTAAATTTTGCAATAAGGATTCTGAAGTTAAACTAATGGCAGAGACCCGCATATCTGGAGGCTGTTGAGACTCAAAGGCCACAGGCATTGAAGGCTCGATTATCGCTACCTTGAAGCCAAGTTTTGCTAACCCCAGGGCCATGGCCGAACCAACCATTCCCCCCCCTACTACACAAAAATCAAACACGTTATTTTTCCTTTTTGCTACACCTCGCTATTTTAACAAAAAAAAACGAGGATTAACGCTAAAACATATAATACCAATCTACTCAGATTATAAAAACATTGGTAAGTGAATTTTCTGACTATACTCGATATACGTCAGCGAGAGGTAAGTCTTTGTTAGTTAAAACCTTAAAGTATTTGGAAATGTTATGTCGATATTATTTAAATCAGTTTTAATAGTGGGTGTGAGTACAACTTTGATGAGTTGCGCGAGTAAAAACCAGCCTTGTGAAGATATATTAGAAGTAAAACGTCAGGCCTTACAATGTGTACGATGGCAT
>Ga0209712_10001832_pt1 | contig 17838 bp, 18 predicted proteins | sample ArcOceMetagenome_FD_187443 | JGI IMG/M metagenome (GOLD analysis project Ga0209712, IMG submission 187443) | Marine eukaryotic phytoplankton communities from Arctic Ocean - Arctic Ocean - Greenland ARC118M Metagenome (SPAdes) (version 2) | ecosystem: Environmental > Aquatic > Marine > Oceanic...
CGGGCTTTTTTTGCAAAGCGTCCCTAAAGTCCGAAGGACGCTTTAAACATAAAGAAGAACATAATCGAGAGTCCGGCACCAGCTGGTAGAGTCACCAGCCAAGACAGGAAGATCGATCCCACCATGCGTAGATCGATTGCGCCTATACCCCGCGCCAGACCAACGCCTAGTACCGCACCTACTAGTGTGTGTGTTGTGGAGATAGGCAGACCTGTTCCCGATGCAATAACCACGGTGGCTGCGGCACCCAACTCAGCAGCAAAGCCGCGACTGGGTGTCAGTTCGGTAATCTTGCGGCCGATTGTGCCCATCACTTTGTAGCCATAGGTGGCAAGACCAACAACAATACCTCCACCACCGAGCAACAATATCCACGGCGGCATAGAAGTGTTAGCGGTAATATCACCACCTGATGCGACAATGCTAACCACTGCAGCCAGAGGTCCAACAGCGTTGGCGACATCGTTGGAGCCGTGAGCAAAGGCCATACTACAGGCGGTGAAGATCATTAATACGGCGAACACACGCTCAACATTGGCAAAGCGGTTGTTGGCCTCTAGGCTCAAATCTCGTTTCACTCGGGTCAGCAAATAGCTGCCGAGAATGGCAACCAGTACACCCACTACTGATGCAATCATGGCGCTGTCGAGGAACGTCAGGGTCATGCCGTTATCTTTAAAGACGTGTTTGAGACCTTTGAGCAAGGTCACCATGGCAATCAAGAAGCCGACGAAAAACATATAGATGGGGATATAGCGTTTGGCTTTTTCGAAGGGATCTTCTTGCAGAAGGATCAAATGCTGAACGCTGCGGAACAGCAAGAACGAGAGCGTACCAGCCATGATTGGCGACACCAGCCAGCTCATCACGATGGTGCCGACCTTGCCCCAGTTCACCGCATCAGGGGACACGCCCACAGCGGCAAAACCAACAATGGCGCCGACAATCGAATGGGTTGTTGATACAGGCCAGCCTTTAAAGCTAGCGATGGCGAGCCAGGACCCAGCGGCTAACAGAGCCGATAACATACCAAACACTAGGTCTTCTGGTCGATCCTGAAAGATTGCCGAGTCGACTATGCCTTTGCGGATGGTGGAGGTCACTTCACCACCGGCCAGATAGGCACCCGCGAATTCGAACACCATGGCGATCATAATCGCCTGTTTAATGGTTAGGGCCTTGGAGCCTACCGAGGTGCCCATGGCGTTAGCCACATCATTGGCACCCACGCCCCAAGCCATAAAGAAGCCGCAGCAGGCTGCCAGTAGAATAAGGATGGTTCCATATTCAGTAAAAAATTCCATCGCACCGATTCCCGAGTTTGTTATCTTTTATGTAGTGACTATTTTTATATCGGTTATTTTGCGAGCAGCAATTCAACCTGATTGCCAATCATCTCGGCAGTGTCAGCCAATGCGCCGATTTGGTCAATAATGTTGTACATAAAAATTACATTGACCGGGGGCAAATCGGCTTCCAGATTAAACAGTTTCTTACGCAGCTTGAGTTCTTTTTTGTCGACCTTTTGTTCCTGAGCGGCGAGTTCACGAATCAGCTTCTGAACAAACTTCACCTCGGAGCCAGCAAAACCTGTTTCCAATAGCTCGTCGAGCTCGTTGATAGCCCCATGGGCCTTTTCACAGGTCACAGTTGAGGAGCCAACGAAGCCGATAAAATCCGCGTGCAGGGCTTTGGGGATAGCCATCTGACGGCCGAGGATAATGCCGCAGATATCTTTGGTGAGATTGGCAATATTGTCCTGCTGAGTAATGATACTCAGCAGATCACCCCGAGAAACCGGCATAAACAGGCTCTTCGGCATATGCATGCGGAACTGTTTCTTGAGCTTGTCAGCGCTCTGCTCGTCGGCAGAGATCTGGTCAAACACCTCAGCGGCGGTAACCCAGTCATCGGCAAAGGTGGCATTCAAGAAGTCTTCCAATTTACTGACACATTTAATCACTTCCGCCATATGGTTCTGTATGGGCTTAATCGGTGACACACCGAAGATACTGGAGATTGAATTACTTAATGTCATTAGTGCTTCCTTTATGAAGATTTTATGCCGGCAAGTTTATACTGCTTTGTTCAAGCTTGCCCATATTGTTCACTGTGGCCGAGCCAGCGTGCGATAAGCGGATCCACGTTATCCGTGTATTCATGCAATAACACGATGGCCATGCGTTTAACCTCTGGCAACAGATGAGCGTCGCGCTGTAAATCGGCGATCCGAAACTGCATATCGCCAGTTTGGCGGGTGCCGAGAACTTCCCCTGGGCCGCGGATCTCAAGATCCTTTTCAGCTATCTTAAAGCCGTCGTTGGTCTCACGCATAATCTTTAGACGTGCAGCTCCATTGCCCGACAGCGGGGCACTGTAGAGCAGCACACAGTGACTGCTCTGGCTGCCACGGCCGACTCGTCCGCGCAGCTGGTGCAATTGGGACAGGCCCAGACGTTCAGAATTTTCGATAATCATCAGGCTGGCATTAGGCACATCCACGCCTACTTCAATAACTGTGGTGGCTACCAGTAGATTGATCTCACCGGCCTTAAAGGCCTGCATCATCTGGACTTTTTCCTTCGGCTTGAGACGGCCGTGAATAAGGCCCACAGAGAGCTCTGAGAGCAGCAACTGCAATTCCTGAGCCGTGGCCTCTGCGGCCTGAGCTTCGAGCACATCGGACTCTTCAATAAGGGTACAGACCCAATAGGCCTGACGACCATCCTGACAGGAGGCGCGCACGCGTTCTATTACATCGTTGCGGCGCAGTTCATTGAGCACCACGGTTTCTATAGGCTTGCGTCCTGGGGGCAGTTCGTCGATTACCGAGCAGTCCAGATCGGCGTAGGCGCTCATGGCCAATGTTCGGGGAATGGGTGTGGCTGTCATAATCAGCTGATGAGGTGTAGATCCCTCCTCATCGATTTCCGCGTCTATCACTGCGCCTTTTTTGCGCAAGGCCAAACGTTGATGAACGCCAAAGCGATGCTGCTCATCAATAATGGTTAGGCCTAAATTATGAAACGTCACTGCCTCCTGAAACAGCGCATGGGTGCCGATAACAATTTGCGCGCTGCCATCGGCAATCGCCGCCAGCTGCACTTCTCGAGCTTTGCCCTTTAGCTTGCCTGTCAGCCAGGCGATACGGATACCCAGTGGCGCCAGCCAGGTTTCAAAATTGACTCTATGCTGTTCGGCGAGAATCTCTGTAGGCGCCATCAGCGCCGCTTGCATACCATTGGCCACTGCTTGCACAGCGGCCAGTGCGGCGACCACGGTTTTACCTGAGCCCACATCTCCCTGAATTAGACGCAACATAGGTATGGGTTGGCTGATATCGGCACTGATATCACTGACAACACGTTGTTGAGCGCCGGTGAGGGTAAAGGGCAGCTGGGCTAAAAAACGATCCGCTGCAGTCTGATCGGGCAGCAGTGCCGGTGCCGCCTGGTGCTGAATTTTTTGCCGCAGACGCAGCAGGCTTAAATGGTGAGCAATTAACTCTTCGCTGGCCAGGCGCTGTTGTGCTGGATGCTCTCCCTCGGCGAGTAGATTGATTGCTGTGCCCGGCGGCGGGTTGTGGAGCAGATGTAGGGCGTCGACTAAGGAATAATTGGAGTGACTATTAGCCAATTCCGCAGGTAGCCAGTCTTCAATGCTGTGTTGTTCCAGTAGCTTTAAGGCCTGACCGCAGAGATCGCGAATACGCTGTTGGGTCACGCCCTCGGTGGCTGGATAAATCGGTGTCAGGGTTTCGGCCAAGGCCGGTGGCTGCGCCTGATTGAGCAGCTGATATTCCGGGTGATACATCTCTAGCCCAGACTTTCCCCGGCGCACTTCCCCAAAGCAGCGCAGTTTGGTTCCCGGCTGCAAGCCCTGCTGCTGGGCCTGATTAAAGTGAAAAAAGCGCAGTGTCATCAGGCCGCTGTGATCCTGCACACGACAGACCAGGCTGCGACGGCGGCCAAAGACCACATCGCTGCCGCGGACTTCGCCTTCAATCACGACTTCGGTGAGCGGTTGCACGCCGCCGATGGCAGTAATTTTGGTGCGGTCTATATAGCGCAGCGGCAGATGAAAAAGCAGATCTTGAACCGTATAGAGGCCAAGCTTTTGCAGTTTGGCAGACAGCAGCGGGCCGACTCCGCGAAGCTTTTCGACGCCGATACTATGTAGTGAAAGGGAAGTCATTAGCTGAGTGTAATCCCGGCAAGGTTGCTGTCAACATTGGAGTGCTGGAAAAGCCCAATACTCAATTCACGTTAGAGTTTCACAACCGCTATACTGAGCGTCGATTGGTTGACCTTATCCGGTTCTGTAAGGGGCATTTAGCGACCTTTGAATTGGCACTGATGATAGCCAAAATACACCACATAGGAAACATCGATTGAAAATATTATTTGCCGGCTGTGGTGATATAGGCAGTCGCAGCGCATCCCGTCTAGCCGCTGATTTTGACTGCTTTGGTTTAAAGCGCAATCCACAGACCCTACCGGATTTTATCTCTCCTCTAGCCGGCAGCATGACCGATCTAGATCTTATGGTGGAGGTCTTAAATCAGGGCTTTGATGTAGTAGTAGCCACTTTAACCCCAGATGGATTTACCCCCGAGGCCTATCAGCGCGCTTATGTCGACAGCGCCAAAACACTGGCCAGCGCCATGTCCCTTGCAACAACCGTACCCAAGCTAGTGATCTGGGTTTCCAGTACTAGTGTCTATGGCAATTGCAACGGCGACTGGGTCGATGAGCAGTCCCCCACCACCGCACTAAGTTTTTCCGGTAAGTTACTACTTGAGGCCGAGCAACAGATCAGCGCCTTGCCTTGCCCCACAGTCATCGTGAGATTTTCCGGTATCTATGGCCCGGGACGCACCCGCATGCTCGATCAAATTATTGCCGGCAAAGGTCGTCCGGCACAGCCCGAGCAATGGAGCAATCGTATTTACAGTGAGGACTGTGCAGGAGTTTTGGCGCACTTGGTTCGGGCTTTTGATGCAGGCAAAGAACTAGAGAGCCTCTATATAGCGACTGACTGCGCGCCAGTGACCCAGCACGATTTACGTATTTGGCTGGCCGAGCAATTAGAGGTCGAGCTAAAGGATGAGATTGTTGAGCAAAAAGCCATTCGCCGCTGCAGCAACCAGCGGCTCTTAGATAGCGGCTATGAATTTCTTTACCCCAGTTATAAAGAGGGCTATAGGTTATTGATCGCGGAGCGATCTATGTAGTTAGGCTCTTTTTACAAAGGACATGCAACGGAAATGGAATACTACCTCTCACTTATCACCTTCACATTTGTTGCCGGGATCACCCCGGGTCCCAACAATATGATGCTGCTGGCCTCGGGATTAAATCATGGAATACGAAAATCCATGCCCCACTATCTAGGCATCTGTATTGGCTTTCCAATTATGGTCGCAGTGGTGGGTTTTGGATTAGGGGCTTTATTTGAACAGTACCCAAGTATCTATATTTATATAAAGGTCTCAGGTATTTCGTACTTGCTCTATCTGGCCTGGAAAATAGCCAATGCTGGCAATTCAAGCGCCTCAAGTAAGATCCGACAACCCCTAACATTTATCCAAGCAGCTGCCTTTCAATGGCTAAACCCCAAAGCTTGGGTCATTGCTATTGGCGCCCTAGCGGCGTTTACCACCCCAGAGAATGTCACGCAGAGTGTAGTGACGATCATATTGATCTATTTTGTTATGGGCTTTATCTGCATGGCGCTTTGGTTGAAGTTAGGTCAGGGCCTGCAACAGTTTTTACGCGGCGGTAAGCGCATACATTACTTCAATATAACAATGGCTGTGCTGTTGGCACTATCTGTTATACCTATGGCATTTAGCGGTTTTGGCAATTCCGTCTGAAAGATGGAATAGGCTTCGACTTGGATTCTTGGTCGTTTGAAAAAGGAGTTTCAACTTTGCACTACTATTTAGGATTTATCTTCGCAACCGTTTCTATGGTTACCCTAGGCGTAGCAAACTTCTACTACAAGAAAAGCACCCAAGTACTAGGCCCGATAAACACGACGTTTTACTACTACCTGTTTAGTTTTGTCATTGCACTGACGGTGTGGCTGGCTTTTCGAGAAAAAGAATTCAATCTTAAGACGTCTTACCAAGGGCTTATCTGGCCGTTGATCATTGCGGTGTTTTTGTTTGCCAGTGTCCTGAGCTTTAATTACTCGGTGAAGTACATCAACGTTTCCGTGGGCAGCACCATAAGAAGCATGTCATTTCTGGTAACTATAGGATTGGCATTTTTGATTTACAAAGAGACCTTCGCGGTAAAAGACTATATCGCGATAGTTCTCGCTCTAGCGGCCGTCACTTTATTTGCCTACGATGGGAATGCGCCGATCATAGGCAAATAAATACTGCAGGTCGGCTCTCTAAATTACCAGAATACCATCCATCTCAACCTGAGCACCTTTGGGCAGTTCGCTGACACCAATGGCGGCACGTGCCGGATAGGGCTGTTGGAAATACTCCACCATCACTTGATTCACTGCACCGAAATTACTCAGATCGGTAAGGAAGATATTGAGCTTAACGATATTGCTTAGATCGCCACCAGAGGCAGCGCAGACTTCACTGAGGTTGTCGAATACCTGACGGATCTGCACGCTGATATCACCCTCGACCAATTCCATGGTTTCAGGGATCAGAGGGATCTGCCCGGATAAGTACACAGTGTTATTGACCTTTACGGCCTGAGAATAGGTACCGATAGCGGCTGGGGCTTTGTCTGTATGAATTACGGCTTTATTGGTCACGATCGTCTCCGAAGGTTGTCTAGGTAGCTGTCAGTTTTTAACTCTGTAAATACGGCGAACCTGTTTTAGTCCCCGCGCCCGTCGCAGTATATCTGCCAGATGGATGCGGTCGCGAACTGTGAGTACTACGTCCACTATACTGGTAAAGGCGTCTTTTTCATCGACGCTGATCTGTTCGATGGTGGCGTCGGCTTCTGTCATGCGCGATGCCAATGCTGCAATAAAACCGCGCTCTGGGGTGATCTCAACTTTTAGCTCCACTGGGAATTCTCCCTTGGGCTTGTTCGACCAGCTCAGGGCCATGCACTTCTCGGGATTATTGCGAATCTCGGATAGATTACGGCAGGTCTCGAGGTGGATTACCAGCCCTTTACCCGGTGAAATATGACCGAGAATTGGATCGCCAGGAATCGGGTGGCAGCAGCGTGCATATTGCAGCAGTAGTCCATCAGAGGCATCGATCATAATCGGAAGAGTCGACTTCTTATTCTCTTCGACAGGCTTGCGCTTATTCTCTGGCACCAACACGTTGGCGACGGCAAAGGGCACGCGATTACCCAGGCCGATCTGCTGCAGAATATATTCAAAGGTCGAGGCGCCGGTATCTTTTAACAGGCGCTTGATCTGGGACTTTTTCAGTTCTTTGTAGCCTGTGCCGAGACGACTCAGGGACTGATCGAGCAGTCGTTTGCCCAGATCTACAGACTCGTCATGCTGCTGATTCTTTAGGTAGTCGAATGGCACTGCGCGCTTTCGCTGTGACCACAAAGTTTAGCCAGTTGGGGTTTGGCTGAGCCTCTGCGGCGCTGATAATTTCGACCCGTTGGCCGCTTTCCAGCTGCTCTGATAGCGGCGTTAGCTGACCGTCCACACGACAGGCAATACAGCTATTGCCCAGTCCTGTGTGCACGGAATAGGCGAAATCGATCGGTGTGGCACTGCCCGGCAGCTCGATAATTTTTCCGTTGGGGGTGAAGACGTAGACTTCATCCGGGAACAGGTCGGCCTTCACATGCTCAAGAAACTCCAGCGAGTCTCCCGCCTGCTGCTGCATTTCCAATAGACCCTGAATCCATCGTGCTGCCCGCCGTTGGTTGACGTCGGCTGTCTGTCTGCCCGCTTTGTATTCCCAATGGGCAGCAATACCGTAGCTGGCCATGGCTTCCATTTCCACGGTGCGAATCTGAACTTCAATAACCACCCCGTGCATGCCTACCAGCACTGTGTGCAGTGATTGGTATCCATTGGCCTTGGGTATGGCGATGTAATCTTTGAATTCGCCGGGCACCGGCTTAAACATATTGTGGATCATGCCGAGGGTGCGGTAGCAGTCGTCGACACTGGTGACAATTAGGCGGAAGGCGAAAACATCCATAATGTCGCGAAAGGAGCGTTTCTTCTCGCGCATTTTGCGATAGATGCTCCAGAGGTGTTTTTCTCGACTCTTGACTGTGGCCTCGACCTTTTCCTGGTCAAGGCGCACTTCCATGGACTGATGGATCTCAGCGACTACTTCTTTGCGATTCTTTTTCGCCGCTTTCATAGCTTCCCGCAGGCGTCGATGACGCAGGGGATACATGGCGGCAAAGCCAAGGTTTTCTAATTCGAGACGAATATCGTTGATGCCGAGGCGCTGGGCAATGGGAGCGTATATATCCAGAGTTTCCCGGGCTATACGGCGACGCTTAGCTGGGGATAGCACACCGAGGGTGCGCATATTGTGCAGACGATCGGCGAGCTTAACCAAGACCACGCGAATATCCCGAGACATAGCCAGGGTCATTTTTTGAAAGCTTTCGGCCTGCTGCTCGGCCTTGGATTGGAATTCGATGCCGGTTAGCTTACTGACGCCGTCCACTAGGTCTGCGACTGGTCGGCCAAAGCGCCGACTGATCTGACCTTTGGTAACGCCAGTGTCTTCAATCACATCGTGGAGCATGGCAGCCATAAGGCTTTCATGATCCATATGCATATCAGCAAGAATATGGGCTACGGCGAGGGGATGCGTAATATAAGGGTCGCCACTTTGACGCAGCTGGCCCTCATGGCACTTTTCAGCAAAGACATAAGCCCGCTCGACACGGCGGACTTCTTTAACTTCGAGATAATAGGAGAGTTTGTCTAGCAGTAATCGCAGTGCCAAATGACTCTCTCCCTAATAGAGGCTAAAACCTTAGACAGTAGGTTCTTCTGGATCTGCTGGAGTCTCTGGTGCCATCGCTGCTTCAAGTGCGGCAGCCAGTTCGGCATCCGCAGTCGCTTCAGGCGTCACTGTTTCAGTTGCCACAGCGGCTTCAGGAGCCAGAGCGGCTTCGATTGCTGCAATAACGGCTGCATCAGCATCCATTTCTGGCTCTTCTTCAGATGCATCAAGAATTTCGTAGTCTTGGGGTTTCTCAGTAAGAATGGCAGCTGTAACTAAACCGGCTTCGATTTCGCGCAGCGCAATAACTGTTGGCTTGTCATTCTCTTCAGGAACCAGGGCAGGACGTCCGCCAGTGGCAATTTGACGTGCACGTTTGGAGCCAACCATGACCAGTTCAAAACGATTATCAACATGATCCAAACAATCTTCTACAGTAATGCGAGCCATTTTTATTCCGCCGGGGTAAATAATTTAAACTTTATTGCAGCCCAATGCTGCCGAGTCGCCCAGTTTACCTAAAGCGCGGGGCTACGACAATAAACTCAGGAGAATAACTTTCGCTTGAGCGGTGCCAGGACAATTCGCCGATGCGGCTCTAAGCTAAGAGGTCTGAGATCAAATCTTCCTGACCAGAAACCGGCAGGCGACAGTGTTGCGCGCTGACAATCGACATCATCTGCTGCAGAGCCGTATCAAAATCGTCATTCACTACCAGAAAGTCAGCTTCAACATAGTGGCTCATCTCTTCGGTAGCCGCGGCAACGCGCTTCTCGATTACCTCGGCATCATCCTGGGCACGCTTGTGCAGGCGTTCCCGCAGGGCCTGTTTTGATGGCGGCAGAATAAAAATACTGGTGCTTTCTGGGAACAGTTTGCGCACCTGGGCGGCACCCTGCCAATCGATTTCTAGAATCACATCTTCGCCGCTGGCCAAGGTGTCGGCGACCCACTGCTGTGAGGTGCCATAAAAATTACCAAATACTTCGGCGTGTTCCAAAAAGGCGCTCTGCCCGATCATCTCCATAAATTGTTCGCGGGAGGTGAAGTGGTAGTTCACCGCATCCACTTCGCCGGGGCGACGATCTCTAGTGGTATGTGAGATAGAGGCTTTGATATTGCTCATATTGTTGAGCAGTTCTGCGACCAAGCTAGTTTTACCGGCACCGGAAGGGGCGGAGATAATAAAGAGAATACCTGTTGCCATATTTTTTACGGTTCCGTTACCTGAAAGAACTGGAGGTTTTTGTGGAGTTTACAGCAGCGGGAAAATTATTCCAGATGCCCGCCCGTTTCACAGGCATTTTTATCTGCTCCCAATCCCGTGACAGCCTCGGCATCGAAGATTCGATTTAAACAGCCGGCGAGGCGTATTCCAGCCATCAGCAAGCGCTTCTTAATTAGGGGTTTGGTGCGATCTATATAGTGCTGATCAATAGTGACAGGCCCCTTTTGCGCAGGCTGACCAAACTCATAGACCTGTGCACGCAGTGTTTTCGATTCTGCAGCCCAGTCTAAAAAACTATCGCCCTGCCAGTTGCGCCGTTGCTGCGCAGTGGTTGTACCTATTAGAGCACTGTACTGATCCACTGTTAATTGCTCGTCTTGAATCAGACCGCTGTCCCAGACCCAGTGCAGGTTGCGACGTTTGTTCTTGCCCTGCCACTTGATCGATATGCGGTTGCCCCCGAGATCGCTGTAGCGGCCCACATGCAGTGGTTGGTGGATATCGCCAGCCAGGTGCATGAAAAACGCCAGTGCTTCGCGGCGTTTTTTGCTGCCTGTTCTAGGATCTTGCAGCTGTTTATAGGATGCATTTAATGCGCTGAGCACATCGCCCTTGCGGCTGCGGCGCAGATCGGCAAAGCGCTCTTGGTCTTTGATATTGATATAGTGCCAGGACTTGGTATGTGACCATTTCTGGTCGCCACGAATCTGATCTGGCCAGAGTGCCAGTTCCGTTAGCGGTTTACCGCCACTGAGCTGAGTCAGCGCAGCAGCGGTTTTTTTACTCAGATGATTTTCTGCAATGGTGACAATAATGCGGTGTCCATCGACACCAAATGCCAGGCTCTGGCCACTGCTCAACGCCAGCCAAAACACCACAGCAACAGCAAGCCACTTTCTTGCTAGACCGGTAGAACCTATCGCTGAGGGGTAATTACTCAATATTTTGGATCTGCTCGCGCATCTGTTCGATCAGTACCTTCAATTCTACCGAGGCCTGAGTGGTCACGCCGGCTATGGACTTAGAGCCCAGAGTGTTGGCTTCGCGGTTGAGTTCTTGCATCAAAAAATCCAAACGTCGACCTATGGACTCTTTGCCTGTTAATACTCGGCGGATCTCGCTGATATGGGCTTCCAAGCGATCCAGCTCTTCGTCCACATCGGTGCGGTTGGCAATAATCACCATCTCTTGCTCAAGGCGATCTGCATCAAACTGCTCTTTCAGATCGCTGAGTTTTTGCTCAAGGCGCTTGCGCTGATCACTGAGGATCGAGGGTAGATGGTCACGGACAATAACCAGCTGTTGTTCGATGCCCATCAGTCGCTGCTCAATCATTTCCGCGAGTTTGTCACCCTCGCGCTTGCGGCCTTCGAGAAGTTGCTCAACTGTGGCTCTATAGGTTTCGGTGGCGGCCTGGTGCAGAGCTTCGGCATCCACAGTCTGCTCCTGAAGAATGCCGGGCCAGCGCATAATCTCTAAAGGTGAAATAGGGGCCGGAGACTGCATTTCAGCGCCTATGGTCTCGGCCATGGTAATCATCCGCTTAGCCAGTTCCAAATCCGCTTCGAGACTGGCATCGACATTATTGAAGGCCAGTTGCAGTGAGCAGTCGACCTTGCCGCGGCTGAGCTTCTTGCGGGCGATTTCCCTGAGAGGCATCTCTATGGGACGCAGGCTGTCGGGAAGGCGAAAGCCGGTTTCCAGAAAGCGGTGATTAACAGAGCGCAGTTCACAGGTGACTGAACCCCAGCTGAACTCTGTGCTGCAGCGGGCAAATGCGGTCATACTCCGGGCCATGGTATCTCCAGTAGAAAAAATTACGGTGCGCCATGGTAACAAAGGCGGTCAACTGGTTGGTAGATTTGCTACACTTTGCGCCACTTTTATTTCAACAGCATTCGAACTAGGGAAAAACTATGACTCGACCCAGTGGCCGACGCCCAGAGCAACTCCGACAAGTAAAAATAACGCGCGATTTCACCTGTCATGCAGAGGGATCTGTGCTGATTGAATTTGGCAAAACCAAAGTTATCTGTACTGCCAGTGTAACGCCGGGTGTACCAAGATTTTTGCGCGGTAAAGGCGAGGGTTGGGTAACCGCGGAATACGGCATGTTGCCCCGCTCCACCGGTTCAAGAATGGATCGCGAAGCGGCACGTGGCAAGCAGGGCGGCCGTACTCAGGAAATTCAGCGCTTGATTGGCCGCTCACTGAGAGCTGCCGTGGATATGAAGAAACTTGGTGAGCACACGATCAATATCGATTGCGACGTTATCCAGGCTGACGGTGGTACTCGCACTGCTGCCATTACTGGCGCCTGCGTGGCCATGGTCGATGCGATCCGCCACCTGCAACGTAAAAAAGCGATTCTCGATGATCCCTTGTTAACCATGATTGCCTCAGTATCTGTAGGTATCTATAAGGGTACGCCAGTACTGGACTTGGATTATCCCGAAGACTCCAAAGCTGAAACTGATATGAATGTGGTAATGAACAGCGAGGGCGGCTTTATTGAAGTTCAGGGAACTGCTGAGGGAGCACCTTTTAGTGAGGAAGAGTTGAGCGCAATGTTGGCGCTGGCCAAACAGGGCATCGCCGATCTAGTGCGTGTGCAGAAGATGGCCTTAGCTCAGTAAAGAGTTCAGTAATCAAAGGCCCAGCAAAGCAAAAATAATGGTAACGACAAATATTATGACAACTGAAAATAATTACAAAACCCTGTTTATCGACAATGGCCTGCGCAGTGGCGCACTCAAGTTTGGCGAGTTTACCCTCAAGTCTGGTCGTGTCTCGCCGTACTTTTTTAATGCCGGCCAATTTTACACAGGTCGTGCCCTGGCGGAATTGGGGCGCAGCTATGCCGCGGCCATTATCGAGTCAGGCATTGAGTTTGATGTGTTATTTGGTCCAGCTTATAAAGGCATTACCTTGGCAGCAGCGACTTCAATCGCCCTCGCCGATCACTATGATCGCGATGTGCCTTATTGCTTTAACCGCAAAGAGGCAAAGAATCACGGTGAGGGTGGCAGCATGGTCGGCGCACCCCTGGAAGGTCGCGTCTTAATTATTGATGACGTAATAACCGCAGGCACCGCGATTCGCGAAGTGATGCAAATTGTCGAGAATGCCGGTGCTACAGCTGCTGGTGTGGTGATTGGTCTGGATCGCAAAGAAAAGGGCAAATCTGAGCTGTCGGCGATTCAGGAAGTGGAGAGAGACTTCTCCATTCCAGTAGTGGGCATTGTCGATATTGGCGATATTACCGACTATCTGAAAACCAAGCCTGAGAACGATGCCCTGATTGCCGCTATTGAAGGTTACAGAGAAGAGTATGGTGTCTAGTTAAAACACTGTTAGTGCGGCACCGTTAAAAACGGCTCGCACTAACAGCTTATCTCTAAAGAAGATTACTCAAACATGGCGGCAGTCAACAACTGCCATTGTTCCTGCCAGTTCTGAGTTGGCTTAGTCTTAAACTGACTGCGCACAAATTGACTGATTTTTCCGTCGGCACTGCAGAGCATTAGGTTGGCTGCAGTGGCCACTGGCACCTGCAGTTTTAAGCCATCGCGAATTTCTGCTTCACGAAGTATCTGCTTGAGTTGTGATTCCAAGCGGTCGAAGAACTGTTGGACACGATCATGTAGTCGCCCTGTCTCGCCGGTCAGTGCATCGCCGTTAAGAATACGGGTGATACCCGGATTTTTTTCCGAGAACGCTAGCACTAAGCTGAGGATGCGATAGCACTGATTGATTGGGTCTGGCTCGTCACTGACAATACCGCGCACCCGGGCGAAAATGGTCTCATCAATAAAGTCGATCAGTCCCTCATACATGCGAGTTTTACTGGGGAAGTGCCTATATAGAGCAGCTTCAGAAACCCCCACTTCAGCGGCTAGTGCCGCTGTGGTAATACGTCCACCACCTGAATGTTCAAGCATACGAGCTAGGGCCTGGAGAATTTCTTGGGCGCGGGTACCGGGTTTTTTAGCCATTAGGCGCTTTCCTCTTCACTGTTGTCACAGTTTGTTATTAGGGTGCCGACGCCTTCGTCGGTAAAGATTTCTAGCATGACGGCATGTTCTACTCGGCCGTCGATAATGTGGGCGCTGTTTACGCCAGCTTTAACGGCATCTAGTGCACAGCGTATTTTCGGCAGCATACCACCGTAAATGGTTTCGTCGGCAATCAGTTCATTGACGCGGTTGGTGGTCAGGCCGGTGAGAATTTCACCGCTCTTGTCTTTTAGGCCGGCGACATTGGTCAGCAGTATCAGTTTTTCAGCGCCCAGCACTTCGGCCATTTTGCCGGCTACTAGATCGGCGTTGATATTGTAAGAGGAACCGTCTTGACCCACACCGATGGGCGCTATTACGGGGATATATCCGCCATCCACTAACATGTTGATCACGCTGGTATCAATTGAGGCCACTTCACCCACCTGGCCTATATCGATAATTTCAGGCGCCGACATATCTGGAGTCTTGTGGGAGACCACCAGCTTTTTGGCCCTAATCAGCTGACCATCTTTGCCGGTGACACCAAAAGCTCTGCCGCCTGCGGCACTGATCATATTGACGATTTCTTTGTTTACTGTGGCACCGAGGACCATCTCTACAACGTCCATGGTCTTACTGTCGGTGACTCGCATACCGTCAATAAACTTTGATTCGATGGATAGACGCTCAAGCAGTTCGCCGATCTGTGGGCCGCCGCCGTGAACCACTACTGGGTTGATGCCAACCGCTTTCATCAGGACTATATCTCGTGCAAAGCTGAGTTTCAGCTTGTCGTCGCCCATGGCATTGCCACCATATTTTACGACTACGGTCTTACCCGAAAAGCGCTGGATATAGGGTAGTGTGCGAGCGATCACTTCTGCTGTGGTTTTGGCTTCTGTGCTAGTTAATGACATATTAAATAGTTTCTTTTATGTTGTTGATAAAGGGCGACAGCTCTTTGCGGAATACTTCCTTGACCTCGGCCATGGCGTCTTCGTCGTCAGCTTCAAATCTCAGTGTTAGGTTTGCTGAGGTATTTGACGCTCGAATTAGCCCCCAGGCAGTCGGGTATTCTACACGTAATCCGTCGAGACAGATGACATGGGCCTGAGGGAATTGGCAGCCGGCCGAGAGGGTTTTCATAAGCTCAAATTTTTCCTCTTCAGGCACTGGCAGCAAAATCTCAGCGGTAGAGACACTGGTCTCCAGTTCGTCGATAACTTGGTCTAGGGTTTGCTGCCGCTGGCAGAGAATTTCTAGCAAGCGCACTGCTGCATAGAGTCCGTCATCAAACCCACGCCAGCGGTCATTAAAGAAAATATGACCGCTGAATTCGCCGCCCAGAGGGGAGTTGTTGTCGTGGACCTGCTTTCTTACATGGGCATGGCCAGTTTTGCACATCACCGGATTGCCGCCGTGGCGACGAATAATATCCGCTAGGCGACTGCTGCTCTTAACGTCGAAGACAATATCTGCGCCGGGCTGGTGGGCCAATACATCTCTGGCGAAGATCATCATCAGCTGATCGGGCCAGACGATTCTTCCGCGACCAGAGATAACCACCACGCGATCACCGTCGCCATCAAATGCTAGGCCCAGTTCGGCTTGCTGGTCGATCACGTGGCGCTGCAGGTCCACAAGATTTTTTTCATCTGCTGGATTCGGCGGGTGATTTGGGAATGAGCCATCGATATCACAGTAGAGTGGGAAGGCCAGGCAACCAAGGCGGTCAAACAGTTGCGTTGCAATGGGTCCCGGTACGCTATTGGCGCCGTCGACGACCAGTTTAAAGGATTTTTCCAGTCTGCTGATGTCGACAATATGATCGAGATATTGGGAGACTATGTCGGCTTCCACCAGGCTTCCCATGCTCTCAGGGGGCTTATCGAGATGCAGATTTTCGTCACGCATCATAGGGATCAATTGCTGCAGCGTTTCTCCGGAAATAACCTGATGTTGAAGAATGATTTTAAAACCGTTGTAGGTGGCTGGGTTATGGCTTGCGGTGACCATGATGCCATTGCCACTCTGGGTGCCATGGTGCACGGCAAAATTCAATGCTGGTGTGGTGATTTCGCCTAGGTCGATAACATTGCAGCCGCAGGCCACTAGGCCGTCCTTAAGGGCCGCAGCCAGGCGCGTTGAACTCAGGCGCGCATCGCGACCTACGTAGACTGAATGCTTTGGAGTATTCTCTATTGAAGGTTCTAATGGCGAGTTTGCCAAAGGCTCTTTTATAGGATTTGCTAAAGGCTCTGCTGGAGTATTGCATATCAAAGCGCCCAGCGCTCGGCCAAGACTCTTGGCGAACTGAGGGGTTATCTCGCTGTAGGCCAGACCGCGAATATCATAATCGCGAAACACCAGCTCCGGAATATGGGCCGGGCTGAGATGTTCTCTTTCTTTTACTAGATCCATTTTAAGTGGCAACAGGCTGGCTTTGTTGGCGAGGCACTCGCTAACCGAGCTGCTCAGTTATAGCGGCGACAATATCGCGAGCCAGTTGCGTTTTGCTCCTTATACTAAAGGTCTTGCTGGTGTCTGCGCTGATCCACCAAGCTTCATTATTATCACTGTTAAAGCCCACATCGCTGCGGGACACGTCGTTGGCGACTATGGCGTCGAGGCCTTTACGCTCAAGCTTGCCTCGCGCATAGTTCTCTATATCCTGAGTCTCTGCGGCAAAACCCACGACAAATAGGTTTTTATATTCACTGGCTGCGGCACTGACAATATCCACATTCTTTTCCAGCTCAAGGGTTATGGCATCTGCGTGTTTTTTCATTTTCTGGGTGGCAACAGTTACTGGGCGGTAATCCGCCACTGCAGCTGCTGCAATCAGAATATTGGCATCGGCGCAGGCGCTCATGGTGGCGCTGTGCATATCGGCGGCAGAAATCACTGGGATTACTAAGCAGCGTTCGGGTGGCTCGAGATTGACCGGTCCAGAGATCAGTGTGACCTCTGCGCCAGCTTCAATGGCAGCCTCGGCTAGCGCATAACCCATTTTTCCGGAACTGTGGTTGCTGATATAGCGCACCGGATCAATTGCTTCGCGAGTGGGTCCGGCGGTAATCACTAGCTTCTTACCACTCAACTGCAGTGAGGCAAAACAGCCGGCAACTTGCCCAACCAACATGTCAGGTTGCTGCATACGCCCGAGGCCAATATCGCCGCAGGCTTGGATACCGCTGTCGGGGCCAAATATTTTCACTTGGCGCTGACTGAGTTGTTCAATATTGGCTGTGGTGGCCGGGTGCGACCACATGCCTTGGTTCATGGCCGGAGCCACGGCGACTATTGCCGGCGTCGCCAGATAGATGGCATTTAACAAACTGTTGGCGCGGCCATGGACCATGGTGGCGATAAAGTCGGCTGTAGCTGGCGCGATCAAAACCAGATCCGCCCAGCGCGCCAATTCAATATGGCCCATACCGGCTTCGGCTTCTGGATCGAGCAGGTCAGCATGTACCGGATGACCTGAGAGCGCCTGTAATGTCAGTGGGCGAATAAACTCTTCGGCACCTGGTGTCATAACTACGCGCACCTCTGCACCGGCGTCCTGCAGTCGCCTGACAACTTCGGCACTCTTGTAAGCAGCGATGCCGCCACTGACGCCAACTATTATTCGTTTGTTTGAAAGGGTGCTCATTAATCGTCCGGACAGCTCAAATAAAGCC
>Ga0209712_10001835_pt1 | contig 17817 bp, 16 predicted proteins | sample ArcOceMetagenome_FD_187443 | JGI IMG/M metagenome (GOLD analysis project Ga0209712, IMG submission 187443) | Marine eukaryotic phytoplankton communities from Arctic Ocean - Arctic Ocean - Greenland ARC118M Metagenome (SPAdes) (version 2) | ecosystem: Environmental > Aquatic > Marine > Oceanic...
ATGTGAAACTCTGCTAACTTTCACAACGCAAAGCGTTTCTGCCAAATCACATATCATTGAAACCCAATGTCATTGTTTGCATACGACTCATCCAGATGCCATTAATTCCCGTTTGAGAAATCACATTAACTAACCAACAAAAATCCATTTAATTTACAATTACCAGCCCAGATGATGTTCAGTCTGGTGCCTTGATAACAGATAAAAATTGGAAAATTGTTTATGCCAATGCGTATTTTGCGGATGAGTTAAATTGGCAACATGAAACATTAATTGGTAAAAATTCAGATGATTTATTTACTTATTCATCGAAGATATTTTGCGAAAGTTATTTGATGCCTTTATTGTTGCACGAAAGAAAATGCGAAGAAATGCAACTAACTTTGTTTGATGGCAATGGAGAACGTGTGCCAATAATCATCAATGCAAAAATGGATGACCAAGGGCATATTTACTGGAGTTTTTTCAACGCATCAAAACGCCACAAACTATATGAAGAATTAATTGCTGCCCGAAAAGACTTAGAAGCTCAAGCTGAAACGTTAAAGTTAATGGCATCAACTGATGAGTTGACTGGGCTGATGAATCGCCGAGAACTAAATTTAGGTGCGCCAGAGCTCATCAATCAGGCAAAAAGATATACTCATACCATTGCTTTATTAATGATTGATATCGATCACTTTAAAAATATTAACGATTCATATGGGCATCAAAAAGGTGACCGCGTTTTACAAGAATTAGGTCAGCGATTACAAACATTTGGCCGTCAAACTGACTTGATTGCACGCTTTGGTGGTGAAGAATTTATTATGCTATTGCCTGACACTGGTGCAGACGATGTCAACCTATTCGCGGAGCGTCTACATAAGCTATTATCAGAAATAGAAGTCAACAACACCCCCGTCACTGTAAGCATTGGGATCACTATGAGTGATGGTAGTCAAAATTTGCATGATCTAACTAAGCAAGCGGATAGCGCTCTTTATAATGCCAAAAACAATGGCCGAAATAGAACTGATTTTTACCAAGAAGATTAATCCCGTTTATAGCTACAACCAGTTGGTCAACTTAAACCCTATGCCTAGCCTTTGGGCATGGTGGTTGTAATAAATCAAACTTTCACCGTATCCGTTAAAGTATTCTACGTAGCCCTGTATTCGATCGTTAATAGGAAACGACCAACCTAATTGAATAGCACCTTTATTTTCGCTGCGTAAATTGTTGCGCAGCATAAACTCTAACGAATGTTTATTTGAAATACTCCACAGCCCACCTACCTCGCCATAACCCATAAACTTTTCTATATCGGGATTATCGTCTCCTGCCGGATCAAGTGCTGTAATTTTTTCGTCTTCTGGTAATCGATACCACGTTCTAAAACCCCACAGCACATTGTCGGCTGGGGCAAAGGTAAAGCCTAGGATGATTCTGTTCCAACTGCGTGATAGCTGTCCAGTTTGCCCATTAGATTGATGATTAAAAGACAAGGTAGTTTGTTCAACAGGTAAACCCAATAATGACCAAGAATGGTGATAATTGAGTATCACCTCTGGTTCATAATTAGTTTCTCGAAATGGAGCTGAAATATCACTATTGTAAGCTTGCCACCAGCTAGTAGTGGTAAAAGCAAATTGTAGGTCAAGATCTTTAAACATCAGGTCTTGCATCGCCAGATATTTTAACGAAACTTGAAACTTGATTTCAACGTCGTCCAACTCAGAACCTACAGGGGTACCAATATAGGGATCCTGATTAATACTGGTAATGCTAGCAGGCAACACAAAGTTGGGTTTATGAGGGATGATCGCAAAAGGGTTTTTCGACGCTTGTTTTTCTAACTCAATCCGCTTCTTGACCAAAGTAGGTGTTTTATCTGTGCAGCTTTGACGTAATTCACCCACTGTTTGTTCAGGCGCTGCTTGTTTAAGAGCATTTAATAAACACTCGTCAACACTGCTGCTCATGCCTGATTCTAACTCAGCGCAATTTGCATTCGTGATCGTAAATCCAACGGTTAATAATAGAACTACAACTTTCATAACTCAAAGCATTTCCTAATAAATTCATTCCAATTAGTACTCATGTTGTCAGCACTAGAGTCGAATGCAAACACTATTGGGTAGCTTGTTCTCTTTTCTGTTTTTAGCTCGATGCTCGCGGCTGCTTTTAATCAAACCAATGTCTAGTTCTATTAGCAAAGTATACTAAAGACAACATCACAGGCACTTCAACCAATACACCCACCACAGTGGCTAAAGCTGCCCCAGAGTGCAATCCAAACAAAGAAATAGCCACCGCCACCGCCAACTCAAAAAAGTTAGAAGTGCCAATCATACTGGCGGGTGCAGCAATGTTGTGAGGTAGTTTTAAGCGTTTAGCAAAAAAGTAGGCTATAGCAAATATGCCATAAGTTTGGATAATTAGCGGTATGGCAATCAGAAAAATTGTTTGCGGTTTGGCCAAAATAGTTTGCGCTTGAAAACCAAACAACAACACCACTGTAGCTAGCAAACCGACTATCGACCAAGGTTTAAGCTTGGTAACAAAATCATCTACATTTTCATGTGCTTTTGACGCTTCATTCTCCCCCGCTTTTTTATCTAGCAAAGAACGGGTCAATGCGCCGGCAACCAAAGGTAATAAAACATACAGTAATACAGAAATAACTAAGGTATTCCAAGGTACCTGAATATCACTTACACCCAGTAAAAGTGCGGTCAAGGGGGCAAAGGCAAAAATCATTATGATGTCGTTAATCGACACTTGGACCAAGGTGTAATTAGCATCACCTTTAGTCATTTGGCTCCACACAAATACCATTGCTGTGCAAGGTGCCACACCCAGCAAAATCATGCCGGCAATGTATTCATTGGCTGATTGTGGGTCGACCCAATCTGCAAAAAAACCTTTAAAAAATAACCACCCTAATGCAGCCATGGTAAAAGGTTTTATCAACCAATTGATAACCAGTGTTAACGCCAGCCCCTTAGGTTTTTTACCTACATCTTTGATAGATGAAAAATCAATTTGGATCATCATGGGGTAAACCATCAACCAAATCAGTACCGCCACCACTATATTCACGTGGGCATACTCTAAGCTTGCCACTAAAGCGAAAAATTCTGGGATAACACTACCCAAAATCACACCAACAATGATGCTAATACCCACCCAAACCGATAAATAACGCTCAAATAAACCCATATCTCCGCTCCCCCCTATATTGAACGCTGATTAACGCGCTGACTGACTTGTTCTGCCGATTCAACTCGCTCTGAATAACGATCAACTAAATAGTCGCTGTTGTCTCTGGTCAGCAAAGTAAATTTCATAAGCTCTTCCAACACATCCACTATTCGATTGTAATATGGCGAAGGTTTCATGCGATCGTTGTCGTCAAACTCCATAAAAGCTTTGGCAACTGACGACTGGTTAGGAATAGTCAACATTCGCATCCAGCGTCCTAAAATACGCATTTGGTTGACTGCGTTAAATGACTGCGAACCACCAGATACCTGCATTACGGCCAGTGTTTTTCCCTGAGTAGGCCGGACACCACCTAAATTCAACGGCACCCAGTCAATCTGACTTTTCATAATGCCGGTCATTGCCCCATGCCGCTCTGGAGAACACCAGACTTGGCCTTGTGACCATATCATCAGTTCACGTAATTCCACTACTTTAGGATGTGTTGCATCCTCACCATCTGGCAAGGGTAAACCTGTTGGGTCAAAAATCTTTGTTTCGGCTCCCATGGCATCTAACAATCGCGCCGACTCTTCTACCACTAATCGGCTAAACGAACGGCTTCGTAGTGAACCATATAACAAGAGAATTTTAGGTTTATGTACCGCGCTTTTTATTACGAAATCTTCTGCGCATGGAGTCCGAAACTGTATACTATCAAGGTTCGGCATAACCGAATTAGCATTAGACATTAAGCAGCACCTAAGTTAACAAGCGCAGCTTTAAAGGCGGCCTTGTCATTTACATCAACGTCTAGATTAACTAACTGCTCCACTCTTTGTTTGATCTGCTCGATAATGGCTCTGAAAGCCTCTGCTATTTGAGTTTCAGTGCCTTGTGATTTTGACGGGTCGACTAATCCCCAATGCACTTTTAGGCTTTTACCAAACCATACTGGGCAGGTTTCAGCAGCAGCGGAGTCACAAACTGTCACCACTAAATCTGGAGCGAACTCTTCAAATTCATCCCAAGACTGGCTTCGCAAACCATCGGTTGAAATACCCGCTTCTTTTAAATATTTAATCGACAATGGGTGTACTTCGCCCACAGGTTGGCTACCTGCACTTTTGGCGATAATTTTAACTGCAGCTTTACCGGCAGATTGACCACCAGCATATTGATTAGTAATCGCTTCTGACAAAATACTGCGACAGCGGTTATGGGTACAAATATATAAAATTTTCATGTAAGAATATTCCGACAAATTAATTGGGGTAATAGAGTTAACAGCAGTTGTCTGTTAGCTTGGCCGTATCTAAGTTATGTAAACAATCATTTAAGTATGAATGATTGTCTTTTGTGGTAATCGCTAGCACCTCAAGCGCCCATTTAGGCAAGGCTTGATTAAGTTGATAAAACACCCATTTGCCACGTCTTTGATCAGACAAAATCCCACATTTACGTAATTCTGCTAAATGCCGTGACACTTTGGGCTGACTTAGCTGCAGTGCACTAATTAAATCACACACACATAACTCACCTTTGAGCGTAATCAATAACAAACACTTCAAACGTGTGTCCTCAGATAAACATTTATAAAAGGAGACTGGGGTCATCAAGGGCAATACTCAGCACAATACATATGAAATATCATATATATGATATTTCATATGTCAATCTAAAAAGCGTGGCGACTAGTTCTTTATAAAGACGTAGAATAGGGAGATATTTATTAAGGTTTATTATTAATTAGATGCCCCAAGATTTATCCAACTTGCCCTACTTGGCCCACTACCCTGAGCATTTGCAGAACGATATACGTCGCTTAGTCGATGCCAATAAACTAGGCGATTGGTTACGAACACGTTATCCAACAATGCACAAAGTGGCTAATGATAATGATTTACGTGATTACACCATGTCATTAAAAAATCAATATTTGAAAAAAACAGTGCCGCTAAGCAAAGTGATATATGACAGTAAAATTCATATTGTTAACCATGCCTTAGGTCTGCACAGCTATGTATCGCGGGTACAAGGCGGTAAATTAAAAAGTAAAAATGAGTTACGTGTCAGCACCTTATTTAAACACACCCCAGACGCTTTTTTAAATATGATAGTGGTGCATGAATTAGCTCATTTAAAAGAAAAACAACACAACAAAGCTTTTTACCAGCTATGCCAGCATATGTTGCCTGAGTATCATCAAGTTGAGTTTGATGTGAGGGTATATTTGACTGAACTAGAACGCTCAGGTTCAGTGTTTACTGTTTTGCCAAAGAGTTGATTTAATTATGTATTAACGCTGTTACCCGCAAACAATAAAGATTTATGTGATATAAATAATTCAATTAAAAAAAACGACCTTCTGTTATGCTAAAACCTAGTATTTTAATTATCGATGATAGTGAAATTGAGCGTTATATGTTATGTCACCAGCTTAAGAAAATTGGCGCAACCAAAATCATCCAAAAAGACGATGGCACATCTGGGCTCAATTTTTTGAAAGACTATGCACAAAACAAGCAGCATTATGCGGCAGATTTTCCTCCCGCTATTATCATTCTTGATGTGAATATGCCGATTATGGGTGGATTTGAGTTTTTACAGGAATTCGCTGAGTTAAAAACTCAAGTCGACTTAGATAGCTGTCAAATTGTGATGTATTCAGGATCAGAAAACCCGCAAGAAAAATCGCGGGCCTTTCAGTATGAGTTTGTAAAAGGCTTTTTAATCAAGGGTGAATCGAGCAAAGAAGAATTAAAAAATGCGATTGGGCACTTTGAGTAAAAGGCGTTAGTTAATTGTAATCAAAGTCCTTTGAGCCATGTTCATACTGAATATTTTAGTCTAATTTTGTTTAGGAATAGCGATGCCAAAACGTGATGAGTTTAGGATTCAAATATTAAAAAAATATAACATCTTAGATTCTGACATAAATGATTTGTTTGATGACATAGTTGTTCTTGCAACTGAAGGCTGCGACAAACCCTTCGCCATGGTCAGTTTTATTGATACCGACAAACAATGGGTAATTTCACAAGTTGGCTCGTTTCCTAGCAAAATCGACCTAGAAAAGGCCTTTTGTGCACACACCGTAATTCAAACAGATGTGTTTGAAATTTTTGACACCCTGCTTGATGACCGAACCAAGCAAAGTGAATTTGTTTTAGAAGCGCCCAATATTCGTTATTACGCCGGCGTGCCACTCATTAATAGCGATAAACAAACGTTGGGCACCTTGTGTGTACTAGACACTAAGCCACACATTCTAAATAAACACCAAAAAATCATGTTAAAACTGTTGGCCAAAGATGTGGTATCACAGTTAGAACTTCGGAAAAAAAATTACGAGTTATCAAAATTAAAAGACCTCTATCAAATGATTACCGAAAATAACCCGGATCTGATATTTGCCAAAGATAGTGACTTTAAAATTCTACATGCCAACTCGGCTTTTTTGTCTTTATACCCAGAAGAAATTCGCGACAAGGTCATCGGTTACACTACCTTAGAAGAATTTGACGAACAAGAAGCTGAAGCTTTCCTAGTACAAGATCGGTTAACCTTCGAACAAGGCAAAACCGAGACTCTAGAAAAGATAGCGTTTCCGACCGGCGAAATCCGTACACTGTTTACCACAAAAACTCGGTTCGAAGATGACGAAGGTAAAGCCTATATATTAGGTGTGGCAAGAGATGTGACCGAACGGGAAGAGCTAATCGAAATGTTGAAAAAGTCGAATAGCGATCTTGATGAGTTTGCCTATATCGCCTCACATGATTTAAAAGCACCACTGAATGCAATTAAGCGTTTGGTATCATGGATTGAAGAAGACGCAGGTGAAGTGTTGCAAGGTGATAGCCTTGAACATTTTGGTATGATCAAAAACCGCATTAATAGAATGAATATGCTGCTCAAAGACTTACTTGATTATTCAAGAGTCGGCAAAAATGATGGCCTACCACAAAAGCTCAATTTACAAGAGACAGCAAGACACTGTTACCAGTTATTAGACTTAGCTGAAGATTTTGTTATTAATGTAGATGACATAGATGTTGTATTACCTAAACTACCACTGGAGTTGGTGCTTACCAATTTGATGTCTAATGCAATAAAGCACCACGATAAAAAGTCTGGCCACATCATAATAAAATGCAAACATATAAAAAATGATTATCAAATTAGTGTGACAGATGATGGCCCAGGTATTGCTCCTTCATTACATGAAAAAATATTTAAGAAATTTCAAACTCTTAAACCAAGAGATGAAATAGAAGGCAGTGGCTTAGGATTAGCAATGGTAGAAAAAGCGTTGGCTAACCATTCAGGTAAAATTTCAATCAAATCAGATGTTGGCAAAGGTGCAACTTTTGTCATCACATGGCCTAAACAAGAGGCAACGAGTAAATGAACATAAGCAACCCTAACCAAATTGGAATATTTTTAATAGAAGACGATGATATTGATGCCATGAGCATCAAACGAGAATTTAAACGCCGTAAAATAGCCAATCCCATAACACGTGCAAAAGATGGGGTTGAAGCATTTGAATTTCTCGCCTCAGAAAAATTAAATTATCCTTTTATCATATTGTTAGACTTACAAATGCCACGTATGAATGGCTTAGAATTTTTGACTAAATTGCGGGCTGACAGTGATTATAAAAACAGTGTGGTATTTGTTTTGACAACCTCACCAGATAAACAAGATATATTTAACAGCTATGAATTGAACATAGCAGGTTACTTTATTAAAGATGAAGTAGGTGAAGGTTTGATTGGCATAGTCGACATTTTGGACGGTTACATGAACCTAGTGCATTTACCAAAAATGCTAAATTAAGCCAGCTATCTTAGTTGTTGATGTTCAATATATTATTAATCTAATTTTGTAACTGCGGCTAAGTAAAGAGCACTACTTTACCCATATACTCAGTACTTATAACGGTTGACTTGGCAGTTTCTGCACAGAGATCGCCTAGTATAGAGTATACTGATAGTCTAGATAACAGTAATCAGTGACATCTAATGGACTATCAATTTTTCCATGATATTTTGGGACACCCCGTAGCCACTTGTGAGCTTGAATGTGAAGCTTTTGGTGATTGGCTAAGTCATGATGTAGCCAAAGACGTTGAGCAAATTACTCTGCTACTCAACACTATCCAGCAGCTGCAAACCAATCAACTCATTAGTTACCAACACGTTGGAAAAGAATATCATTTACAGTTGGATAAAGACGAAGTTGAACTCATTCTAAATAACAATCATATCCAAAACATGACACCCTCAGCAGATGATGAAAGCCAAGAGCTAGAAGATTTACATATCCAATCAGGTTGTGGCTTAGCCGACTTTCACACTTTACTTAAAGCTTGGCAGAAGTTTATTAGCTAATACCATTCCGCATAAAGAAGTGGCCTCTCAGCGAGATTTTAAAAGGGCTTAATCAAGGCGCTTGAGTGAAGTAATAGTTATTCTATTGCGAATTCGAGCAACGCAGAGTAAGCCCTTTTAAAACTCGCCCTAAAGGGAAAGTCCCAGCCATTCTTGCACTTCGTTCTCACTATTTGAAAGGGATTGACCATTACTGCATAGTGACGCCTTGTGCAAAAATGGCTGGGGCTTTCTGAGTGGTCACTTCTTTATGCGGATTGGTATAATAGGTGTTTATGACTTCTGTGCTTTGCTGTCATACCAAAATGAAAGCATTAAAGCAGCGCCCCCCAATACAACCAGTAACCAAAAATTTGTTTCACTGACAGCCCCCTAAAAATACAAACCTTGTCTTAGATCAGTCTTAAGAATGGTGAGTAATTTAAAATTAACTTATTCATTAAATAAACACAGAAATCTATGAAAAAATTAATTTTATCAGTGGCAATATCAGCTGCGTTGTTAAGCGCGATCAGTCCGGCTTTGGCTTTTGAACAAGGTGATTGGTTAGTACGGGCTGGAATGACTAATGTTGCACCTGACGATTCAAGCAGCAATGTTAATGTGGGTGGGGTAGATTTAGGCGTAGGTGTCAATGTTGACGACAACACTCAACTAGGTTTAAATTTTGTTTATTTTTATAGTCAACAACTGGCTATCGAGGTATTGGCTGCCACACCATTTAGTCACGACATTGGTTTGAATACTGTAGGAGCCTTAGGTAACACTAAACACCTGCCACCGACACTAAGCGCCAATTACTATTTTGCAGATCCCAGTGCTAAGTTTCAGCCTTATGTAGGAGCAGGTGTTAATTACACCATCTTTTTTGATGAAGAATTTACCAGTGCCAACACCAGTGCAGGTTTTAGCGATCTTGATTTAGACAGCTCTTTGGGTTTGGCCGCTCAGGTAGGTTTTGATTATATGCTTGACGATAAATGGTTAGTCAACGCGTCTGTTCGTTGGATAGATATAGACACGGAAGCAAGCTTTGATCTAAACGGCTCAGCAGGCAGTGTAGATGTAAGCATTGACCCTTTTATATATTCGATTACTGCTGGTTATCGTTTCTAATTTAATATTTTTGACACAAAAAAGGCCGTAACTTACTAACAAGTTACGGCCTTTTTTTATTAAAACAACTTAGGCGTTATAAGTTGAAGACGAAGTGTTGCCACCACGCCCAGTCCAATTTGTATGGAAGAACTCGCCTCTTGGCTTATCTATGCGCTCGTATGTGTGAGCACCAAAATAATCACGTTGTGCTTGTAATAAGTTGGCCGGCAAGCGAGCGGTGCGATAACCGTCAAAGTAGTTAAGTGCTGCCATTAAACAAGGTGCTGGAACTCCCGTTGAAATAGCATTCACTGCTACGCGTCTCCAGCCTTCTTGAGCACCCACTACTGTCTCTCTGAAGTAATCATCTAACAATAGATTGTCTAATTCAGGGTTTTTATCATAGGCTTCTTTAATTTTTCCTAAGAAAGCAGAACGGATGATACAACCCCCACGCCACATCAATGCGATGCCGCCGTAGTTGAGGTTCCAGTTATATTCTTTAGCTGCTTCGCGCATTAAGGTGTAACCCTGAGCGTATGAAACAATTTTAGACGCAAGCACCGCTTGACGTAAATCTTCGATGAAGGCGGCTTTATCAGCATCACTACCATTGAATGTTTTAGCTGGGCCAGTAATCACTTTAGCTGCTTCAACCCGTTCATCTTTAAGTGCAGATATACAACGAGCGAATACAGACTCAGCAATAAGAGTTAATGGCACACCTAAGTCTAACGCAACTATACCTGTCCATTTACCAGTACCTTTTTGGCCTGCAGTATCTAGGATCTTTTCAACGAGAGGACCACCGTCTTCATCTTTAAAAGCTAAAATATCGCGAGTGATTTCAACTAAATAACTATCTAATTCTGTGGTGTTCCACTCTTTAAAAACTTCATGCATTTCATCGGCTGACATGCCAAGCACATCTTTCATAATTTGATAGGCTTCACACAACAATTGCATATCGCCATATTCAATGCCGTTATGTACCATTTTCACAAAGTGACCGGCACCGTTTTCACCTACATAATCACAGCAGGGAGCACCATCGTCTACCTTGGCTGAGATATCTTGGAAAATAGGCTTCACTGCCTGCCATGCTTCTTGCGAACCACCCGGCATAATTGAAGGCCCTTTTAACGCACCTTCTTCTCCACCAGATACACCGGCACCAACAAAGTTAATACCTTTTTCAGCACAGTATTTTTCACGGCGAATAGTGTCAGGGAAATGGGTATTTCCACCATCAATAATAATGTCGCCTTTGTCTAACAAAGGTAGAAGTTGATCGATAGTGGCATCAACAGGCGCGCCTGATTTCACCATAATCATTATTTTACGAGGAGTGGCTAAGGATTTAACCAACTCTTCTACTGAATAAGCACCACGAATGCTTTCGCCTTTTGCGCGGCCATTAATAAAGTTTTCAACTTTATCAGTGGAGCGATTATATGCAGTAACGGTATACCCTTTACTTGCCATATTCAGAATCAGGTTTTCACCCATGACAGCAAGGCCGATTAAGCCAATATCAGATAGTGTTTTCATAAAATTCCAATGTTTATTAAAATTAACAATGCTTGCTTAGCCATTCAACGTTATCCGTCAAAACGCTTGAGTATAGTCCAAAGGTGTAGGGCCAATTGAACCAAGCAATTTCAGGTATTAGCACGAATTAACTGCATATACTAACCACTAAAAAGAAACTTAACACTCATAAATGCATAAATAAATAATGCATTGGTATAAGAAATATTATTGAGCCCATTTTACTGTCATAAACTTACCTATTAAGTTGTGGGTTATAGCATCAAAATAACCTCATTAATCACTGCCACGCAATGAATGAATAGCAGCTTGATTGATGTATTTTCGTATCGGCCAATAACATGCGAACAACGATAGTAAACTAATAGATGAAACAGTCAGAACAAACGCTACCGCCAAATTTCCACTAAGATAAGTATTTAAGCTATCGTTAAACCCCAAATATAATGCTAGTAAAACCAACACACTCGTAAGCATCCCAAGTAAAATCATAGAAGCATTATCTTTTACAATAAGTTTAACTATATCGCTACGTTTGGCACCTATGGCTAACCTAGTGCCTATCTCGAATCGCCTCATTTGAGTGCTGTAACTCAAAATTCCATACAGGCCTAAACCAGCCAACAGAAAAGTGATGACTGCTAGAGCACCGCTAGTAATGGCGGTTGTGTATTGCCCAAACAAACGCTCAACGCGGCGAGAGTCTAATGTAGACAAACTAAAGAGTTTTAACTCACTAGATACTTGCTGCAAAACGTTTACCACTTGCTCCCTTGTTATGGTTTGACCCGGTTGAGTTTTTACCAAGAACATATTTCTGGCGGGTGAAGCGGTAAAGTAGAAACGAGGTGGAATACTCTTTTCCCCTGGTACCAATATGCCTTTGACCACACCCACAATAGTTGCACCATTGTCAAAGGTTAATCCAACAGCGCTGGCATCAGGCGCGAGTTGCTTGGCGAACACGTCATTTACGATCATCACATTATTATTGTCTTTAATGTCTGCGGCGCTGAAATAGCCTCCCTCAAGTAACGGTTGCTTAATCAACTGAAAATATGAGTGATCAACATCTTTGGCTCGCATTGAATAACGCTGTTCGCCACCCAAACGACTCAGTGCTAAGGTGAAAAAAGGCATCGGTGCCATAGACTGGCTCAGACCGTCTACTTGAGGCAGTGCAGCTAATTTTTTTCTCACTTGTGAAACATGTGCCACCAATCCGGGCCGCTGTGTTTCGCTAACAGCAGGCAAAGATAACACTAGGAAAGAAGTATCCTGTGTTTCAAACCCTGAGGAACGATTAATGGTTGTGAAGGCTTCATTGAACAACACAATATTAATAAATACTAAACCTGTCACAATAGCGATTTGACAGAGTACTAAGCTTTGCCTCAATTTCTTTGAAACTTGTATTCCCGTGCTCTTGCCTCCACTCTGCATAGATTGATTCAAGCCACGATAATCAATCATCCGCATGCCTAGATAGGCAAAAAACAACGCAAAGCCCAGCATCAAAATTATGGCACAAGCAAGGGTACTAAAATGTAATGACAACTCGTCAATTCTTGGCAAATAGTGGTTTAAAAACAACTGCATGCCTTTGAACCCTAAAGAGGCAATATATAAGGCAATAAAAGTAGATAGCCCTATCAGCAATGCCGATTCAGCTAATAAGGTTTTAAATATCTGCTGACGAGAGGCACCAATTGCAGCGCAAATAGCGATTTGTCGACTGCGCTCAACTGTTCGTGACATAAACAAATTAGCAATATTGGTACAGGCAATAAGCACTAAACCAATCACACCTGCAATCAGTAAATAAATGGTGTTTTGACTATTGGCCAGAATAACTGATTCCAGTGAATGCAATTTTATACCAATGCTCCAAGCATTAAAAAATTGATGTCCAGCCACCTGCTGCTGCCAGTTATCGCTCACCAAATTAGCAAGCTGCTGCTCAATCTGAATTGACGAATACCCTATTCTCAACTTACCAAGAACCATCAGTCCGCTATCATCATTTCCCCACTTTTTGCGCTCACTTGCGCTGATAGAGTTATAATCCCAAGGCAAAAACACTTCAGATTTATTACCAACACCGTAGATTTGAGGCTCAACGAATTTTTCGCTAATCACCCCAACAATTCGATAACTCACGGCACCAAACTGCACTTTTTTTGACAAGATATTAGCATCTAAGGCGAACTCGTCTTTCCAAGTTTGGTAGCTTAATACAGCAACTGGGTTGTAACTATTTAACGCTTCAGTTGGCTCAAAATTTCTGCCAATAGCCATATCCACATCTAATAATGAAAACCACTCTGGAGTAACAAAAGAAATCGGCAAGGTAGGGTGTGATGGCCTAGAAATGAGTACATCTGCATCGTAATACATCAAAGCCAAATCACTAAAAGCAGTCTGCTTAGCATACAAATGTATAAGGTTAGGATAAGTAAAAGCATCACCGTCAACATCACCATTATTATCAATCAGGTTATGTTCGACTGTGTATAGACTGTTACTTGCAGGGTATGGCAGTGGTGATACAAGTAACAAATAAGCCAAAGTAAGCACACATAAAAGTGCGCCCATAGTCAGGCTCATTGTAGTAACAACGGCTGAAACAAAGCCAGGTTTGCCTTTAAGGCTGGCCCAAGCTTGTTTCAGTAAGTATAGAGATTGATTCATCACGTTAGCCTTTAATCACTGCCGCGTAATGAATGTATTGCAGGATGATTGATGTACTGACGTAGAGGCCAATAACAGGCAAAAAGTGACAATAAAGCGATAGACACTATAGTTGTCAAAAACATGGGTACCAAATCAACACTCATATAATCTAATAAGGCTTCTTTGTAGCCAATATAAATCCCCAACATCACTACTATGCTTGAGGTAATACCCAAAGTAATCACCCAAACATTGTCTTTAACAATCAACCCAACCAGATCTTTGCGTTTAGCGCCAATTGCCATACGAGTACCCAGCTCAAACCTGCGCATTTGGGTGCCGTAACTTAAGATGCCATATAAACCCACACTGGCTAAAAACAACGTGATAATAGCAAGTGCCGAAGTGGTGGTTGCAGTAGTATATTGCGTAAACAAGCGCCTTTTTTTCTCGCTTTCTACTGTATCCAAACTAAATAGCGCATATAAACTACTCACATCGCTAATAGCCGCGACTACTTGCTCTCGACTAACACTTTGCCCATCGAGCAACTTCAAGGTCATTTGTGTAGTACTCAAATCTGATGGTCTGTAAACACGCATTGGCACCTCGATTTGAGCGGGCATTTTCACTCCTTTGACCACACCAACTATGGTGTAAATACTTTCGGGTCCTCCGCCTGACATTTGCATACCCAATACACTGCCATCTGGATTGAGGCGTTTGGCAAATTTATCATTAACTATCAACACCCGATTACCGTCTTTAATATCAGCGTCACTAAAATAATCACCTTCAAGTAACTCCTGGTTAATCATAGTGAAGTAGTTATGACTGGTATTTTTGCTTTCAGGTGTGAAGTTTTCACCTGAAGCTACAGCAGTCAACGCCCATAAACCGCGTCCACCTAAAACAGAACCTGATTGCGAAATACTTTCTACTTGTGGCAATTCCAAAAGCTTTTTCTTGAGTTCAACCATAGTGGCAGCGACTTCTTCTTCGGGCGGGAATTCAGGGGCCGACACTGACAAACTCATTTGTGTCATGTTGTCTACATTGTATCCAGAAGGCTGAGTGATAGTGTCTATCGCTTCTTTAAACAAAGTGATGTTAGCAAAAACTAATACCGTTGCTATCGCCACTTGGCTCACAATCAGTCCTTGTCTAAAACGCTTTGAAACTTGTACGCCGGTACCTTTACCACTAGTTTGTAGCATAGAATTTAGCGCGCGATAATTAATCATCTTGCTACTAAGGAAAGCGAATAAAAGAGCGAATGAAAGGGCAAGAATGATGGAAGCGAGAAAAGTAATATAGTTCACCCCAAGTTCATTAATGCGGGGTAACTCAGATCCCAACTTCGCTTGTAATAAAGAAAAGCCCAAAGACGCGATGACCAATGCAACCAATACCGAAAGCAGCATCAACAACCCTGACTCAGCTAATAGGCCGCGGAATAAATGAGATTTTTTAGCACCAAGCGCCGCATAAATGGCTAATTGTCTTTGCTGTTCTGCCGTGCGTGACATAAACAAGTTTGCGATATTAGCAAAAGCAATTAATACCAAACCAAACACACCAGCCAATAATTTATAGACCGTATTTTGACTGTCTCCAACAATGGCTGTTTGGAAAGATTGAAGCTGCATTTCGATTGACCAACCGCTAAAGAATGGAATAGAGGCAACATTCTCAGTCCAAGTGTCGTTAACTAATGGTGTGATAATTTGCTCCGCTTGTGATGCGGTCAGTGTGTCCTTTAATTTACCTACAAAGGTCAAAGCACCGCTTATATTGCCCCAACGCTCCTTCATGCGTACATCAAGGTTATAATCCCAAGGAAACCACATACCCACATCAAGTCCAGTTCGTCTTATCTGTGGCTCAACAAAGCTTTCATCCAAGACTCCTATTACTCTGTAACTGACACCACTGAAAAAAACTTTTTTCTCAAGCATATCAGGCGTAGAAGCAAATTCGTCTCGCCATGTTTTGTAACTAACAACGGCTACTGGGTTAAAAGTATCCAATGCCTCAGTGCTTTCAAAAGCGCGGCCCATCTGCATTTTCGCGCCCAAAAGTTGAAACCAATCTGGTGTGACATAACCTGTATTAAGAGTGGGTTGGTTTGGCAATGAAGTGAGTACATCTTGACCATATTGAATCAGTGCGGTTGTCGCAAACACATCTTGATTTTTGTATAAATGAATCAGTCCAGGATAGGTAAATGACTGCGCATTTGTCTCACCTGTTTTGTCTCCTATGGCATGTATCACCTTATATAATTTGTCTTGCTCAGGGTAAGGTAAAGGCTCAACAATCAATAAGTAACCTAAGGTTAAAACACAAAGCAATGCGCCTAACGTTGTTCCCATAGTGGTAACAACTGTGGTCACAAAGCCCACTTTTTTCTTGAGACTTACCCAAGCCTGTTTTTGTTGGTAAAGGAACTGGCTCATACAGCCTCCTTCAACTCAGGTGTAGTTAAAATTGAACCGTCTAATAATTTAAGCTGAATATTGGCCATATCTGCATAACGTGGGTCATGGGTTACCATACAAATAGTGGTGCCACTGTCGTTAAGTTTTTCTAATACGTCCATCACTTGGTCGCCACTTTTAGAGTCCAAGTTACCTGTTGGCTCATCAACTAGCAAAATGGCGGGATCAGCAACAAGGGCACGTGCGATGGCGATACGTTGTTGTTGTCCACCAGATAACTGGTTCGGTTTGTGGCTAGTTCGGTGACTCATATCGACTAATTCTAAACACTCGTGTACGCGGTCTGAAATCTCTTTGTCGCTTGGCACTTTTGTCTTATAACGCAAAGGTAACGCCACGTTGTCGAATACTGATAGTTCATCAATCAAGTTAAACGACTGAAAGATGAAACCTATTTTGCTGTTACGGATTTCTGCTGCTTGATCCAACGACAAGTCGGTAACGTTAGTGCCTTCAATAAAATATTCGCCACCAGTGGGCATATCCAATAAGCCTAAAATTGACAACAAAGTTGATTTACCACAACCAGAAGGGCCCGAAATTGACACGTAATCCCCTGATTTGATGGTGATATCGACATTCTTTAAGGCGTGAGTTTCAAGCTCATCTGTTTCAAAAACCTTAGAAATGTTTGTCATTTGAATTTTAATATCGCTCATAAGTAATTTCCTTTATTTATCTTTAAGATGTTGGTCTTTTAATTATTGATCTTTAAATTATCAAAGACAGTTCTAGTTAATGCTGATGTTTTGACTGGTCGTCTGAAGATTCGACAAGTCTGAAATAATGAATTGTTCGCCTACCGATGCGCCTGACAATATTTGAATAAATTGTCCAGCTTGCACACCAAAACGTAAGTCTTGAGAGGTGGCATTTTCCTGAGTATCTAGACGATATAGAGTAGTACTTGTATTTGACTTGGCACCCGCTGGGCGTTTTATGTATTTAACATTTTGTAATGTGTCGGCAATGATGACGCCGTCCACGCTGAGCTGAGGTCTGGCGCTAGCTGGCAAGGATGCAGGTAACGCAATTTCGATTTCGACCGTATTGTTATCAACGATAGGGTCGATGCGGCTTACTACACCTTGAATTTTGTCGCGGCGAGTATCGATGATAGCGACTTTACCAACAGTGATAAGTTGTGCTTGGCTTTGAGGCACACGAATTAGCGCAATAAGGTCAGTAACGCTGCCTATTAAGGCTACTTCTTGACCGGCCGCTAAACTCTGACCTAGCTCCACAGATAAGCGTTGCAATACTCCATCAAACCCAGCTCTTACCGTCAATTTATCTAAGCGTGATTCGGCGCTATTCAAACGACCCTGTTGTTGTTTAACTCGCTCAAGTTGGATATTAACCGATTCTTTATGAACCAATTCAAGCTGCTCTATACGTTGTTTGAGAAT
>Ga0209712_10001837_pt1 | contig 17802 bp, 15 predicted proteins | sample ArcOceMetagenome_FD_187443 | JGI IMG/M metagenome (GOLD analysis project Ga0209712, IMG submission 187443) | Marine eukaryotic phytoplankton communities from Arctic Ocean - Arctic Ocean - Greenland ARC118M Metagenome (SPAdes) (version 2) | ecosystem: Environmental > Aquatic > Marine > Oceanic...
ATGAATATGAGTAACTGTTAATAAGTTCCAATTTAACACCCGGCATGTAGCATACTGTAGAGAAGAGGCATAGCAGAGTCCAGCTCGGCATTGGTAGTAGCTGCGGCAGTAGTGAGTGATGGAGCGTGTTGGTTAATATCAGGAATGACCATACAAGCACCACAGCACCGCTTCACGTCCTCTCAGCGAAGTTAAGCATGCTCTGACTGTGTTAACACTACGATGGGGGACCACGTTGGAATCCACGGTGTTGTTCTTTTGTTTTTTTCTACAATACAATGCACTCTCAAAACATTTCATTTCATTTTATTATTAATTGTTATTATCACCTGCCTTTGCTCCTAGCTAATAATACTCTCTTCCGTCTTACGGCTTTACCATCAAAAGGATTGGAGCATCCATGATTCTGATTCCATGACCATCTCCTCCTCCACCACTAATCACTGTTATACCTGCTTTCCCCCCCTAGAGCGCATCTTTGGTAATAAATTGCCGAGATGAAAACTATTTCCTTGTTGGAAAATAATTAATATATCATATCTATTTTCACTTTGGATGGAAACTTACATTGAAGAAAATACTTACACTGTTAGATTTATCAGAGGACTGACAATCTCCCATCATTCTCAGCTGATTCCATTCTTCACGGTGAAATAATGACTAATTTCCAAATTCCTAAAAAACGGTTTATGGCTAAAATAGTAGTTAAAATAACTGAAGAAAAGAAGGTCGCGAGCGAGGAGCGAGAGAAGGGGGGAGCATCGGAGCATCTTCTGATTGTGTTCCCTAACATAAAACATAACAAAAAGACCAACGGCACTTTCACACTAGTTGTTGTGCAACCTCACTGCGACCTTTGTCCTAACGCCGTAATTCACACAATGAAGTCTCTTTCGAGAGTTTTTAGTCCTCTATTAATAGCTGCGCTCTTGGGAATTTGCAGTACTGGAGCAAATGCGAAGAAACTCGCCAAAGTCAAAGCTGGACTGGACTACAAAACCAGCGACGATGTACACATCATTGTGAACTCCGTAGGGTAAGTGCGCACGTTCGATGATCAAATGCAATTGAATCCTTGAATACGTTATTTCCCAAGTATTTATTAACAATTTGAATTCTCCATTCCATCGTGTTGCAATCGCGCTGCAATGACACGCAGACCTTTCAATAACCCCGTGGAGAAATACCGCTATTACTCCCTTCCTTTCTGCACAGACCACGACGAACACGAAAAGAAGGGAGCATTGAAACATAAGCAGCGTCTACGCGAGGCGATTGCAGGAGATCGTCGCGAATCTTCTCCTTATGCAGTTACCTACGGCGGGAACATTGAACATCGCGTCCTCTGTAAGAAGAGATTTGGATCGGATGAACTCAAAATGTTCAAGGACGCCATTGAAAACTCATACTTCTTCGAGATGTATGTAGAGGATTTACCCATGTATGGTTTCTTGGGAGATGTTCAAAATGAAGACTATATTCAGAAAGATCTAATGGGTGCTGGAGATGGAACCACCCTTTTGTTTCCCCACTTGGAATTTCAGTTTGGAATGAATAAGGGAAAGATTGTGTCCGCTAGTATTCATACCGACGGAACCAAGTCTGTTGACATTTCTGACACTAGCAAGCCCATGGAGATTGAGTTTTCTTACTCCGTTGAGTGGACGGAGAAGGATTTGGAGTGGAAGCATAGGATGTCGAGTTATGTCAACTCTAGCTTTGCTCAGCCAAGATCTTTGGAGATTCACTGGCTTTCCATCATCAACTCTTGTGTTCTTGTCATCCTTTTGATTGCATTCTTGGCAATTATTTTCATGAGGATTTTGAAGAACGACTTTGCGAGATACATGGATATCGAGGAAGATACCATTGAAGAAGAAGAGGTGAGTCGATGGAAGTGTTATACATCGCATTGGTTTTTAATCAAACTTTCTTTTACTCATTGTGTCATACATTCATTTCTGTAGTCTGGATGGAAATTGATTAGTGGCGACGTTTTCAGAAATCCTGAGAATCCTACACTCTTTTGCGCAGCGGTAGGAGTTGGAACCCAGCTAATGACGACATGCTTCATCGTCTTGTTGTTGGCTTTGAGCGGAAGGGTATCCACCACCAGACGCGGATCGATTTTGGCATGCGCTGTTATCACTTATACTCTCACTTCTGTTATTGGAGGATATATTTCAACGAAACTTTATTTCCAGATGAACGGAAAGGCATGGGCTCGCACGGTTGTCGTTTCTGCAATTTTGTTCCCAGCTCCTGTAACAGCAGTATTCGCGTGGGCAAACTCTGTTGCCATGGCACACGGATCCATCAGTGCACTACCTTTTGGAACAATCGTAACCATCATCTGCCTTTACGCATTGGTCTGTCTTCCGTTGACTGTGTTTGGTGGTCTTCTTGCAAAGCAATACGCAAAGAAAGACTTGGAGGCTCCAACCAGAACTACTAAGGTAGCGCGCGAAATTCCTTCCGAGATCCCTGTCTACTCCAGCCGTTACACTTTCATGGCAGTAGCAGGATTCCTCCCTTTCACTGCCATCTATGTTGAATTGCATTACGTTTTCACATCCATGTGGGGACACCAGGTGTACACAATGTTTGGAGTGCTATTTTGCGCATTCTGCCTTTTGGTCATTGTGACATCTGCCATCACTGTATCCTTGATCTACTTCCAGTTGTCTCGCGAGGATCATCGTTGGTGGTGGAGTGCATTCATAAATGGAGGAATGATTGGACTGTTCATTTACGGATATTCCTTCTACTTTTACTTCTTCAACAGTGGAATGACTGGATTCCTTCAAGCCTCATTCTATTTTGGGTACATGTCGATTCTATCATTTGCGATTTTCCTCATGTTGGGAAGTGCTGGTTTCCGCCTCAGTCTAATGTTTGTGAAGTACATTTACGGCAGAGTTAAGTGTGATTAGGAAGGGGAATGTGAAGACTTGTCTACAGTGTGTGCACTGGCATGGGACAGTTAATTGTTGCTAGTTGGAGTGCAAGTGCACTAGTGGCGATTCTAATAGCACATTTAATCACATTTATCAATATCTAGCAAGTTCATAAATTTGAAAGTTTCGATTATTAATTAGCATCTTACAAATGAACATTTGGAGCATGTCGTCAAGTAACGAAAGAAAGTTAATTTCATCACTGTCATTCCATCAGAACAAAGATCAATTGTAGTGCTACAGAAATCTTCGATCAAATATCAAGTTACAATGATCCCACGGACTTGAGCATATCATTCAGCTTGTTTGATTGATTGAGATTATTCAATCCACCCATGGGACCCTAAGCGTTCCGGGGAAGTGCCACAGTTGACAATGGTGTTTAGAAAAGGAAGAAAAAGGCAGCAGTCGTTCCTTACATATTGATTTTGTACATGGACACTTACATCATTGCAGCCTCCAACAAATTGCCCTCCAATCCAAATTGCTGGTACAGAAGTTCTTCCGACGATATCGGCCATCTCTGCTCTGATGGCCTTCCCATCTTCGTCTAAATCGAGTTCCACCACGGTGTATTTCGCACCTTTCTCATCCAAAACTGCCTTGGCTTTGACACAAAAAGGTCAGGTTGTGAAGCTGAACATAAGAACCGGAGTATCTTTCACCAAAGTATTGATTCTTGTCTGAATCGCTGCTTCATCATAATCTCCAGCTTGAGACTTCACCAAATTCTTCTTTCCTTCTTTGAGAAAAGAAAAGAAAGATTCAACGGGGTTTCCACCGAGCGAAAGGGATGTATTTGCTCTCTGTTTGTTATGGCTAGGAGTGAATCCATCCACGAGCACAGCAGTGATGATGAGGGCGAGCGGCAAAGGTGTAGTCTTCATAGTTGTTCTAATACTCGTAACTCGTAACTCGTATTATAAGCAGATAAGAAATGTTTCAATCCACCAAGTGTCATGGCGGCGTAGTCATCATGCATGATGCGAGCATGTTGTGTGAGGCAGAGTCAGTCAATCTTTCATGATCTCTTAACCTGTCATACAAGAGAAAGATGAGCACCCTCCTGCTCACAACATCCACCACCACCACCACCATCATCCAGTAGTCATCATCAAATTTCTTTCATAAAAGTCAACAGTCGATCCATATGAACAGGTCAAACCTTTCTCGGTTATCCAAGTTCGTGTCAAGTCTTTTCGTCGCATTCATCATCAATTCATTTTTCGTAAGAAACGTGCGCTGTTTCCAATCAGCAACGAAGCTTACTTGTAGCTCATTTCGAAGAGGATCCTCATTTATACCTACTACGAGTACACCGAGAATTCTCCTGCAGTGCAAGCTTCACGAAAGGAATACTGTATTTCCATCGGCATTAGTAAAACCTAAAGGTTATCAAACTTTATTATATTCAACGACAAACATGGATGACAGTGAAGATGTAGTGGTGAAGCCTCGGCGTTCAACCCGAAACACAGCAACACCCCAGATAACCAAGGAAGATCACGCCGATGCCAAAGTGGCACTTGACGCATCTCCAACAAAACCAAAGAAGAAAGTAGTCAAGAGAAAAGTGACTGCATTATCGGCTGGAAGTGATGGCGATGACTCAGAATCGTCTATTGCATCGGCTAAGAAGAAGAAGAAGTTAGTCAAGAAGAAGGTGGTCAAGAAGTTGGTCAAGAAGAAGGTGGTCAAGAGAAAAGTAACAAAGTCTGCCATGAAGACTTCAGAAGATGCGAGTGATGACGAAGCAAGTTTAAGTTCCAATGCTTCTGCTAAAGCCTCGCCTATAAAGAAGAAAAGTCCAGCACCAAAAAAAGATAAGTCTCCTGTGAAAAAGACAAAGACAGCAAAGACTGAACCCCAGAGGTTAACTGAGAAGGACGAACTGACAAAGTTATGGAACGCGGAAGATGCAAGAAAGAAACATGGATCTTACAGTAAGTACTTTACCAAATATTGCGTATGAATCCACGTCCTAAGCGCCCAATAGTTCTTTACTGACTTGGAATTTCTTAGCATTCAAAATTTTGACATGGAATGTGGCGGGTATTCGGGCTCTTCTACGCAAACATCCAAATGCCTTACCGGACCTTGCAAGCAAACATGACATTGATGTCATTTGTTTGCAAGAGACAAAGTTGCAAGAAGACCACGTAACAGATCCTAAGTTGAAACTGAAAGGACACGTATTGGAAAAGGAAGGATATGAATCTCACTGGAGTTGTAGCACCACCAAGAAGGGTTACAGCGGCACTGCCATTTTCATTAAAAGGAGAACTGCAGATGGAGGAAACGACGATAATACAAAGCAGAAAAAACAGGCAACCCTTGGTGCATTCTTTGGAAACAAAGCAGAAGCAAGTAGTAAGGATATATCTTCTGATTTAGGAGAAATTGATGTCAAGAACTTGATTCCAGAAAATATATCATCCTCTATGGGCAAGAAGGAACACGATAAGGAAGGTAGAATCATTGCCGTGGACTTTCCACTTTTTTCACTCGCCAATTTATATGTGCCAAACTCAGGCCAAAAGCTAGAGAGACTTTCTTATAGAACTGAAGAATGGGACCGTGATTTACTTAACTTCATGGCGGAAAAAGAAAAGGAACGAGGAGTACCAGTGATATGGTTGGGCGATTTGAATGTCGCCCACAAAGCGCATGATTGTTGGAACGATGGAGCCAAACATTTGGTGAAGCAGTCCGGGACAACAAAGGAAGAGAAAGATTCCTTTCAGAAACAACTAGACACTGATGGAGGTTCGTATGTAGACGCATTCCGTCATTTGTATCCTGATGCCAAGGGGCACTACACTTATTGGTCTCAAAGGGCTGGCAACAGGGCACCAAATAAAGGCTTGAGGTTGGACTATTTCATCTGTTCTAAAGAATTATTTGAAGATGGAGACGACAAGAAGGCCTTGGTCAGGGATAGCTATATGATTCCAGAACAGGAAGGCAGCGATCATTGCCCAGTTGTATTGGAACTTGAGATCAGAAAGTAAAGTCTTTTAATTGTTACTGTTTTTTTTAAATGTAGTCATCATCACCTTTTCTTGTTCATACGATTATTCATAACAGATGCCTACTCTTTCTTTTCTTCATTTGCCTTGATGACTTTTGCCAATTCCCCGTCCTCGTGCATACCGGTGATAATATCGCAACCTCCAATGAATTCTCCATCGACATAAAGCTGAGGAATAGTAGGCCACTCTGAATACTTCTTTACTCCGTCTCTAATGGCAGGATAATCGAGGACATTTACAGATGAGAAATCAGCGCCATTATCCTGCAAAATCTTTACAACGGTAGCAGAAAACCCGCACTGGGGCTGTGCAGGATTTCCCTTCATGTAGAGCATGATGCGGTTATTTGTTACGTGCTCGTGAATCATCTTTTGTGCTTCATCATCATCAGCGACAGTCTTGCGGTTAGGAGAGAAATCAGAGTGTGAATCGTCCGAGAAGAATGAAGCTGGGCCTACTCTTCTTGACGCAATTCTAGTAGTACGTGTTGCCACGCGTGAAAGAAGGTTTAATGACATCATTGTTGCTGGTGTTGTTTGATGCTGCTGCTGCGATGTCTCAAAGGAGTGAAGGATCGAATTGGACGTCTGTTTGTTTATGAGTATCTGTCTGGTGTTTGATGTGTTCTTCGTTTACAGGAAGAAAAAAGAAAAGAAAAGAAAAGAAAAGAAAGAAGGAAGGAGCGGGGGAAAGCAAATTGAAAATGGACAATGCGACACAACAGCAACATGCCGTAAGCCGTAGACAGAAACACTCCCAAAATACAAAATACAATAAAAATCACGTTGTACGTTTACGGTGGTATTGAATATACCGACACAGAAGTACCACATTCTGTACCTTAAAAGTGTTTCTCCATGGTATCACATAGCAGGCATCGGCGAAGGCAAAGACCGGGCGGACCTAACATTCTGACGACCTTCATCGCCGGGTCCTTCGCAATATCATTGATATTTATGGTTCTATCCATCCATATTGGGTCATCTATTAATGACATTGGTGGTGCTGGAAACATTCAAAAACATCCGTTCATTGTTGATCCAAATGATGATCCAAAGCGACTTAGTACCTCGCGTGAGAAAACGGGGGCAGTTGGAGAACAAATGAACAAGCCTCGTGTGACTGATGATAGTGAGAAACATGCGCATGATAATCACAATGAAAATGCCCTCAACGACAATCTTGTTCAAATCATCAACTCAAAAGAAAAACATGAAAATGTTCCAGATGGGAAAGACGCACACGAAAAAATTCTGCCAGCTGGAATCCTTGACAATCCATTGTTGCAGAAAATAAATGGAAGAGGAGGACCAAATTATCACTTGGTGTTTTCTACGGACTGCTCAGCATTTCAACGCTGGCAATCGTACCTTCTGTTCTATTCTGCTTATAAAGTGGGCCAGCCTGGTACTGTCACCCGCATTGCCTCGGGGTGCGAAGGTGATGATATAGATAAAGAGAAAGAATTTCATGATGAAAGAATTTCGAAGCATATGTCTCCCAACTTTAAACTCCACTTTACTCCTCATTTTTCAAAGGTCAAAGATGGAGAAGGCAACGATACTGGCGAGGATTATAAGTTCTTCAACAAACCGTTTGGAGTATTGCATTGGCTGGAACACGCAGAGGAAAAAGTCACAGACGATGATATTGTCATTATACTCGACCCAGATCAAGTGCTCACAAGACCAATCACAAATGATTTCAGCAATTTGAATGAAAATTTGTTGATAGGAGATAATCCCAAGACGAAGGTGGAACATGGATCTCCATTTGCCCAAAAATATGGATATGGTGCCAAGTGGACAGAGTTTGACTTGGAAACTATAACAAACTCGAAAGATACGCCTGCGAGAGGGGTTAACCATCAAGATGCACTCGACCACTACCCCGCTGGTCCGCCTTATTTGGCCACAGTGAAAGACATGCACGTCATTGCAAAGAATTGGGCCGATTTCGTTCCCCGGGTTCACGCTGAGCACCCGCATCTACTCGCAGAAATGTATGCCTTTTGTATCGCAGCAGCACACGCCAAGTTGCCGCATCAAATGGCCACTTCGCTCATGGTTTCTGCGAGTAGCTCGTCCAGAGGTGAAGGATGGGCATTGGTACATAATATTGAAGACAAAAATATTTGCAGCCCGACCGTGATGGAAGATGCAGTATTACCGTCCGTACTACATTACTGCCAGCGTTATATGGTTGGAAAGAATTTCTTTGGCAAGCGCAAAATGCCTAAGGACATTTTCACTTGTGAATCGCCTCTCCTGAACCTACCACCGACCGATATAGCGAAAATGGATTACTTCGTCCCTCCGTCTCCGCACAGACCACGCGATGAACACAAGCCACTCGACTCGGGTAGAGCCAAAAGGGAAACATTTATGATCTGTACATTGACACGACTTGTCAATGATGCCGCTTTGTTTTATCAAAAGACTAATTGCGACTCTGACAAAGATATGAATGTTGCAATAGACCTGTGGTCTGGAAAAACTATCCAAGTTTCGAAGTAATAAGTCTGTTGATATATTCAATGATTCTTAAAATCTTTTCCGTTTTAATTACCACATCTAAAAATTGATTCTTCAAAGATACGAATGTTGTAATAGACCTGTGGTCTGGAAAAACTATTCAGGTTTCGAAATAAGAGTAAACTTAAGTCTGTCGTTGATATGTTCAATGATTAAATCTCTTCCGTTTTAATTACCACATCTAAATTGTACCATAATAATACTTACGACTCTTAAGCTGCAATCTTTCTGAAATTAGTACGCTCAATGGCGGCTACAACATCCTCGAGCTGGGGCAAAGCAGCATTCTCTAGAGCGGTCGCATATGGCATTGGAACGTCAGCTCCTGTGACTCTCTCAAAAGGTGCGTCCAAGTAGTTGAAGGCATCAGACTCCATCAAAATGGCTGCAATCTCTGATCCAATACCACACTGAGGCCATCCAGTCTCAATAGAAAGAACGCGCCCAGTCTTCTTTGCAGAGTTAATGATAGCATCACGATCAATTGGACGAATGGACAAAAGATTGACTACCTCGACAGATACACCTTTCGCCTTCATGGCCTCCGCAGCTTCAATAGCCAATCCAACCATTTTTGAGAAGGCGATAATAGTTACATCACTTCCTTCTACCTCAATCTTTGCCTTTCCGAAAGGTATGACAAAATCCTTGCTCTGCGCCTCGTCACTCATTGGAAACGCAGTTCCGTAAAGAAGTTCGTGCTCCAAAACAACAACGGGGTTAGGATCACGAATAGCTGCTTTCATCAAACCCTTGGCGTCCTCAGCGGAGTAGGGTGCAACTACCTTGAGCCCAGGGCATTGGGAAAACCACGCAGCAAAACACTGAGAATGCTGTGCTGAAGTTCCGGCAGCGTTACCATTGGGACCGCGGAAAACAATGGGGCACGCAATGTTACCAGCACTCATGTAATACTGCTTCGCAGCAGAGTTAATCATCTGGTCAATAGCCTGCATAGAAAAGTTCATGGTCATGAATTCAACAATGGGCTTCAAATCCTTGTAAGCGGCTCCAATTGCAAGACCTGAAAATCCCGCTTCGGTAATGGGGGTATCAATGACGCGCTTATCTCCATATTTTTGGTACAAGCCTTTGGTTACTTTGTAAGCTCCCTGATATTGAGCGACTTCTTCTCCAATTACGAAAACTGCCTCGTCTCTCTCCATTTCTTCGTCGATTGCTTGGTTGATTGCCTCGCGAACTGTCATGTCAATTGTTGCCATAGAACGAGAAGTAGTAGAGGTTGATACTCTCCCTGCCATCTAAAAATGGATAACATATAATGCGCGTTAGTTCATCGATGTGATGGGCGAAGAGTGATAGGCAGAATTCTAATATACACAGCACAAATGGAAATAGGTCTATTCACTTCTTCTCAAACGAATTTAGATAGGTCATATTAGGTAGGTCATATTAGATGCCTCAGTTACTTACTGCAGGGAGTTTCCTGGTCATTGATCGAAAGGCGAACATGTTGGATATTGTGATATTTATGATGTGCCGTTGTTGGATTTGGGTTCCGTCTTCCGTCGCGTATCGGATCTGCGCATGTTCGATCTGCTGTTCTTCGTCGCCGGACTCTTCGTCGCTGGTGGGCGGCAGATCATCTTTGCAACAGATAAAGATAGAAAAGAGAGGGGGAAAGAGAGAAATAATCAAATGCAGTAATCCTGAAATAAGTCGTCCGTTTATTTAGCTCATAAAACATAAAACCCCAGTTTTCCAATTTTGTAGCTTTGACAAACAAAGAAGTCGTCAGTTTATTTCTCTGCTGTCATAAATTGCGATGGAGCTTTACCATGATGTTACTCAAATTACTTATTGATAATTGCGCTTCCCTGTTCCATTTGCTCCCAAATTGACAGCCCACTGTTGAATTGCTGTAATTCGGCATTGTTTTGATCTTTCATGCCCTTTTGGCGAATCTCGCGAATGCGTAGTAATGCGAAAGAAATCTCATCGCTTCCGTCAATGCTAGCTTCCAGCCCTCTAACCAAACATGATCTCAGTATAGATACCATAGTCAACATAGGAACATGTTCACTTGGTTCCCACGCGAAAATAGATTTTAGATAGGAACGAGGAGAACACACGTTCGACATCAGCATTGTAATATTCTCCTCGTGCTGTTGCTTTTCTGTACTTGCATTCAGTAGTTTAAGAAGCTCCTCTGGTACATTAATCGATTCTCTACATACTTTGTGTTTCGAAGCTTCAAGATCGTGAAGGAGGACAAGAACCTTTTTCAATATCGTGCAGTCAAATTGAGATGACATTCCTTCGTTTATGCTATTCGTCGCAATGCTCATGAGATGGCGGACAGTTTTCGTGAGAAGTTCGCAGTCTGACTGCTTTTTCGCCTTGGAGATTATTTCGCTTGAGAGTTCCAGGGTCAGGGACATATCTTGTATTGAAATGCTTGCATCTAAGAGGTATGAAAGATCACGATAGTATGGTGATTGTGTGGCATCCTCTATCAATGCTACCTTCATAAAATTTTCTCTCCGCGAGCTATTTTCACTTTTGAATTCTATTGAAATTGACATGATACACCACTCCCTTACAAGCACCTCGTCCATCCTCGCCATATGACTACTTTCCATAAGCAATGAAAGATACACATAATACAAAATTGCATCTTTTGTGTCCATGTCTTTGAGCGCTGTATCGCAAATTATTTCTCCCGGGTTGGTCTTACATGATGACAGAGATACTCTCATCTGCCACGGTTTAAGATCTGGGTAAGCTGCAACAATCAACGGCAGGAGATTCTCAGGAATTGATGCGTTTGGATTGCTAACTATTTCATCAAGCCGAAGTAGTAAAGACGAAAGGAGTTTAGGCTCGTAAGGGACTATTGATATATTTCGAATAAGTTGTTTGGTGCAATCAATATGGGTGGGATCATTCTTTGCAATGCTTAGCAGAGAGTGCACCACTCTTTTTGATAAAGATTCTGATGCGCTTAACAACGATTCAAAAAGATCGAGGTAAGAACCAAAGGTTTGGATGAACTCAATTGCATCATTTTCAGCTTTTTCTCGAAGACCGTCAATATCACCGCGCTGATATAAGTGCTCTTCTTTCAAAGCAGTAATGTTCGGTAGTATCTTCCGAGTGAAATAAAATGTAACCAACTTGCACGTTTCTATTCTGGTATCAGCATCAAGCTCGAGATGCGCTATCCTATCCTCAAGTCTAGATCGTCTTTCTGGTGTGCCTGCACTCCATCCAGTTGCCGCACTCTCCATGGATAAATCATCTGGTGTTGCAACGCTCGACCCATCTTTCACTAGTGGCCATATAACTCGGCGCTGCTTGGGGGGTATTGGTTTGAAAGTATCCATCCATGCGGGTAGGATATCCTCAATTAGAAAGCGAGTGGCTTCTTCGACTTCTCGATCTGCTTTTGTGTGCTGTCCGCGTGACGACGTTACTTTGTTCTCGATCAAGTCATCAAAAGACAAGTCCAAACCGTTGATCACATTGATATTTGTAGGGATTGTTGCTGTTACACGCGTTGCCAAATCAAATAAGACCTCGGTGACTTCATCTGGCGGTAACGCAACAGTTGCTTTCTTCTTATTCATCATTTCAGTGACTTGCGATCCAAAGAAAAGGTTTTGTAATTGAACTTCAAGGTTGTCTCCTTTGTTCTTTTTCTCCTTTTCTTTCTTTGCTTCGACATCTTTTCTTTTGTCGCGGGTATGCACAGATGCCGCCTCTAGCGTCTCGACCATCCTTCTCTTCCATGTGCGATTCCAGACGGCAAGTCGAAGTAACATTTCATCGCCTATTTCTCCATCTCCAACTTCGCCAGACATCATACTATCAATGCCTGATTCCTCGTCAGACGAAGAATCGTCGTCAGAATCACTTGGTCTTGCATATTTCTGGCTGAAGCGGCTTCTGCTTGAAAATGATCTACACTCGCTCCTCACAACGTTTAGGGGATTCATTAGTCGTCTGAGCGGCCCAACCTCTATTTCATTGTAGAAGCGTCTTGCATTTACAAGAGCTTGCTTTCCTTTTTCAAGCAATTCTTCCTGTTTCTTTGTTACATCTTCCTGCGATTCGTCATTGCTAATATTTTCCTCTTGCATTCGAAGCAAAGGAGAAATTTTGTCATTCATGGCGAAGTACGCACTTGTTGTCATACTTCTTCTTGCCTGTTGGTGCATTGCCACTTGTATTGATATTGCTTCTTGAAGCGGCATCGATTTCGCCTTCCTTTGCGTCATTTGCGAACCCACCACAATTGCCTGCTGATCGGCAATCTCTGACTCTTCATCATCTGCACTAAGAGTGGAATCGTGATGATGGAAAAGTGGAGCCCCACTAAATTGATCCACCATAGTATATTGTGCTACTTGAAATCTCTTCTTTGTCTCTTGTTTCTTTTTCTTCTTTTCGTTTCCGTCGTCTTTGTGAAGTAACGTCAATCCCTCACCAACTGCGAAACGAACTCTGACGTTTCTCTTGTATTCACCATTATCATCTGGGGTACTCAATGGTTTGAGCCTTTGAATCAAGATATCCAGATTTCCTAAACCGACGAGTGGTCTGTCATCAATACTTAGCAATACATCTCCACGAGACACCATTCCAGTGAGTTGCGCGGGGGACGCTCTACCATCACGAAGAGGCATTAGCTTCTGCACAATTACTTTCCCTGAAAGTATAGTTAGTTTCATTCCTAGCGAAGTATCTCCTTCAATCTCTAGATGCTCCTCTTCGGACTTTTCCACAAATGAATTAGAGGCAGTAACTTTAATCCCGTACTTCTCTAATGATTTTGTCTCGTCGCCGTCACTTGATGGCAAGAGAGACAGACGAGGAACATTCTCTTTATTAAGCATACTTTTCGGCTGAGGGATCGAGGTAAAATGTTGCGAGGTTTCTCTTTTGCGAATGGCTCGCCGTTGAAGCGTGCATTCGTATTGATCAATTGGTAGCAGCAGTAATTTTTTTGACGAGGGTGATATCTGCTGTAAAGCTCTATCCGCACCAGGTGTATTTGGTTCAATAGATACCATCTGCCGTAATGCCTGAGATTGGGCTATGATTCGTCGACGCTTACGCTTAATAATTGTTTTAGCCTCGCCATTGATTTCTTCCGCCTTGCCGTTCTGACTAGATTGATCGTTGGTTTCTCCATGGTCGTTCATTGTAGAAAAACTAGGTATGGTAGGTAGAGGTGGGCTAAAGACTTGAACTTTCTTGTTTCTTCTTGGAGCTGAAATTGTAGATAGTTCTTGTTGGGATTCGGAACTCTCATTATTATTCCTTGTGCTTGAAGAAGCGATATCATTCTCAACCTTGTGTAATTCTGGATTTTCTTCTCTACGAGAGGCAAGTTCAATTGTAGAAGATGAAGATTTACCTCTTGGTACTGATGGTGTACCTGTAGGAACCTTTGTGTTGGCTGTGTTGGCACTGGTTCCTTGGCTGTAAAGTGAAGATGAACAACTAGTATCGGCTTTACTACTCATTGACGGTGCCTTACTTTGCATCATTATAGTTTATTGATGACAAGCAATGCTTCCATGAGAGCTGGTGTAACTATCAAGCTTGTAGAAATCTTCTGTATGCTTTTTTTGAGGAATGAATGTGCCCTCTACCGATCTACTGTGTTACCAGCAGTACATGCACCTGGTGGCTGGTGGGTTTCACAAATAACCACACAACTACTATCTACCGTGGATTGGTGCGGTGGAATGGCATTGATTGATCATCGGTATCCTTTCATACATTATACCGGATAAATACCGGTTATTGTTTACACCATAAAAATAATTAAAAATCTTTGCACCATGTCAAAAAGTTGCAGTGTGGATACAGTAGCTGTTACCACCACATATCAATCGACGAACATCATCTATTTGACTATCGAAAAACTCGCATCCATATATATCCAATTCATTCTTCTCCTTCGTAGATCATTCATTCTCTTCTCTCCCGGCGACTGAGCCAAAGGCAGTATGGTAAACCCTGTATCAACAGCACTGTACCGCAAGCAATGTTAACTTCTTTTTCATAGCCATCAGCTGCAAGCGCAATCAAAGGATATTGAAGATTTCCAGCTATAGAAGAAATTAGCAGCCCCAATCCTGCCAACGTGCCATAATGAACGAAGCCGAATCGTTTTCCTACATTGGTAAAGAATAATCCAAAGACGATCATCCTCCCTACCCCATAGAAAGTCATTCCAATAATATGAGCATCAAGGGAAAGTGAATCAGACGAAAGAAGGAAAAATGAAGTCGCACTCAGAATTGTGGCAAGTGATTGTCCAACACCGACTCCAAACTTGTCCGCGATTTTTCCGACCAGCGGTGACAAAATTGCTGCAGAAGCATATAGTATCGAAAAAAGTGCAACGTATCTTCCTGAATCATCACCCTTTCGCTCTAGTTGGAAACCAATAGTAGCGACGTAATACTGAAGGGGTATTAGTGACACTGAAAACCAGAGTAGAAGCAAGATGTATTCGATGCTCTTGATTAGTTGCATAACACCTTCGATAGAATTGTTGTGTTTCTTTTCTTCATCGGCATTTTCCTTGAAAAATATTTGAGCTTCTTCACTTTCTATCTTCTCGGCTACTTCACTTCCTGCTGCTGCAATACATTGGGAATCGTCCTGCTCATTACCGTCTTTGATAACAGTCAGTGATCTATGCTCTGCTCCAGTTTCACTATCATCCTCCTCCTTACCTTCTTCCAAGGCATCCTGCTCATCATTACCATCTTCAACAACCGTCAGTGATCTATGCCTTGCTCGACTTTCACTGTCGTCATCCTCTTCTTCTTCTTCCTCTTCCAACTGCTCATTATTTCCGTTCTTTGGAGAAAAGTGAAGTTTTGGCAAAACCCTCAAGGCAACGATGACAAGAACCAGTAAAACCAAAGAAAAGTAGCCAATGGATTTCTTCCGATCGCTCGTGATCTTGGATAGGACCAAAAATACCAAGCCCGAGATTTGAAAGGCTCCACTGAACGAAGCCAAGATTGTACCTTGCACCGATTTGTCGAACATTCCTGCCACTGGTTGAAGACAAAGCTGTGACCCAGATCCTATTCCCACCAGAAAAAGTGATATAGAGAGAGCGAACTTGTCGTCTTTATCAGCAAATGCCAGCCCCGTGCATCCCATTGCTGCTGCCAAAAGACATAAAGCTGCGGTGATTCGAGTGCCACATAATCTATCTCTGGAAATGCCTGATAAGAATCTTCCACCTTGCGTGCACCAACTTCCTAAAGTGAAAATACCTCCGAGATCTTTCTCTGTCATTGCCGTTCCCTCTTCTACGAGCAGTCGGCGGAGAGTCGGCCAGCCATAAACTAGTCCCGATGCAAGCGAAATTGTAAGAAACGCGAACAAAACTAAAAATGTTGGACCATTTGCTGTCTTGCTAGTTTTTTCTGCTTGTGACTTTGGGGATCCGTCATTTGACATTTCTGGCTAGTACACTCACTGTGATGGCAACTTAAAATGAACCTCGCAGTGTGAGTGCCGTCACCTCTTCTTGTGGTGGTGGTGGTGGTGGTGGTGGAGTTAAATTGAAAATAATCAGGAACTACAGCAGTACAAGCTGGTTCAAATCTCAACACTCCCGCGGTAGATTTCTATGTTGACCGGTATGGTTCGAATAAAAATGTACGTATCTTGTCAAGGGACTGACATAAGAAGAATTTCAGATTAGAGGATCCATCGGGTGCGGCCAGACTCTCATAACCTCTTATTTTAAATTTCAAGAAAATCCATTGGGGCCTGCCGGACCCTCATGACCTCATGAAAACCTCATGAAAAAACATGCCAAATAAAACCAGGGCTAGATAGGAGGTTGTAGGAATTGGTTGCAACCTACTAGGTTGTATTGGGTTGTAGATTATCGCAACCTGGGGTTGCAACTGGCCGGTTGTGAAGGGGAGGCTGAGGTTGCAACTTATGTACCTGGTTGCAACCCCCCTTTTTTGGGGTGGGTTGCAATTCAAATCTACATGGATAAGATATGAACCAGTACCCCCTTTAGAGATAGGGGGGGATTTAAATGTAATCTAGTTAAAATGTTTGCTTCTATATCAATATCGCTCAGAATCGCGTATCCAGCGGGTGCTTATTCATCGTCACGACAACAGCTTTTCAACGCCGCCCCATTTGTATCTGTCCAAGCGACGCATCTGAATATAACCGCAGGTATGTACAGTGTACTCAATTTGCCTTCCATTGCAATATATATATCTGATCATAATACTAATTCAATTGAGTCTATATCAATATCGCTCAGAATCGCGTATCCAGCGGGTGCTTATTCATCATCACGACAACAGCTTTCCAACGCCGCTCCATTTGTATCTGTCCAAGCGACGCATCCGAATCTACAGGCTCCACCATACTTTGAGTCATGTCATCACAAAGCAATACTACTGAGGAGTCAGAAGCAATTTCTTCTGAAAGTCTACATGGATCATCAACAGCAGCATCAGCATCATCATCTACAACATCATCCACTCGTGCTACTGGAAAGACAAGATCTGCAGTATGGGCCCATTATACAAAATTGTCAATGGAAGACGAAGATATGGTGAAACAATTGTTCACACATCAATGCAGCCATTGTGAGAAGAGACTAAAGCTCCCCTACAAACCAAGTAGAGGTGGAGGCTTTTATGTTTCTAGTAAGGCATTGGAACATCTCAGGACTGATCACAAAGACATTGTGTGCATTGCTGTTCAGAAATCAAATGAGCTCAAGGATAAGGGTTGCTGCAGCAAAGCTATTGATTGATGACAAGAATACATCATTGGCTGACCCTCTCATTAATATGCTTGTTGTTCTGAGGATGAATAAGTCATTTATGGAATTTATGAGGTCCAACAAAAATGCACGTGATGGAGTGACCATCATTCCAGGACTTGCCAATTAAGGATTAAAATAATATATGTTTGATGTTAATTATATCACCTGAAATGTCATGCTAATGATAGATTGCAGATTGGCAATTCATCCAAGAAAATTGATCAAATCAAAGCAACAATTGTAATTTTTTTTTGAGGGGGAGTACCCCCTCAAACACCCCCAGAATTGAAGGGGGTTGTACCCCCCTCAAGCTCCCCCCGCAACCAGGTTGCAACCCAAGCTGCGCTTGGGTTGCAACCTGGTTGCAAGCTTGCAACCAGGCAACCTTCGGTTGCAACCGGTTGCAACCCAGGTTGTAATCTGAAATTCCTGCAACCTCCTAGCCCTGCAAAAAAGATGTATATTATTATCCATAT
>Ga0209712_10001843_pt1 | contig 17770 bp, 26 predicted proteins | sample ArcOceMetagenome_FD_187443 | JGI IMG/M metagenome (GOLD analysis project Ga0209712, IMG submission 187443) | Marine eukaryotic phytoplankton communities from Arctic Ocean - Arctic Ocean - Greenland ARC118M Metagenome (SPAdes) (version 2) | ecosystem: Environmental > Aquatic > Marine > Oceanic...
AAAGCGTTTGAGAAAGAACTATCCTTTTATGAACACAACGATGATTGTCCTACTTGTAAGCAAGGTATTGCTCACGACTTTAAAGAATCTCAAATACTCGAAAAGAATCAAAAGAAAGATGAAATCGAGAATGGATTAGTTAGTCTTACTGAAACAATTGAGACTCATACTAAACGTCTTAATTCAATTTCAAAGATAGAAGAACAGATTCAATCAGTTAACTTTAAGATCTCTGAAACTCGTGCTGAAATCAAAATGGCAAAGAATGCGTTGATGAGTTATAAAAAGGATCTTGAAAACGCAAAGAAAGAAGTAGAAGAAGTTGATACATCTAAACTTATTGCTCTACAGAAATCAATTGATGATCTTACTACGGTTCGTACTAAACTTCTCGATGAACACGAAGTACTTAACATTGTTCAATTGATATTGAGAGACGGCGGTATTAAGGCAAAGATTATTTCTCAGTACATTCCTGTTATTAATAAACTCATCAACAAGTATCTTGCAGCGTTTGATCTGTTCGTTGACTTTCAACTCGATGAAAACTTTGATGAAGTAATTCGTTCAAGGTTCAGAGACAAGTTTACCTACGCATCGTTCTCAGAAGGTGAGAAGCTTCGTATCACGTTATCAATCATGTTGGCTTGGAGATCTGTTGCTAAATTACGATCCTCTGTATCAACGAATCTATTGATCCTTGACGAAACACTCGATGGCGCATTGGATGGAGTTGGTATTGAGAGTTTGATTGAAACACTACATGGTTTGAACAATGATGATAATATCTTTGTCATATCACATCGTGGAGATCAGTTCGCTGAAAAGTTTGAGAACAACCTCAAGTTCGAGAAAATCAAGAACTTCTCGGAGTTAGTACAATAACCATTGACATCCTATCTAATACCTGTTATAATGGTACCATAAATTTGAAAAGAGCAATATATACACTATGACAACATTCTATACGTCTGTCGAAAGATACGGTAATAATATTCTACATCGCGGATATGAGAACGGTCAACGTTTTTCGTATCGTGTTCCGTTTGAACCAACACTATACATCCATACACCAAAGGCAGGCGCTGAAGGTTATCAGTCTCTAACTGAAGGTGGTCTTCCTGTTTCTCCAACAAAATTTGGAGATATGCGTGAAGCAAAAACATTCATTGAAGAATATAAAGGTGTACACGGTATGAAGATCTTTGGATCTACTAACTATGTCACTCAGTTTATTCAACAAGAATACCCTAACAAGATTACATATGACGTAAGTCAAGTCAATATCGTATCGTTTGATATTGAGGTAGATATTCGTGATGGCTATCCTAACATGGATACTGCTGATAAAGAAATTACATCTATTGCTTATCATAGTTCTCGAGAAGATATCTATTATGTACTTGGTCGTAAAGATTATGACAAGACTAAAACAGTTACTGATATTCCTCAAGACAAGATTAAGTTTGTTTTATTTGATGGCATCAACGGAGAAAGCGCGTTACTTCAATACTTTATGAAACTCTGGACAACTGATTATCCTGATGTGGTAACTGGTTGGAACGTTGAGTATTTTGACATGCAGTATATTGTAACAAGAATCATTCGTTTACTTGGTGAAGAAACCGCAAAGCGTTTATCTCCGCATAAATCAATTCGTCAAACATCTCGAGAGATCTTTGGCAAGATGGCTTATACCTATTCTGTTATGGGTGTTGCTATTATTGATTACATGGATTGTTTCAAGAAGTTTGGTTACAAGTACGGTCCTCAAGAATCATACAAGTTAGATCATATTGCTTATGTCGTACTTGGTGAAACAAAGATTGACTATTCTGAGTACGGTTCGTTAACTGCGTTGTACGATGAGAATCCTCAATTGTATCTTGACTATAATCTAAAAGATACTCAGCTGATTGCTCGACTTGAAGAAGAAACCGGTTTGCTTGCGTTAGTTATGACAGTTGCCTATGATGGTGGTGTTAATTACAGAGATGCGTTTGGTACTGTAGGAATATGGGAATCAACAATCTACCGTAAGCTAATGAATGACAAAGTTGTTCCTCCACTGAAAGGTGGCCCAGGGATGATGGCTGGTGATCTTGTTGGTGGTTATGTTAAAGATCCTAAAGTTGGAATGCATCCTTGGGTTGTATCCTTCGATCTTAACTCACTATATCCTCACTTGATGTTACAATACAATATGTCTCCTGAAACCTATATGGATGGAGAACGTGAATTCGTAACTCAAGACATGGTTCTTAATGGCGAATACAAGAGTAGGTTTGATGATCGCTCAGTTGCTGCTAATGGCGTTTGCTTTGATAATAGAAAGGTAGGTGTTATTCCAACAATCATTGATGAATACTATAATAACCGTTCTGTGATTAAGAAAGAAATGATTGTAGCAGAACAGCGGTTTGAGGTTGAGAAAGATCCAGTTGAACTGAAACGTCTAAAGCGTGAGATCAATCAATTACACAATTCGCAAATGTCAATTAAGATTGCCATGAACAGTCTCTATGGTGCAACTGCTAACAAATATTTCTTATACTATATTAATGAAATGGCTGAAGCAATTACAACATCAGGTCAGTTAGGTATTCGTTACGCTGAGAAGTCGGTTAATGATTATTTAAATAAAACCTTAGGTACAACAGATCATGACTATATCATCTATATTGATACTGACTCTATCTACGTTGACTTTGGTCCTTTGATTAAAGAAGTATTTGGTACGACTGATATTGATAAAGATAAAGGCGAAGAGTTCCTTGATCGTATTTGTAGTACTAAGGTTGAGAAAGTTATTGAAGATGGTTACGAAAAGCTTGCTGCTGATCTTGGTACCTATCGTAATGCAATGGTAATGAAACGTGAAAAGATTACTAACAGAGCAATCTTTGTTGCTAAGAAACGTTACATACTAAATACGTTGAACTCAGAAGGTGTTCACTACGATACTCCTAAAGTATCAGTAACAGGATTAGAATCAGTAAGATCTTCCACTCCTGAGATCTGTCGTTCTAAACTCAAGCAATGTTTTGAGATTATAATGAACGAAGATGAAACAACAACTCAAGGATTCATTCGAGATTTTAAGGAAGAGTTCAAATCACTAGCACCAGAAAAGATTGCCAAGACAAGTGGTTGTAATGATATCATCAAGTATCAGAATAAAGATACGTTATATCGTAAAGGTACTCCAATGCATGTTCGCGGTGCAATATTGTACAACAGTTTCATGAAAGAAAAAGGACTCGATAAAAAGTTCGAAACTATTAAAGGTGGAGACAAAGTAAAGCTTCTATATTTAAAAGTTCCTAATCCGTTACGTGAAAACGTTATCGCAGTCCCAGGACTTTTACCGAAGCAACTTGGACTACATCAATACGTGGATACTGAAGTACAATTTGAAAAAGTATTCCTAAGTCCTATTCAGTCAATACTTGATGCGGTTGGTTGGTCAGCTGAGAAGAAAGATACTCTCGATGACTTTTTTGGATAAAACTATTGACATTTAATATAAACTGTGTTATAATAGACACAATAACAAATAACAAGGAAATAAAATGAGTGATGTACAAATCGTAAGAATGGTATCTGGTGAGGAAGTTATAGCAAAGGTAGTTTACGAAGAAATAGCTGGTAAAGGATTCTATACCTTAACGGATGCTATTCTTTTAGTTGCTGCTGGAGAAGGTAAAATTGGAATGGTTCCATATATTCCTTATTCAACTAGAGCACCATTGGTTGTTTCAGAAAGACATGTTATGTTCGTAGCTGAACCTATGGATGAACTTAAGAAGCAAGTGATTGAACAGACTACTGGTATCATTATGCCTAATAGTGATCTAGGTGGTGGATTATCTCTGGTATGATAGAAATATACGGAAAGACTAATTGTTCTTATTGTAATATGGCTAAACAGATTTGCGAATCAAAGAAATTAGACTTCGTGTATAAATCAATGGGTGAGGACTTTTCGCAAGAAGAGTTCTTTGCTAAGTTTCCAACTGCAAGAACCTTTCCACAGATTATAATGGATGGCGAAGCAATTGGTGGATTCAATGAATTACAGGATAAATTATGAGTAAAGATTGGGTAAAAGATATTGTTGAAATGCAAGGTAAGTACGGTACTCGTGATTGGGTAAACAGTGCAAGCCGCGATAAACTAAAAACCTTTTTAGATTTTCGTCTTGACTTTATCGAAGAAGAATTTGATGAAACACTAAAAGCAATCGTTGAAGATGATGCGGAAGAAATCGTAGATGGTCTAATAGATCTTTGCGTAGTCGCAATCGGTACACTCGATGCGTTTGGTGTAGATCCTTATAAAGCGTGGGACGCAGTACATAAAGCTAATATGGGAAAGGTAGTTGGTGTTAAACCATCTCGACCTAATCCACTAGGAGTCCCAGATTTAATTAAACCTGAAGGATGGACGGCTCCATCTCATGAAGGCAATCACGGAATCCTACCTGGGCTAGGTATGAGACCAAAAGGAGAATAAATGAAAGAGTTAAGAGACAGGTTGGTATATGCAATGAGTGCGCAGTACGCTGCAGCTATTCAAAAGCATAGTGTTAATATTGAGATACTATTAGAGAAAGGTGTTGGCGTTGCTGAACATCCTGATCTTATGGCAACTATTGATTCAGAGATAACTTTATTAGCAGAGGCAGAAGATAAACTGTCTACTCTACAAGGTCACTTTGAAAGAGCACCGGAACCGAGAGTAGTATAACTTTCATGAATAACGTCTCCTATCTGTATATATATTTTATATGTAACAGAATTGTAACACAATTGTTGCATTGGAAACATCGCAATATAGGAGACAATAACATGGCAAAAGCATTTAAAGCATTCCATAAGTTGATGAAGTCAGGTAGACTTCACAAAGTCATAAAGATATTAAGTTAATCTCATAAAGTAGTTGACATTCATAAAGAACTGTTGTATAATGGTACTATAAATTGATAAACTAAATGGGAAACACATAAATGATTGATTTTAAATATGCAAACTATTACGGTTACTCTGATGTTAGTCCTTATGAAATTACTAAGGTTATTTCTGATCTTACTTTAGAGGTTCGTCCAATGAAAGCAACATTGGATCCCAATTTTAAATGTGAAACAGTTGTTGGTGGATTCTTCGGACATACTACTAATAACAACAAACAATCTTATTCTTACGAATCTATTGCCGATGCTGTGGTTACACGTATTCGATATAGTAAAGCAAAGAAAGGTTGGTTCAATAAGTACGGCCAACGTCATCTATTAGAAAATAAACCTGTTCGTTTTTATGACTACAACTTCTAAGGAGTAGATTATGGATAAGTTAACAGAATTACTTGAACGTGCTTTATATAAACATAAACAAGGTAAGTTGTGTGGAGAAAATGATCTCTACAAATCAATCATTGGTTCATTAGGTGAATCAAAGGTTCTTGAACTAACGGAAGGTGAATCAGTCAATGGCGCATTCGACGTCTTGGGTATCATTCGTTATCCAGGTCGTATCGAAGTCAAAACAGCAAACAAATCCACAAACGGTAAGTTAGGATCTTGGAGTTTAAAAGGTAAACACAATAAGTGTGATTGGATGGCCTTAGTTGATGCTTCTTCTATTGAAGATTCTGATTACAGGATATCCATGATTCCTCACGATGTTTTCTTTAAACATCTTCTTACTCCAAACAAGAACGGCAATATTCGAGATGAATTCGTTTGGTCTGAAACCTATAACGAATCTGATAACCTAGCCGTAGAAACAACAAATCTTTTCTTAAAATACGAAGTTTCTATTGACATTATCAAGAATCTTTGATATAATAGTAGTATATTAAATTATGGAGAACAATTATGGCAGTACCATTTAAATACATTGACGACGGCAGATACTATGGAATGCCAAAGAATTCTACTGTAACATGGAAACCTAAGATATATCCTGCTGATAAGTTTGACTACGAAAAGATTAAAGCTAGAGTAGAGAAGTACCAAGAAGAAGGCAACAAGAAAGGCCTTGAAACAATGGCACGAAACTTCGAAAGGGTATGCAAAGATAATCCAGGTGTATTCGATCATTTCTTAGAGTTACTAAAATAGGAGTCCAACTATGGCAAAAGAACCAACATCCACTCAGCCCAACCCAGTATCGGTTGATGTTCTACAAGAATGTCTTCAGTTACAATTGAAGAAGGCTAACGATTATCAAAATCCGAACTCTACAGTTCAGCAAGCAGATTATTATCCGAACGGTATTATAACTATCCATGACATTATGCACGCTAAAATGCTACGTATGAAGTCAGTGATGGATGCAATGCAGTCGGATGATTATACCCCTAACTTTGAATCACTTGAAGATTCAGCAAAAGACTTGATTAACTATTCAAGTTTCTTTGTTGCATATTGTCGTCAAGGTATTAAAGGTCAGGAAAAAACTAAAAATGTATTTAACAGGAGTACTATATAATGAGTAATATAATGATACCATCAAGTGATAAGGACTTGAAAAGAATCCGTGGTTGCATGGAAGAAATGAGCAATTCTTATACAAGAATGGACGGAGAACGCAGTTTCCAAAAGGAAGCAATTGATGCCTTAGCTGAAGAAGTAGAAGTACCTAAAAGTATTTTACGTAAAGCTGCTAGAGCTTATCACAACCAAAATGTTACAGATCTAATCGGTGAAGTATCAGATATTGAAGCACTGTTGGAAGCAATCTAATGAAATGCACAAATGATATACGAGCAGACCTTATTGAGAAGTATCTTACAGAAGATTATGTTATTGATAAGTCAGGTGTTAGGACTATTGAAGTTCTTGGAGAATCATTTGTTGCCACTGAAGATTGGTTAATCCGTACACCAGCATATAAGTACATCGAACGTGAACTAGAATGGTATATGTCCGAGTCCTTATATGTTGATGATATTCCTGGAGAGACACCACAGATTTGGAAAGATATATCTTCTGACGAAGGTAAGATCAATTCTAATTATGGTTGGTGTATTTTCTCTGAGGAAAACGGTCATCAATACAAGAATGTGTTACGTGAGTTGAGAAACAATCCTAATAGTAGACGTGCAGTTATGTTATATAACAGACCATCTATGCATACGGATTTCAATCGCGACGGTATGAATGATTTCGTATGTACCTATTCTAATACGTTTATGATTAGAGACGGTTGTTTGATTTCTCATTACCTAATGCGTTCTAATGATGCAGTCTTTGGATATAATAATGATTATGCTTGGGCAAAGTTTGTTCAGAGCAAGTTGGCAGATGAACTTGGTGTTCCATGTGGTGATATCATTTGGACTGCAACTAATCTTCATGTATACGAAAGGCATTTCAGTTTCATTGAGGATTTAATTAATGCTGAGTAATACTTGGGATAAACGATTTCTATCTGTAGCAAAAGAAATCTCTACTTGGTCGAAAGATCCTAGTAAAAAGATTGGTGCAATTATTGTTAAAGATAAGCGTATCCTTGCTACAGGCTATAATGGTTTTCCTAAAGGTATTGACGATAGTCCTGAACGATATGAGAATAGAGAAGTTAAGTACGAATTGGTTGTCCATGCTGAGATGAACGCAATTTACAATGCAGCTGCTAATGGCATCTCTTGTAAAGGTGCAACGTTATATGTACATGGATTACCAGTTTGTTCTAACTGCGCTAAAGGAATTGTACAGACAGGCATAAATAGAATTGTAATGGACGCAACGGATGTTCCACAAAGATGGATAGATTCGTTTGATAAAACAAAAGATATGTTTGATGAGGTTGGTATAGCATGGAGTTTGACTGGTGACTAAAAAGGTTGTTGTATTTACAAACTATAGAACAGCGTCTACATCATTTACATTATTAAAATCTGAGGAGTATGGTTTACCTTATTCAGCAGAGCTATTTAGTCATGAAAGGATGGAAGGACTTGGCAGGATTCCAAGTAGAGTTGAACTTCAACAAGAGTATAAGATACACCAATACGAACTACTTGATCTAATTCAGAGCACAGATAATCTTATCTCCGAGCTTAGAAAAGAAGACACAGAAACATGCTTTAAGATAATGCCTAATCAGGTTGAGTCTTTACGGAATAACATTGATATTGCGAACGCATGCGATAAGGTTTACTTTTTATACAGTAGAGACTTTATTAGAACTGTTAAGAGTTGGATCGCAGTTAGACTACATGGTGGATTCGGTAATACTGGATTTAAATGGACTAGCCGAAACTACACTATTGATAAGATCAAAGAAATTCACCTTGGTCGTTTAGGAAAAACAGATACTCACGTAGTTGATGTAGATCCAACTTGTAACGCTCTCAATGGAGGTCGTGGTATAGTTACGATTGCTAATATGCGATTACAGATTATTGATAACTATAAGCGTATGGCAGAAGTATATCGTGAAGTTGGTGGCGAACTTATTTGTAAGGAAGATTATTTTAGTGGTGATAGATATAATCCTTATAACAAAAAAATAAACTGGCTTTCTGACCCTAATATAGAAGATTTTGATGTAGAATCATTATTTACTATTGACAAGTACTCAGAAGTTTGATATAATAGATTTTTATTTGGAGATATAATATGGCTTTTAAAACACCGTTAGACGAATCTTATGACAGAGTCATTGAAAAGTTTAACGAAATAGACCAATCCTTTGATACGACAGAAAGACTCATCATAGGTCTATACGTATTAATTCCTGCTACCTTTCTATTAGGTTGGTTATTCTAACATGTATAATAAAAGAATAGTAATTGACTTTGACGATACGCTCGCGTTCACAAAGAATAGAGAATGGGCTAAAGCTGAACCTAACACTGATCTAATACGCAAGTGTAATGGCCTTTATGATTCAGGTTGGACTATAGATATCTTTACGGCTCGTGGTTCAATATCATGTCCTACAAGATCAGAAGCTGAAGAAAAGTATGGTCCACAAATTAAATCGTGGCTATCAAGGAACAACGTCAAGTATCATTCATTAAGTTTTGATAAACCACTAGCAGCTTATTACATTGATGATAAAGGTATTTCACCAGAGTTATTCCTAGATACTGATATTCGTGCTCTCGAAGGTGGTCTATCAGGATCTGACATATACACAGACGGACAGCTTGTTCATAAGACTGATAAGAATTCTCATGAAGCAGCTGCTTGGTTAAAGTATGCAATGTATCATGATATTAATGTTCCTAAAGTAGAACGTGTTGTTGGTGATACACTTACTATGGAATATATTGATGCCGATCATGATTACTTTGTAGATCATCACTATAAAGCAATTGCTCTAATTCAAAATACTCTTGATGCTATGTCGTTAGTTGAAGAACCAAATAAAGAGTTAACCTTTGATGATTATATTGGACGAATCGTTGGTCACGCAAAGAAAGCTGACGTTGTCATGTTTGATGATATTACTGAACGGCTTACAAAACTTGATATGCAGCCTAGCTTCAGTCATGGAGATTTTGGTATTAAGAACATGTTGTTCTATAACGAAATCCGTCATGGTGCAGAGCTTTGTCTTATTGATCCTATTCCTACTTGTTTTGGAAATAAACAATTAGACATAGCTAAGTTAATCGCAAGTTTGATTATTAATAAGTACTCATATACGCAGCAAGAATTAACAATGAAGGCTCTGTGCATATATAATAACTTAGATATTAAAGAACAGTGGTTATTGGTAGCGGCTGAGATTATTAGAGTATACAAGTACCACCCTGATAAAGACTTTATTATACAATGTGTTAACGATATTCTGCCGGAGATTGAATAGTGTTTTTAGATAGAAAGAAATTACCAAAAGATTACAAGATTGGCTTTACATGTTCAACGTTTGATCTGTTTCATGCAGGTCATATCGTTATGTTACAGGAAGCAAAAGGTCTATGCGATTATTTGATTGTTGGTTTGTTGATTGACCCAACCGTAGATCGACCTGAGGGTAAGAACAGACCTGTACAGACACCTTTTGAAAGATACATACAGGTATCCTCTTGTAAGTATGTGGACGAGGTAATGCCTTTCTCAACTGAGCAGGAATTAGTTGATATGATCTTAACTATTAATCCTGACATCAGAATTGTTGGCGAAGAATATAAAGACGTCGAGCATACAGGTAAAGGTTTATGTCCAACTCATTACAATCGCAGAAGACATTCTTTCAGTTCAACCGAGCTGAGACAGCGTGTGGTAAATGCGGTCAAATCAGATAAATAACAGTACAGAACGGATTAACTTTATATTATGAAAAACATTGGTTTCGCAAAGATCGGTAAGTCGGTCAAATTCAAACGCAATCGCTTCTCTCCTATTGGTGGAGATAATGAACCATCTACAGTTTTAATCTCATTAGCAAATAACAACCCAGACAAGACCTTCTATATTGTTGGTCGTTCGGATTTCAGTACTCTAAACGAAGCCGAAGCTTTGGATCTATTCCCATACGATAACGTGATTGATATTTGGAAAGGTATTAAGAACACTGGTCCAGATTTCTATCGTCATGTTATTAATTACTTTGGTCAGAGAGGATTTCAATTAGACTATACTGTTATGATGGTAGGTCAAGTTGGAACAGTTACCATTCCTGATAAGATTCTAAAAGTACGTGACGCAGACGGTAAGTGTGCAGCTGTTATTGATATGACTCGTAATTATACTTCTCCAATTGCTATTTGGTTGAATGAAGTAAAACCTCCTTACGTTGAGATCGTTAATGATCCACGCTACGTTATGAATCAGTCGAGAGATATATTTCATCTGCCTGCTACTTCTATTGGTCAATATGATTACGAATATAGTAATAACGTTATTAAAAGTTATGAAGATCAAACAAGAGCTGAACGAAAAGTATCTTCAACATATCAAGGCATGGAAACTTGTTTCTGTATTAACTATGAATATAAGGAAGAGTTTAATTTAGATCGTAGTATACCATTCATGGTTATATTAAATGAAGCAAAGCCTTCAAGATATAAGTTATTAAAAGAATGGGTACTTGACGATATTAAAGATGTTGAGATCTACGGCAAGTGGGACCACGAAGCAACTGAAACAGATACACGATTTAAAGGTTCTGTACATCTTGATGATGTTATGGACAAAATGAACAATGTTAAGTTTACTTTTATTATTCCAATCGCAAAGGGTTGGGTAACTTCAAAGTATATTGAAATGATACATGCTGGTGTAATTCCATTCTTACATCCAACATACGATGAGCAAGGTCACTTGCCTATTCCTGATTTTTTACGGCCTAAGACACCACAGGAATTGAGAGAAAGAATGGATAGGCTATTAAATAATGAAGAAGAATACCAAACTGTTATTAAAGGATTACGTAAATTAATTTGTACTCCTGAAGTATATGATGGAACTTTTTTGAATAATAAAATAATGACAGCTATGGATACTGATTACGTCGCACCAGATGTATCAGGTTATCAAGTTAAAGTAGCTGCTACACTTGAGGACTTTTTCGGATGAACAAAAAAGAAATAACATGGGCACCACTCATTCCACTTATTGGCGGATCAAGCTTAGGAGCTGAGAAAGCATTTGGCAAACCGCCTGAAGCAATCTACTCTTATGGTGGGTTTGAGTCAAACGATGGACATTATGTTAACTATCAACAAAATACCAAGGGTAGAGATATTCCTTATATTAAACTTGATGAAGTAGAAAATAGTGGACTAACACAAGTTGATGTAGTTACAGGTACACCACCTTGCGCTGCACTATCGCAATTAAATACAGGAACATCTACAGAGAGTAAAGGCGCAGGTTGTGCTAAGAACGAATTCATGTATATGGTCTTTCAAGATGGTATTGATAGACTTGGCGCAAAGGTAGTTATTGTTGAGAATGCTCCTGCACTGTTTACAACCAAAGGACGTCCTGTAGCAGATAGACTGTATGAAATATGCGCTGAGAGGGGTTACTCTTTATCCCTGTACAAAACATCAACGAGATTCCATGGTGTTCCTCAGGGACGCGATAGAACCTTTGCGATTGGATGGAAGTCAGACTCTGCTCCTGTAATGAACTGGTATAATCGAGAACGAAAGGATTTTAAAGAATACCTTCAGGAAATTCCAGCAGATGCTTTACACCAAGATATTATTATCAATAAGAACGTTCCAGACGAACCTTACTATAACTTTATTAAAACAAAAACCAATCGTGACATTAGAGAGATTATGATTGAGGACGGTGTTAAGACTACACTGAACTACGTAAATAAAAAAGGTTGGATGAAAGAAGCTAACGAATGGTTCCATAAAACTGGTAATGAGAAAGGCGTTAAGTACTCAGATCATGCTATGATGAAGTACGCAGACGGTAAAGGCGTATGGGATGGTTCAGTACATGTGTTCGGTGAATATATGAATGCTGTTATTGGTCGTAACATGGTAGATACGATTCACCCTGAACACGAAAGATCTTTAACTATTCGTGAAGCATTACATCTAATGGGTTTCCCAGATGACTTTGAGTTGTTAGACGGTTTAAAGAAGATGAATCATATTGCTCAAAACGTTCCAGTTGTTACATCAAGGGATATGCATGCAGAGATTGCTAAATTCCTAACTGGTGATCTTGAAATATCAGATACTACATATTTGAGACAGAATAACTTCAAACAACTATTTGAGTTCGACCCAAAAGGTAAAGATACTACGCCAAACTTAGAAGAATTCTTTGAATAAAACCATTGACATTCTTCTTAAAGTTTGTTATAATAGTATTTAATAATTAGGAACAGTAGTATGCGAAACGATTTAATATTTGATTTTGAAACAATGGGACAGGACGTAAACAACTGTGCTGTCATTGATGTATCAGTAATGGTATTTAATTGGGAAAAGATGGTCTCTGACGATCCTTACACCCTTGCTGATATCTCAAGATGTAAAAAGTTTAAGCTGAGTATCAAAGAACAAGTTAAAGACTATGGTTGGAAAATCAATGAGTCTACTCTAAAGTTTTGGAGTGAGCAGAGTAAAGAAGTAAGGGCAAATATTTCGCCTAAGACTTCTGATCTTTCTGTTGCTGATTTTGTTAAACAGTTCACTGACTTTTTAATTGAAGGTCCAAAGATTAAATATTGGTGGTCAAGGTCTAATACCTTTGATCCTATTATTCTTGATAGGCTATTTCAGTCACAAGGTAAGTTAGCTCATATGCAACAACACCTTAAGTTTTGGTCTGTAAGAGATACAAGAACTTATATTGATGCTAAGTTCGATTTTAATTTAAAGAAGAATGGATTCGCTCCTTGCGAAAATGATGAGAAGTGGGATTCAGTATTTAAAGCACATGATAGCTCATGGGATATACTAGCTGACGTACTTAGGCTACAATCAATTCAAAGAGCTGAAAACGATTTGGAGCAAATAAGAGTATGAAACTAGAAGTAAAAACGGAAGAACTCCAAAAACAAAAACTGTTTATTGGTACACCTATGTATGGTGGTAATTGTGCAGGCATATATACAAAGGCAACTAATGATCTAAGTATGCTATGTTCTGCACATAAAATTCCAATGAAGTATTACTTTCTATTCAATGAGAGTCTAGTTCAAAGAGCTAGGAATTATATTGTAGACGAATTCATGAGATCAGATTGTACTCATCTATTGTTTATTGATGCTGACATTGGTTTTGATCCAAGAGATGCACTTGCGTTAATGGCGTTACAAATAACAGACCCAGAGAAATATGATATTGTTTGTGGTCCATATCCTAAGAAGACAATTGCTTGGGAAAAAGTTGCTGAAGCAGCTCAACAGGGTAAAGGTGTAAATAACCCGTTTGAACTAGAACAGTATACATCAGATTTTGTTTTTAATCCAGTTGCTGGAATTAAACAATTTAAACTCTCAGAACCTGTTGAAGTTGCCGAAGGCGGTACAGGATTTATGTTGATCACTAGAGATGCGTTGTTAAAATACAAAGCTGCGTATCCAGAGTTGTCATATAAACCTGATCATATCCGCACAGATCAATTTGACGGAACACGAGAGATCCACGCCTACTTTGATTGTGTCATTGACCCTGAATCGAAAAGGTATCTATCTGAAGACTACTTCTTCTGCAAGATGGCTCGTAAAGCTGATCTTAAAGTATGGATGTGTCCTTGGATGAAACTCAACCATGTTGGTTCTTATATCTTTAAAGGTGACATGGCCGCGTTAGGTCAATTAGGTGTGTCTGCTACTGCTGATGCTAAATCCAATAAAAAGTCTTATAAAACTATTGACAAGACTAAGTAACTAGTATATAATACTACTATTATTAACAACAACTATACCCGGAGAAATCTATACTATGAAATTTTCTAACGAAACCTTGACGGTTTTAAAAAGCTTTACCTCTATTAACAAGTCTATCTTGCTAAAAGCTGGTAATCAAATTAAGACCATAACTCCAGAAAAGACTCTGATCGCAATGGCAGATATCACTGATACAATACCATCAGATGCATGTATCTACGATCTATCAAGATTCTTATCAATTTTATCTCTATATAATGATCCCGACGTGGAATTTATGGATAAATATTTTATTATCTCAGAAGGCAAAAGACGTACCAAGTATGTCTATGCCGACCTTTCGATGATTCATACCCCACCAGAAAAGGAAATCACAATCCCAACTGCTGATGTAACTGTTACGGTTACTGGTGAAGAATTATCGACTGTGCAGAAAGCTGCAGGAGTATTACAATTCTCTGAAATTGCATTTGTAGGCGAAGGCGGCAAATGTTATCTAAGAGCTATCGACAGTGCCAACAGCAACGCAGATGACTTTGGCGTTGAAATTGGAGAAACTGACGATACGTTTAACATTATCATTAAAACTGATAATCTTAAACTAATGCCGATGGATTACGAAGTAACCCTTTGTTCAAAAGGAATTTCGCAATTCAAAGGAAAAGGCGTCACGTATTACGTGGCAATTGATTCAAAGTCGACTTATAAGAAAGGTGAATAAAAATGGATAATATGCAGCAAATGGGCGGCCAACAACAAGAACAAGAACCTGTAGTAATTAACATTGGCGATCTGTCAACGTTACTACAAGTAATTGATGTTGTGTCTACTCGCGGTGGATTCCAAGGACAAGAACTAGCAGGTATTGGTATGTTGAGAAATAAACTCGAAACATATCTAAAACAGAATACTCCTCAACAAGGACAGGGCGATAGCTCTGTCGGCGAGCAGGCAGTAGGTGTTGATACTGATGGCGCTGGTGAATTGTCTGGCAAACTTGTAGACTAAGCAATTAGTTTACGAGTAGTTTCTCGAGAAGCGGGGGTTAGTCATCCCGATTAATCCCCCGCGTTTTTCGATACTTTTTTTATTATTATTATATTATGGTGAATTATGATTGACTCAAAGTCAAATGAAGTGTTGTGGGTTGAGAAATACCGTCCTCAGATTATTGAAGACACTATCCTCCCAGACCAAATGAAAGAAACCTTCCGTAAGTTTGTAAAAGACGGCTCAGTTCCAAATCTATTATTAACAGGTGGACCAGGTGTAGGTAAGACAACTGTTGCTAAGGCAATGCTCGAAGAGTTAGGTTGTGACTACATTGTAAAGAACGGTTCCCTTAACGTTAATATTGATACCCTCCGATATGACATCTCTACTTTTGCATCTGCAGTATCTCTAACAGGTACCGGTCGTAAGTATGTTATATTTGACGAAGCAGATTATCTGAATGCTGCTAACGTTCAACCAGCTCTACGTAACTTTATTGAAGAATACTCTTCTAACTGTGGATTTATCTTTACTTGTAATTTCAAGAATCGTATGATCGGTCCTTTACGTTCAAGACTATCTGAAGTTGACTTCTCAATAGATACTGCTGAAAAGCCACAGATGGCAATGCAGTTCTTTAAACGCGTTGTTGCTATTCTCGATAACGAAGGTGTTGAATACTCCAAACCAGTTGTTGGTAAAGTAATTGAGAAACACTTTCCTGATTTCCGTAGAGTATTAACTGAATTACAATCGTATGCTGCTTCTGGTAAAATTGACGAAGGTATCTTTGTTAATCTCAAAGAAGAATCTATTGATGAAGTATTCAAATTATGTAAAGACAAAAAGTTTACTGATATGCGTAAATGGGTTGCTAAAAATTCTGACCAAGATATGAATGAAATGTTTCGTCGTCTATACGATGCAATGAACGGCAAAGTAGAACTCAGAAGTCAAGCTGGCTTTATTGTTACTCTTGCTGATTATATGTATAAGTCTTCCTTAGTTGCTGACCAAGAAATTAATATGGTTGCCTTTCTAACTGAAATTATGATTGAATCAGAGTTCGTCTAATGGCGATCAAATGTTTTTCTTGTGGTGTAAAGACAACTAAAAAGACAGCGTGGACAGTTGAAATGATTACTGCCGAAGGTAAACACAAAATTACTTTGTGCGAACCATGTGGTATTGACTTCGATAAATTAGCAGACGAACTTAAAGAGGTACTTGATGAAAGACCTGAACCCATTTGATTTTATGAACGCAGCTTCTTTTACTAAGGAAGATCTGATTCGTAATAGCGATCAACCAGAACATACAGTAAAACAATATAATGCATATGTTATTAATCGTGGCTTTGTAAACTTCGATGATTGTATTTTACATGCTAACGAAATGAACATGCGTCACGGTCTTTTCCATGAAGCGCAGTTCGATTATTATAAAGCTGTACTAAGAAAACGCAAAAGATTTTCTAAATGGCCGAAAGCCGATAAAGATAAAGACCTTGATGCAATCCAACATGTTTATGATTGTAATAGAACAGTAGCCAAGCAATATTTTAAATGTCTATCCAAAGATCAAATTAAAACTGTCCACGAGAAAATGAATATTGGTGGTTGAAGTTATGATATTAATAAATAACTTTATATGATGTACTATGTGACATTGCGACTACTAATAATATTAATAAAGGTGAATATGTATAATGGACAGTTTAGATATTTTCAAAGGAGTTGGAGCGGAGGTTGAGTTACCCACGCAAGACAGCTTCCTAAAGGTGAAAGAGACTTTAACACGTATCGGCATTTCAAGCCGCAAAGAAAAGAAATTATATCAATCATGTCATATCCTTCATAAGAAGGGTAGATACGCGATTCTGCATTTTAAAGAATTGTTTATCCTTGATGGAAAGCACAACACGTTAACAGAAGAAGATATAGCACGTCGTAATACGATTGTGAACTTATTGGAAGAATGGGAACTTGTTAAAACTGTAGATCCAACAAAGACCGCAGATCCAGTTGCTTCTCTTAATCAAATCAAAATCATTTCGTTTAAAGAAAAAGGCGAATGGGAATTGTCGGTTAAATATAATATCGGTAAGAAATAACTATTGACATTAATTGAAATCTATTGTATAATAATATAATAGAAAAGGAAATATATAATGAATGTATATAAATGCAGACCCAACGCAGAACTCCCCACTTATGGAACCACAGGCTCAGCTTGCTTTGATGTAAAGGCATGTTTAACGACAGGTGAAAGAATTAGTGGCTATGATGCATGGAACAAAAAAGTTCCACTCGCAGTTAAGAACGGTAAAATAACAATTCAACCAATGCAAAGAGTACTTATTCCAACAGGTCTAATCTTTGATATACCAGATGGTCATTGTATGGAAATGTTTATTCGTTCGAGTGTAGCAACAAAGAAAGGCTTAACATTAG
>Ga0209712_10001850_pt1 | contig 17749 bp, 11 predicted proteins | sample ArcOceMetagenome_FD_187443 | JGI IMG/M metagenome (GOLD analysis project Ga0209712, IMG submission 187443) | Marine eukaryotic phytoplankton communities from Arctic Ocean - Arctic Ocean - Greenland ARC118M Metagenome (SPAdes) (version 2) | ecosystem: Environmental > Aquatic > Marine > Oceanic...
TACCATTGTCGAGAGTTGTTGTTGTATCTGATGATCAGGAAGAAATTGTGGCTGAAATAAAGAGGATGAATGAACAAGTTGATGTCATAATAACTTCTGGTGGGGTGGGCCCTACACATGATGATGTTTAATATGTTCGACCGCACTGTCGACAAGGAATCATACCAGCGCCATGAACAAATGGCGAGTAGAAAAGTATTATTTTTGAAGTCCTCAACCACTCAATTACGAGAATCGCTCCGCTTCCAAGTTAAAAATACTTCCACATTCGATCCTCATCGTTCCTTCAAATTCATTCATAGATTCTTGTGTTTATATGTGGAATCTTTCAAATCATACAATTGAGCAAACGTCTTCAAACAGTCTTGTTTCATATAAACAACTGCCATGAATGTATAAATATTGCTACCAGCCAATATCCATACCCAGATATCTGTCGTCTGAACAATCCCCATATGCCACAGCATTGGTGCATTCGATGCGACAACACCAAGCCGAGACACAAGTTTTCCACTCCAAACAGACATTTTACCATTGCCAAATAAATCCGAGACATCTAACCCCTCATTCCCCTTTTGACTTTCTTGACCTACGTGTAGGTTCTTTGCAATCACCACCATGTCGTTTGCGATACATCCTGCCGATGCATGCAGAAACGCAACGTACAGTGGGTAGAAGGAGTAGTGCACGCCTTGATATTCGTGAAAGAGAAGCGATGAAAGTGAAACAGCCCCTGCTATGAAGCAAACGTAAGTAAGGAATGTTCCCATTTTACGAGTTTGTGTGAGACACTGGCGTTGGAGGTCTTTTATGATTTGTTCTTGCTCTTGCTCGTCGATTGGTTCCACATCATCATTGTTGCTGTTGCTGATGTTGTTGTTGATGCTGTTCAAATTGTCCTGACTTGTGCTGTTTGTTGGTGTATTGGATGAGGCTTTTCGTCTTGTTGACATTTTGAATGCTCTTGAAATATGAGCTGTGCTGCAGTTTTATCTATTGGGTCACAGTATGATGGGAGCGCTGAAAGACTGCTGACTGCTGGCGAGTATGCTTGCTGTTGGTTGTGTGTGTGTGTGTGTGTAAGGTGTAAGTTGAAATGTGTTTAGTTTAGTTGTTTTATCAGTCGCTGATCTTTTGCCAAGTATAACGGTAAATGTACCAATTTAAAAATTTCTTCATTATTTCCATTCTCGTCAGAGTGGAAATTGTCATATTTTGTTCGGTACCGATAGAAGGCATCATATTGCGCTTCATTGCGTTCATTTGAGTACCATATGGGTGTATTTTTGTTGAAGCATCTACGATGGTTGCTGGTACCATTGTGTGCTGCTACATTCGCCTCCCTTTTGTTCGACCGAATTAACATGATTCGTCGAAGTTTTTCTTCCACTGCAACTTTCATTCCCAGACATCCGATGCCTCTTCGGAATTGTGACAGAAGCAAGTTATAGGCACTGCCTTTCGCAGAACTGACTTCTTCGGGTGTGATATCAGATTTTTCCTCCATTGCCGCTGCATGTTTCGCAGCACACTTCTCAACAAGACGTTGGGCCTCCACATTTACTTCCGCAAATGCTCCCCTCACCACGGTGGTAGGACGTTGCCTGTTGCGAATGTTTGTTTGATTGCCTCGGAAAAGGGTTTGCTAGCATCCCCTGGTGCGAACTTCGCGTCAAGCTTCATCGCTTTCTTAAGATACACATTACGAGTGTAACCTTTTTTCTGCACCGCTCGTGCTTTTTATTTATATATTTACCTCCTGAATTCAGAATACTAGAATAGGCCGGGTTTGTTGTTTTTTTCGCCTTGAAGTCCCGGCTTGAATTACCGGATTACACGACTGACTGCTTTTCATGCCTCTATAATAACTTAGTCAATAGGTTTTGAACCTAAATCAAAGAAAATGATGAACACCAACGAAAGCAAAAGCAAAGGAAGGCCAAAGCTAGCAAGCAAGCGCTCAAAGAACGTACAACAAGATCTCCTTTTCATTAGTTTGAAGTTCTCTTGTTGACACTTTGAACTTGACACACACACCCACAACCTTTGAAGAATTAGTAGCAGACCTCTGACGTACAAAACTACGGTTAAACTAGACGAGCTCGCAGTGAAGGCATCATATCCAAGACAAGGACACTTGAAGAGATACTTGGTGTAGTTCATTATGGCTCCTGTTACAGCTACGACAACCGGCGTCGCGCGTCAAATCATTGACAGCCCGGAGCTCACTCAACTTTTGGAGCGTCTATCCGCATTCGATACAACTAATCCAGACGTAGAAGACATATTTGACGATTCCACTTTGGATGGCAACGCATCAAGAATTGATTTAGAAGGATTAGTCGGGGAACTTGAGAGATGGCCTCGTTGGAAATTTCAAGAAATGGTGAGTGAGAATTTGGTTTTCTAAAGTCACGGTCAAGGTCAATTAATGGAATGGGACATTGAAAGAGTTTCTACATTGATGCAAACTGAACTCCAGTGATGGCGATGCGATTGCTTGCATATATCGAATATCAAAATTACAGCATCTCTCTTGGAATGCGTATTGCATATTCTGTCTTGTAAATTGATTCGTGGTCAATCAACCCTTCAAATACTAATACATACTAACGCGGCAATACTAATTCCTTAATTATTCAGGCGGATCTATACGAATGGATCAAACCGCTCAATGCCATGGATGCAGGAATTCGACAAATCATGAAGAAATATCCCGCTCTACTCCTCGTTGGTCCCGTAAAGAAGAAAACGGATGCCCAAACCCATGGAAGCAGCACTGCTGGCAATGATGATGTTGAAATGGGTGGAGAAACAGAAACAGGATCAGAAACAGGAGCAGGATTGAATCCATTTGAAACGATTCAACAGGCAGAATCTGAGGCGGTTGTAGACGCCATTCCTCCTTCAGCCATTCACGCACTTTCCACCATTCTGAAGTTTTTGTCCACGCTCCTCCGCCACGCCATGAACAAAACGCTCTTTAACACTGTCAAAGAATTGGCGAGCCTTTTAGCTGCTGCCGATGATGGAATTGCAGCTCTGGCATTAGATGTCCTGGCAAATCTAGTTGTTCCGCCTCTTTCGCACCGTCTGCAAAGTCATGAACAACCTGCACCTTCACATACATCTGCACTTCATGCAATGTCTAATTCTGACATCCATTCGCGATTGATGCTACTTGCAAAAGGATGGGGTACAAAGGGGTGTGGTTTGGATCTTGCCACTTGTGTGACTACAGATGATTCCACTTCTGGACAAGGTGCCCTTCCTCGCTTTGCTGGTGAAGTCTTGTTTGAATTTCTATCACCAGAGTCGAGTAAATCCACCACGGTGAAACTTTCAAGGGAAGACATGTACAATGAGATTGAATGTGATTTGGATTCACCCGGGCGACAGAAGGAGAAGCGGCGCAAGATGTCAGGAGGAAGTATTGTAATCAATGGTCCTTCCTCTCGCGATCGCGAAATGAAATCAACGGCCGCATTATTTTTTCAGTGCCTGGATCAGATTGGTGGAAGGTCAAAGATTTCACAGAAGAATATGTTTGCAATGTTGGCACACATTCGTCTTGCGACATCTTTTCATTCGCAGAGTTTGAGGACGGCAGCGGTAGAACGTCGTATGCGTGCTCTAATTGCTATGCTGTATGCACATCCCATGCAAGATTTATTAGCGGGATACTTTCAGGCTCAGCCCGAATTGTGCACGGAGATTGGAGACTTGGTTCGACCGATTGTTTCGTCTACTGCTATTTCAGCAACGGGATTAGCTAGCAAGAAGGCGAGCAATTTTAAAGACGATTGTGACGATGAGGTCGATCGGAGGCATGCAGCTATTGCATCAATTGTGGAACCCGCGACAACTTCACATGTGCCATATAATATTCGCATCATTGCTGTGGAGGCATTGACGGCGCTTGTTGCTCGGAAGGATGATGCATCTGGTACTGGTCTAAGTCCAGTTGCTAGGGTTACAAATGTGCTCACCGAATTGGGGGTAGGAAAGGGACAATTCCTGGGACTCCTACCGACGTTGATCAGATATTCTCTGGCATCGTTGAATGTGTTTTTATCCAGGAAGAAGCAGCATACAGGTAGCAATATGATGATTGACATTCAGCATGGGGTACAGACAGAGTCGTCCCTTGATGTTGAAGAATTGGGACTTGATCTTGGATTGACTTTTTTGGAGGCAACAAGAGCTCCCTCAGATGACAGCAATATGGAATCAAAAGCTATTGAATTTGTTGAGACTGTTTTATCACTGGCAAACTCAATAATTTCTGTCACCACTGGCACAGCCTCGCTCACAGACTGTGGTTTGGTTCCTGCCTTGGTGAGCACTATCGCCCAAACTTCTCATGTGGTGAATAATGCAGATGATCTGCCATTTGAGCTAAGTGATGCATCGGAGAGGGATTATTGCTCAAGCTTACTAAAATTCATCACTTCGCAATCGATACAAATTCTTGAGGTTGCAATTATCACTCATAATCCAGCCTTGATGGCATTCCATGACTTGAAGGCCGTGGATTTGCTTGTTACACTTTTACATTCTGAATTTGAAGGTACAAAGGTGAAAAATATAGCAAATGATGAAATCATGCAAGATGAAGTGGGGGCAGAGGATATTGCAATCAAGTTGGATGGGTCAACAAGAGTTCTGCTTTTCAGCATACTGAATTGCCTTACAATTGTCTTCCACCATCAAGAGACAAATCCTCGTTCTAATCATTCACCAATGAGCGCGGCAAATGTTTTGAGACGATCTGATATGACGAAGGTTTTAATGACAATTATGACGCATGTGCATTCATATGGAGGAGTCCTCGTTGCTGTGGCAACAACTCTATTATCTGACATAATGAATTCTGACCCAAAGTCAGTTCATTACGTTTATGAATCAGGTCTAGCAGATGCATTCTTTAAGATGATAAAGGGGTCGCAGTACGTAGAATGGAAGGAGTGCTCCAAATCAAGCGGGATTTTAGATGTGAATGCCGACGTCTGGCATGAACCAGATATTCCAGTGACAGCAGAGCTGATAATGTCACTTCCGAACGTTATCAGTGCACTGGCTCTAACTGAAGATGGGAGGAAGCGTTTATTGCACGTCAATCCAATACCCGAAATCTTGTCTTTACTGTGCACATCAAGATTTGCAATGCCTCATTCACGGTGCATGCTGAATGACATGGCATCACTGATAGGAGCGGGACTTGATGAACTGATAAGGCACGTTCCAAATTCAAAACATGCAGTGATAAAGGCACTCGTGGCGACTATTGAACGTATAAAACATCTCGGACAAGAAGTTGTTGACGCGGAGTCAAAACAGAACAGTAAAAAATCTAACCATTCTCGGCTGTGTCTGATGCATTATGCAAGCAATATTGGTCAGGCTCTTGAACATGTATTACAGAATGAAGACAACTGTGGTGTTTTTGTTGCCGCCGGTGGGGTAGAAGCTATCCTCGACCTTCACCCATTGCTGATTGTGAGAGGCAGTGAGCTGCTTTCTCATATCAGCAGTCAGAGTTCACCAAGCATAGCCAACCTCAGCCACTCGACTGCTGCGACTAGTCTAATTTCTACAATCAAACGAACAGCTGTCAATGACGACCCTTGTAAAATCATGAAAAAGATAATGGCATCTTTGACAAAGCAGCTGTCTGTCTCGAAGAAAGCTGGTGCAACTTTAAGACAGGAATCTTCGTCTGTTCCTTTATTCTTCAATAATGAAGGTACATCAGTAGGAAGTGATAACGGTTTGAACGCAAGCGGTATCCTGGAAAATATTCCAAAAGTTTCCCTAAATTCGATGCAATCCGAAGAACTGACCAGTGATCTGCTTCATAAGTACGCAGATTACCTTCTTGAAATTATCAATACCGAGTGGTTATCGCAGGTGATGTCAGAGGTTGTTCGCATTTCTTGTCATAGAAATAGCATGACAGATGTAAGATCGCTGGAGAGCACTAGGATGTTAGATTGGCAAAAAGAATTAGCAACTCCAACGTTTCAAAGGATCCTAACAGAGCTTGGGATGTTGTACCGGAGCAGTATTTCAGAAGTCTGCCGCGTCAGATCAAGTCCAGATTATGAAGATCTAGATATGCAACGTTGGAAACCTCCAGGTGACTCACCGAATCATCCTGCGATTTACAGACTACGTATTGTTTGTTCAGATGGTGCAGTTGTAAGGGATGGGATCGATATTGACACTTGTGATAGTGTTGGAAATCTTGAGATGGGAGAAGAGGTTTTGGCGTTTGATCGATGCATCAATAGGTCAGGTATAATGAGGTACCGCACTAGCTGGGGCTGGGTGAGTGAGCAGACTAGAGGACATGGTAGGGAACCCATTTCAGAAGTGATTAGTATTCACGGTGTCGCAGGCTCGCGCAAAAGACAGCGGAAAGACCAACTGCAAAAAAGAAAACCAATTGATTATGGAGTTGCAGATCTTCGGAGCGCTGGAGCGTCAATTTTAGCACGGTTGCAAAACAGTCAATGCAGTCTGTATACAAGTCTCGGCCGAGTTACTATGACAATCCCTAGGTCAAGACCATTTAGTCAGACCCAAATTGGTCCGCACATTAGTACAATAGTGCGAGAAATTGGAAACTTTCTACGACAGAATTTCAGCCTTGGTGAAGAAGGAGATACTACTTTGGGACCGGGTGGCTTAGCTATGTACTTAGGCAATATGCTCAGTATATTTCATTCCAGTATATACGAAGAGAGAAGAGAGAAGCAGTATTTGAATGTCCTGGTACTATGCAACTGTCTATATTATGATGGGTTGTATGATTCATTCCTTCTTCCCGCGAACAAGAGTACGATTTCCGAAAAGATAGACATCCAATCGTTATTACCAAAATCAGGATTCTATGCTGCTGTGCGTTCTGTGATCAGATACGGGTTTGCTGCCATCAAAGAATTTCAGTGCCAAGATCATGTGCAAACAAATCAACGGCTCAACAGAGTAATTGCGTCAAGTCTACCAACAGCGCTTTCTCTATTACGACATTTGTCGTCTCAAAGCCTTTTGATTGACTCGGCTCTTGGGGACATCCTCCAGAAAATGAACTCTCGTGATTTTTCTCAGTTTTTGTGTGACCCGCTGGATATTGATAAGTTTGAAGAGGAAGGTCGTATTTTTTCGTTTCGTCAGCATCCGTTTGCGAGCCATGTCCACTGCAGTATTGGTGCGATCGCCAACGAATTTTGGAGGAACAAAGATCTCATTTATTGCCCTCCCCACGTCTTGAATTCAATATTTTCCCTTCTTCGAGAGGTGTTGATTTGTGTCGAAGACTCGTCAAAGAGAACGGGCACCGATGGTGACAGTGATAACTCACTTCGTCGTCGTATTCGGAACTCTTTGGCAGACGTAATGATGTCAACTGCTGCAGAATCTGATCCATCACCGATAGGATCCGACGGCGTAGCCGCGCCCGGTCATTCTACTAATTCTGAGCGAAAAGAAGGTGACAAGGAACCAACTGATGCCGAAAAAAAGAAAATCGCTGAAGAAAGCTACGACTCGGAACTTTCAGCAATCAATAAGGAATGCTGCAAATCCTTCAAACAAAGCTTTATTCCTACTGCAATAGACCTCATCGATGGTCTGCAAGCGACCAGCACTCCTGACTCAGAGAGAACAAGTGTCACTCGTGCGAAGTACTTACGAGATGATGAAGCAACCAGTGTTCTCGTTGGATCCTTTCTTCTAGAACTTTGTTCGAGGTATCCTTCTGAACGATCCGAAATGTTAGAGCAAATTCTAGTTTCCTTTGAATCTTGTATTGTAATTGGCCCCAAGGGTCATGCCAGTGTCGTTGAGGGAAAATGTGTTTTTTTCACTCATTTGTGTCAAATCACGGTGCTTTTTTTGAGAGCTATGCCGAAGTCTAGAATATCGGTTCTCAAAAGGAACGTAGTGAGCCTGGTTTTGAAGTGTCTACGTCCTGTCACGCACAAAAATCTCCGTGGTCCGTTACCTTCATGGGTAACACCAGCTCTACTGCTGCTTGAAGTAATGGCTCAGCCAATGGTTTTACCTCCTAAAGGAGACGATGCCGGCGGCGATGGCGACAAAAAGACTGACCCCTCCAGTTCATCGAAACGTCGTGACGACTACGACAGAGTTGCAGCAGATCATAAGAAGCAAAAAACGAATGTGTCAAAGACAGCAAAGAAAATTTCTTCCGCGTTCGCACAGAGGGCAAAGTCAAATTCAAAGACGTCGGAAGCTGTTATGCTTTCAAATTGGACCGAATTTCCCGCTTTTGCACCCTTGATTTCTATTGACGCGGCTAATCACTGCCTTTCAATTTGTTTGCACCTATTTGAGCGACAAAAACGTCAGAAGCAGACAAGCAATGAGTCCAATCTTTTTCTCCTCACTCCAACTACAACGCATGCAATTATTCTGCTGTTGACAAAAATTCTTTGCATACAACAAGTGAGAGTACATTGCTTGCGCGATAAAGGAGTTGAACTCCTGCTTGGACTACACCAGAACAGTCGTTTCAAGGGGCATGTTCCGCTCTTAAGTCAGGCCTTGCGCCTCATGATAGAAGACGAAAGCACCCTGCAGACAGAGATCGAAATTGAATTACGCAGTATTGTTGCTAAGATGTTGAAGAAAAATGGATCAGGTGATGGTTTTCCTGTGAAGAATTTAGTTCAAGCGGCAATTCCATTGATTTGTCGAGATCCGGTGGTATTCCTGAGAGCAGCTGCAACGTCAATCACTGTAAAAAAAGAAGGGACAGAAAATGAAGGGCAGGCACTAGTTACTTTGCTTTCAACGGAGGAACGTAGTAGGAACACGAAAATTGTTCAAGATTGCCGTCCTCGTCAGTACTCTAGTAAGGCCGTTGATATCTCTAGCAAAACTCCGACAAAGACTCCAACGAAGACACCAACAAAGTCCTCCTCGTCTGCAAAGAAGAGGAATTCTGTAAAAAAAGAATCAACATGCGAAAAGACTCCGAAGAATAAATCCCCTCATCACCGTCAGAGCAAGAAGTCGGCGAAGAAAGAGAAGCAAGAATCTTCAAGGACTCTCGTAGGCGGATCGCCGCCTTATCTGATCACTAACCTACTTCTGAACGACGCCGTTAGATTATTTCAAGAAGAGACGAATACAGGTTCAAATATTCCATTTTTATGCGTCTTTGAGTACTTGGAAATTCTCGGAGATTTACTATTGGTCATACCAACGTGCTCGATCGCCATATGTAACTACAAAATTCCCGCTGCCCTCACAAGGTCGAAGGACGAATCTCGCAGTGGCCTTCACTATCTCCTACATTCGTTCCTGTCTCAAGATCGCGCCTTTCCGAACATGAACGACGACCCTGCATTTGAGCTAGAGGTTGAAGGAAAACAATCTATTGATAGGAAACGAGATTCTTTTTTGAAGGTTAAATTGGCTCAATGCACTGCTCGTTTGCTGGTCGGCTTGGTTGCGCGAATTGGCGATGGAAGACGCCGTGTTATAACTGAATTATCTTCAGCTCTCCAATCCGGATCTTTCCATGAATCGGATATGAATAAATCTATGTGCGCGTTACAGGTACGTTTGATTTGTTGGCCAAGTATGTATTTTATTACAGATTGAAAGCTAATTTGATGTTTTTCATAAGGCGTGGGGAGAACTCTGCCTAGGACTTGCAGCGCCTCGTCGGACCGTGTCTAGCACAGATGATTCTAGTCTGAGTTTTGAGGTGTTGAAGGTAATGGCAGAATCTAGAATGGCTCACTCTCTTTTGAGTGCCATCAAGAACATCAGTATAGAGCATACTTCTCCGGGATCAACGGCGGCAACTTTATTGAAGCCCCTGGAGCTGCTTACTCGGCCATCTGTAATTGATGCACTCCAAGAAATGTTTGATAAAGAGGAAAAGAAGAAAGAGTCTAGCCAATCTGATCAACGTGCGTCGTTAATCTCAAAAGTATCAAAAGGTCTTCACGAAGGAAATCTCGACGAAGGAATGTTAGCAGACGGATTTGATCTAGATGACGCTTCATCAAATAGTGTGCTTATAGAAGATGGATTTGAATCCGTTTCACACGAAAGCAGTGGCAGTGAAAATTATATGTTTAATTCATCGGATTCGGATGAAAGTGAAAGCGAAGAAGGCAGCGCAATCTCAGAATCAAATTCAAATAGTGAAGATGATAGCATGGGTGAAGATGACAGTGAAATAGATGAAATGGAAGTTGTCGAGGATGACGAAGAAATAATTTCAGACTCCGATAGCGATTCGGAGAACGGTAGCGATGGTGAGGATGCCGAAATGGATTTTGACGACGACTTTCATATTCATCACGAAGAAGCCCAGGATGACTTCCTCGAAGAAGACGACGAAGTAGACGACGAAGAGGCTAGCAGTGCCGACGAAGAAGAAGGTTGGACTAACGTCGACTCCGGAGGGTTAGGTATATTATTCGGTTCTCGGAACGGTGCAGCTCCCGTTGGACGCCCAAGACAAGGAGGTCTGATGATAGAAGCAGCAGCTTCAGTTCTCAACAACATTTTGCGATCTGGCGAGATTCATATGGATGCCTTAGCTGAAATTGAGCAAAGTCTTGGTATCAGACTACCCCCTATGAATGGTGGAGGAGACGGTGAAACACCTCGATTCCGCATACGTACAACCATGCAAGACAGATCGGAAGCCCCAAGAGCGTTTCAATCGGAGCGCAATAATAGGACTCAAAGAGAAGGTGCAATGGGTGCGATGCCATTGATTATTCAGAATAGTCCTCCTGATAACGGATTTTCCTCTATTGGCAACGTTGGTAGAAGTGGAGAAACCAACTTCATGGAAATCCTTTATTGCGGTCCTGTCTTTGGGGCTGGAGGAGTGTATTACGATCTTCTCTCCGAATCCAGGAATGGAGAGGACATAGGCGAAGAAGCAAATGATATATTGCCAGTTCCTTTATCGTTGGATGTACAGCTGTTTCCGGGAGGGCCTGCAGCATGCACTCAAACAAGAGCAATGTCACCACTTCATCCGATGCTTGCTGGCGTAGGGTTAGCTCCATCGAACTCTCTGGTTTCCATGAATCAGAGAGTTGACGACCAAATGAACTCGCGGTCAAGAGGTTTGAGCGATCCATTTAGTCCTGGCTGGCCAGACTTTCTTGATCGTTTGCAAAGGAACCCTTCCATGAACCAAAATGGACGCGCTCCAAATGGAAATTTCAGAGGAGGCGCAGGGACGCTGGATAGTACCGCATCCGAATTTGGACGGGCTTTTGAAACTGCTTTGGCTGACGTTGTGTCCAACCAGCAAAGAAATATTGAAACTCGTGAGGATCCCGGGGGAGATCCCGATGTCCACCCAGACCGGCCTGAGGATGAAACCGAAACCGAGGATCGGCCATGTGGAGAAGGCGACCAAGCTCCTTCTTATCCACCGGCTTCTGCAGAAAATATTGCTTCTAATGAACCAGCTCCTGCAGAAGGTGGTGCTGCTTCTAATGAACCAGCTCCTGCAGAAGTTGTTGTTCTCTCTAATGAACCAGCTCCTGCAGAAGGTGATGTTGCCTTTAACGAACCATCTGCCGTGGAAGATATTGTTACTCCTAATGAAGCAGATTCTGTAGAAGATGTTATCATGTGCGACGCTGTCGAGGCAGAAGCGATAGCTTCTTCAGATCAGGGAGTTGAACATCAACGAGACTTAACCTTTTCCATAGGTATTCGCGAAGCTCAGGAAAGTACTAGCGATAGTGTAGAGGTGTCTCGGCATGATGTGCAAGACAATCTTGACGAAGAAGGAGCAGCATCAGCAAGTATAGAAGATGATAATAATTCTTCGGCGGCGCCACAATTAGTGTGTCCACCTGGAATGGATGGTGATGTCTTTGCACAGCTGCCGCGCGAGATGCAGCAAGAAATTGTTGAGCAGCATCAAACAACTACTAATTTGGCACAAGAGCTAGATGAAACCTCGGGCCTTGACCCCGAAGCGTTAGCGGCCTTGCCTGAGGATATGAGGCGCGAAGTGATCGAACAAGAACGCCAATTGCGAATTCAGGAACACGAACCTCCCGCCGATCCATCACGGGCTGAAGATTTAGATCCTGCAAGTTTCATCGCATCTTTGGCACCTGATTTGCGTGAAGAGATTCTCGTCACCTCTGATGCCGATTTTCTAAATAGTCTACCTCCTGATATTCAAGCAGAAGCACAATTATTACGAGAGCGAGACCGCCATAGACACGATATGCAAATAGCAGCGGCTGCAAATGAGAGATCGCGCGAGGGAGGAAGGCAGCAACACGCAAGTGATCAGAGTGGAGGCGCCACCGTTCGAAGAGGCCAATCAAAGAAACGAGCCAAGACAAAGATTCGTGTTGATTGCAATCGATCTACTGTGACATTTTTCTCTCCGCATCAGGCTTGCGACCCACTGATCACTCCCACATCTATGAAGTCTCTTATCGATCTCATGTTTTTACTGTCCCCTGTGCGACCACAGAAATTGCTTCAAAAAGTGTTCCATAATTTGTGCTACAATCCAACAATTAGGAAAGCAGTTGCTATTTCTTTCATTGCGCTCTTGAACGACGAATCAACATATGCTCTTGACACCCTGCAAATACTCGAAGGACATTCTTTATCAAAGAAAGATACATTTTCTTCGACCCTCGTTGGCACAGCTCCTGCTAGTCAAAACACCGAATCGTTAAACTCCGGACAATTTTTCAGGAAAAACCGCTCAGGTAGTGCATCCGCTATTGCCAGCAATCTGCCTTTGAGTGCAAGAGGTAACATCGATACAAATTGTCTTCCTCCTGTTGTTGTGAGACGTATTTTGATGGTCATGTCAATATTAACCAAGGCTGGAAGTAGACTATCCTTTGATATTCTCAGGAACTTTGAAAACAGCAATGAAAATGTCAACATGACCTGTTTGGATACAATGATGGGGTTGCTGTCAAAACCTCTCTACTCAATGAGTTCCTCCAATCTGGATGACTTACTCGGTGTAATTGAAAATATTTGCGCTCCTTTAGGATCACTCCCGATACTTTTCAGTACCGATGTAGAGCCGTCAAAGAAGGATCTCGACACTGCAGCTGCAAGCGGGAAAGAATTTGTATCTGTTCCTCGTGCTGTTGTTTCCCCAGGTATGCTTAGATTATTGTGTTCGATTCTCAGGCTTGAAAGCTGCACGGATTCTCTTTTTGCAAGGGTCAGTAATATTGCAAGACGCTTATGCCGAGTGGAGCAAAACAGAGATCACATTTTGAAGGAGTTAGCATCTGTTGCTCACGGGCTTGGAAAAGATTCTATTCGAGACCTGCGATCACTCCGTATTCGTTTGAATGCCGCAGTGAAGGTAAGTTACAATAATGCCCAGTCATGTGTTTACAGCGTAATCGACCAAAATCATTTCTCACTCCAGCATTGTAAAATATAGACCCACTATGACCAGTTGCGTGCTATTGCACAAGTTGCAGGAGAATCCTCTGTTGATGCAGAAGATTCTGCAGTAAAATCGATGTCGGGTGCAATCAATGGGGCGCCATCCAGTGCAGTGACTCTTTCAACTAACACAACAGAATTAAAATTGCTGAGAGTTATGCAAACATTGCATTCCTTATGTGCTGATCCTAGTCGCGATCATTCGAAGAAACAAGATGAAATTCCATCGGCGAGTCCAGAACTTGTTGATCTTCTACAGGGAATTGATCTCGAACCTTTATGGGAACAACTGAATGCCTGCCTAAGCATTGTTTTAGTTTTGGAAGGTGTTACCAAATTGACAGAGGAAGATGAAAAATTGAATGGAGACGATGATGACGACGACGACGATGGTGGCAAACCGAAGGAAGGCAAGAAATTGCAGAACAGTGTTGCGGGATTGCTGACAAGATTCTTACCCACGATTGAAGCATTTTTCGTTGTCAATGCTTGCCATCTAGATGCTACCGACGAAGAAGCTCGAAACGCCAATAACGTGGAAGCTCTAGTTGGAGGAGAAACCCTCATGGCATTTATTGCAACTAATAAAGTGCTTCTCAATGCATTGCTGAGAAGTAGTCCCTCCCTGTTGGACAAAGGTCTTCGGGCAATGGTACAGATTCCTCGTTGCACAGTCTTTCTTGATTTTGATGTGAAAAGGTTTTGGTTTAAACAACAAATGAGGAAGCTTAGATCGCAAGCAAGCCGTCGTCACGGGAGTTTACGTTTGACAATTCGTAGAGCTTACGTCTTTGATGATGCATATCGCCAACTTAGTCTCAGGCATGCAGATGAACTCCGTGGTAGACTTCATGTAACCTTTGCCAACGAAGAAGGAGTCGATGCAGGCGGTCTGTCCAGAGAATTTTTTGGCATCCTCGCAAAGGAGATGTTTAATCCGAACTATGCGCTTTTCACATCGACTGAGGATGGATGTACTTTCCAACCAAATCAACACAGTACAATTAATCCCGACCATCTTGACTATTTCCGATTTGTCGGAAGAATTGTTGGTAAAGCTGTGGCTGATGGGTTCCTGCTTGATGCGCATTTCACACGAAGTTTGTACAAGCATATGCTTGGACTCAAGGTAAGTAATCATTGGTATTCCCTTAAATCAGATATTTTCATCAGGCACTTTATGAACTAAATTTACACCTGTTTTCAGCCCACATATCATGATATGCAAGCCATTGACCCAGATTACTACAAAAACCTAAAAATGATTCTTGACCACAATCTTGAAGATATTGGGTTAGATCTCACCTTTTCAACTATCACTCATTGGTTCGGTCGAAGCCAGACAGTAGATCTCATTCCAAATGGAAGGAATATTCCAGTGACTGACAAGGACAAGGAGAAGTACGTCAATCTCGTCTGTCAACACCGGATGACGACTGCGATTCAAAAACAAATCCAGGCGTACCTCGATGGGTTTTACGACCTAATCAAGCCAGCACTGATTTCAATCTTTACGCCAAAGGAGCTCGAGCTTCTTATTTCTGGAATGCCAGAGATTGATATTGCCGATCTCAAGAAAAATACTGAATACCAAGGCTACAGAGTGGCCGATAAAGAGATAGTGTGGTTTTGGAACATTATGTTCTCTCTCTCGAAAAGTGACAAAGCAGAATTCTTGCAATTTGTCACTGGAAGTTCGAAGGTTCCCCTAAATGGATTTAGCGATTTACAAGGGATGCGCGGAACTCAAAAATTTGCGATTCATAAGGCCAGCGGACCAGCGGGTGCTCTCATGTCAGCTCATACCTGCTTTAATTCACTTGACTTGCCAACTCACAACAGTGAAGAAGAAATGAAGGAAAAGCTTCTGTACGCAATCAAAGAAGGAGCAGGATCATTCCAATTTTCATAACGTGAAGATAAGATAAATGAACAATAGTTATTACTACGTGCATTGATGTTATGATAGACTCAAGTAGTCTCTTCTTTCGCACTTTCACAGAAAACACACATGAATGCGTCGAACGACTCCCTCCTGTGCCTGGTGACAAGAAATGTTTGGACTCTTATGAATCTATTTGTGCAGACTTGCCACAAAACTATCACCAGTGTACAATTCGACTCCTGTGCATGACAAGCTGTTTTGCAGACTCACCACATTCAAGATAACCATACTTGATTGCAGAGCTGAAAGTCTCTGTATTCCAAGCACTTACTAGTTCAGAGGCGTGTGTGAGAGTTAGCTGCTGGGGTCTAGGATCTTGAAATTTCGAGCAATTCCCGCACAATTACAATTAAAGTCGATATAGACTGTAGCATTTTTTAAAATCCCGGCGCGATAAAACGTCACATATCCAAAATATGAATAATGAACAGTGAGAACTAAAATTTATATGGGAAGTTACTATAGCCCCTCCTACAGGGATAAGTTGTGCACTCTTCGGACGTCCGATGATTGGAAGTCGATTGAGCGCACCCCCCCTTACCTTGACAATAATTGTCATCGAATGCGTTGTAGTATTTTCGTATTTTCTCTTTTATCATCCTTCACTTAGTTTTGAATCTACAGGATTTGTGATGGCAAGCAACAACGTATGCAGCAATTGCAATAAACGCGAGGAGGACGCGGAGACTAAATTGCTCAATTGTTCCGTCTGCAGGACAACGAAATATTGTTCTGCTCAATGTCAAAAAGATAGTTGGCCTTCTCATAAAGCAAGCTGTACGAAATTGGGTTGCCTGCAACTCATTGCGGCTATACAAGCAAATGACGCCAGCACTGTCACTCGTCTGTCCAAGACCAAGCGTGTTTTGAACGGCAAGGTTGATTACACACCACCACCTGAAGAACATATGCCTGATCCCTACGAGATGGGAAAGTGGACGGCTTTACATGAATGCGTCCGGAAAGAAAATAAGGAAATGATGAAAATTCTCGTTTCTAGTGGAGCGAAATTGGAGATTGAAGATGCGGATGGAGAGACACCGGCATTTGTGGCTTCCACGTCACAACGTCCGGAATTGATCAAAATTCTGTTGGATGGAGGTGCTAATCCGAATGCAATGGCACAAGATGGATGGTCATGTCTTATGATGTCCGCACGTGGCGGGGATTATGGAACAACTAAAGCTCTGCTTGAAGCCGGAGCTGATTTGCATCACGGAGGGGACATGTTTGGACGAACGGCTTTTGACATTTCATCTCAGCAAGCCAGTGGTGACATGGGAACCCGAATGAGTCAAGGTGAATCTCTTGAAGAAGCCAAAGCAAAACACAGGAGGGTGGCAGCTCTCTTGTCTGAGTACGCTGCGAAAAATTGATAATTTCGGGGGAGAATTGACATACATCAGCGATGGTAATGGTTTGGGTCTAGGTACTATAGTAAATAGCTATAGTAAATAGATCAGTATTAGATGTCGATGATTCTCCCTCTGCAGCTTTATGACAAGCCAGATAATATGCACCGGGCTTGAGCATATCAATGACCTTTCTTCGTGCATTCAAAACGCCTTCATAAATCATATTTTGCTTGGGGGAAAACTTCTGAGAGGAGCAGCCCAGAGAATGAAACGAAATTGCGGCTGACAGAAGCATCTCAAGCACAGATTAGTAGTATAGCTTTAATACTACTCACTGAGTTTATTTTAACCTGCAACTATCACTCCACTTTGACAGCCTTACCATGGTTTACTGAGCTCAATTGCATCACGAGAATTCCTGATTGTTTCTTCTTCTTTCCAATTCCAAGAAGTAATTCAGAGTAAGATGCACTCTTTTTTTCTTCTATTTTCAATTTCATAGATCTCATTACTGTTGCGAAGCTAGTATTTACTTCTGATGCTATCAAAAAATTGGCTACGTCCGTTGTTGATAAACCTGTCAATTCACAAGCCTTCTGTTTCCCAAATTCCAACACTTCTTCCTGCACTTTGCTCTTGATAGCCCAGGTGTTACAATGATATTCGCATGCACCTTTCTTTCCTGAAGCAACACCCTTCTTATTCTCTTCCCTTTCTTCTTCTGTTGCTTCGTCCGCACGTTTTTCTCTGATCAGTAGAGCCACCTCAGCCCTTCTAGTACTAGCTTTTTGCCATTTTTGCAGTCCTTTCGAGACTCCTTTGATATGACGTTGCTGCGCATCAGTAAGAACACCTTCGACTCTAACATTGACAATGTCCCAAGCTGAACGTACCAGTTCATGACAAAGTCCAAGTCCTTTCAAGTTTCCGTCAATATAACGGAACTGCGCCGCAGTAAGAGGACCAAATACTGTGCCTTTAACAATTT
>Ga0209712_10001852_pt1 | contig 17742 bp, 13 predicted proteins | sample ArcOceMetagenome_FD_187443 | JGI IMG/M metagenome (GOLD analysis project Ga0209712, IMG submission 187443) | Marine eukaryotic phytoplankton communities from Arctic Ocean - Arctic Ocean - Greenland ARC118M Metagenome (SPAdes) (version 2) | ecosystem: Environmental > Aquatic > Marine > Oceanic...
GCAGCGGTTTGGTGTGCCTCTAGGTTTTGGCGGCCCTCACGCCGGTTATATGGCGACTAGAGAGTCGTTCAAACGAAGCCTGCCCGGTCGTTTGGTTGGTCTTTCTCAGGATGCCAATGGCGAACCTGCCTACCGATTGGCACTGCAAACACGCGAGCAGCATATTCGTCGAGAGAAGGCCACATCTAACATCTGTACCGCACAGGTTTTGTTGGCCGTTATTGCAAGTATGTATGCGGTTTATCATGGCCCTCAGGGCTTGCAGCGCATTGCCCAGCGTGTCCATCTGCTGACCAATGTTTTGGCTGAAGGGCTGCGGTTAAACAACGTCAAGATAGTTAATAAGACCTGGTTTGATACCCTGACCCTAAACACGGGAAGCCGCACGCAAGAGATTGTTCAGGCAGCTGAAACACGAGAAATTAACCTGCGTTTGATCGATGCCGACACTATTGGCCTATCATTAGATGAAACCACGTCTGCTGAAGATATTGTCGCGCTGTGGGATATCCTGCTCGGTGATCACTACTTAAATGTTGATGAACTGGCTGCAGAGTTGTCAGAGACTTTACCCGGCGACTTGATCCGAACCGACGCCTTTTTAACTCACGAAACATTTGATCGCTATCACTCGGAAACTGAGATGCTGCGTTATCTGCGCAAGTTATCAGATAAAGATATTGCTCTGGATCGCGCCATGATTCCTCTAGGCTCTTGCACGATGAAGTTAAACGCAACCGCCGAGATGCTACCTATTTCATGGCCAGAGTTTTCCAACATGCACCCCTTCGCACCATCCAATCAGACCGGTGGCTATCGGACCATGATCAAAGATTTGGAGTCTATGCTCTGTGCCGCGACAGGTTATGACGCCATGTCTTTGCAGCCTAATGCTGGCTCACAGGGTGAGTATGCTGGCCTGTTGGCTATTCGCGGCTATCATGAGAGTCGGGGTGACGAGCATAGAACGGTTTGCTTAATTCCAAGCTCAGCGCATGGTACCAATCCAGCTTCCGCGCAGATGTGTGGCATGGACGTTGTTGTTGTTAAATGTGATGATCAGGGCAATGTCGATGTCTCAGACTTGCAAGATAAAGTGGCCACGCATAGTAAAAACCTTGCCGCGATTATGGTTACCTACCCATCCACCCATGGCGTATTCGAAGAGCGCATCACAGAGATTTGCGAGATTGTCCATGACCATGGTGGTCAGGTATATATTGATGGGGCCAATCTCAATGCCATGGTCGGCGTCTGTCAGCCGGGTAAGTTTGGGGGTGATGTGTCGCACCTGAATCTTCATAAAACCTTTTGTATACCTCACGGTGGCGGTGGTCCTGGGGTTGGTCCTATCGGTGTAGGAGCGCATCTTGAGCCCTTTCTTCCGAAAGAGCATGAGGGGGGTAGCCGTCGAGGGGCCCAAGTATCTGCCGCGCCCTATGGCAGCGCCAGTATTCTGCCCATTAGTTGGATGTATATTCGCATGATGGGTCGTGTCGGTCTTAAACAGGCGACAGAGGTAGCGATTCTCAATGCCAACTATATGGCCAATAGACTGCAAGATCATTTTCAGGTGCTCTATACCGGTGCTAATGGACGTGTGGCCCATGAATGTATTCTTGATGTTAGACCGATCAAAGATGATGCGGGCATAAGCGTAGACGATATAGCCAAACGACTTATCGACTTTGGGTTCCATGCCCCGACTATGTCATTTCCGGTGGCGGGTACTCTGATGATTGAACCGACTGAAAGCGAGTCAAAAGCCGAGTTAGACCGGTTCTGTGACGCCATGATTGCGATTAAGCAAGAGGTCGAGCAGGTTGTTAATGGCCAATTTCCGCTGGAGGATAACCCACTAGTGCATGCGCCTCACACCGCTGCAGTTGTTACAGCAGATAACTGGGGCAGAGCGTACAGTCGCAGTCAGGCCGCCTATCCAGTCACCACCTCGCGTGAAAATAAATACTGGCCACCAGTCGGCCGTTTGGACAATGTCTTCGGGGATAGAAATTTGATCTGTTCCTGCCCATCAATGGCTAATTATGAGACTTAGTCTTTAGCTGTTGTACTCGTTCTAGCGAGTGGCATGTTTTAGCTGATGCAGTTGGTCGGCCTCGATAGACCTATGCAGGTCGACCACAAGGTAAACATTGACAGGTTCAGCTAAACCCTTGATCAAAAGAGGACCTTTGCTGACGCAATAAACGGCATCCTTGATCAACTGATAGGTATCGCTGGATATGAGAATTTCATCGCTTTGCGCAGCTGTCTCCAAGCGGCTGGCAAGATTGACAGAGCGCCCCAACAATGTGTAATCGAGCCGATTTTCGTTGCCAAAATTACCCACTTCGCAAACACCGCTATTGATACCTATACGCAGCGTTGGTGCTGCCTGAATGCCTTCAGCTCGCCAGCGCTTTTGCAGTTTGATCATCGCGCGTTTCATGGCAATGGCCATAGACACGCAGTTAATGGCGTCGATACGAATCCCATGGCTTCCAGGGTCGCCAAAGAACACCATGAGTCCGTCGCCCATCATCTTGTCTATGGTGCCGCCATATCGAGAGACAATCGCCGACATCGTATTAAAGTAGCTGTTCATGACTTTAGTTAGCTGGGCTGAATCAAGTTCTTCGGACAACTGGGTAAAGCGTTTCATATCAGAAAAAAAGATAGTGAGAGGCTTCTGTTGAGAGCCAACAGATAGCTTTTTACCGCTGAGAACCGCATTTCGCAAAGGCGGAGAGAGGGACCCAAATAGCCTAAAATTGCGCAGCGTTAACCAACCATTTTCGAGCACTAAGGCATCATGCAGACCGTTCACTACCTGCAATCTGCGTCTGAAGATATTGATCTGCAACAGACAGACGACCGCGGCAACAATCAGAATCATAAGCTGTACGTTAGAACTGGGTACAACAGTGGCAATCCTAATCGCAACAGTCAGTGATATGCCCACAGCAACCCCAAGTAGCGCCCAGATAAAGTAACGGTTCTGAGAGCCCATAATGGCCGTACACAGGATAAGGCCGAGGCCGAGAGTCACAATAGAGTCAAAGCTAACAACGGCTGCCAACGAACCAACAAATAAACCGTCACTAGGCCTTAGAATTAGGGCCAATCTTTGACGCAGAGCAAAAGAGAGCGATGTGCCCAGGGTAAAGTAGCCTATCACCGGATACAGTAAAAGTATGGACAGCAAGGCGAATACAGGAGATTGGAGGGCAGTATTAGCCGACAGATCCAACAAAATTCTGGCAGCGCAAAGTGACAGTGCGAGCCGAAACAATGCCTGTCGTGTTGGTGACTGATAATCCTTATCTTTCCCTGTCATACATTGAGTCTAGCAGGCGATTGGTAAACCTGCCGAAAAACAGCGTGCCGATTGCATTTGAGGGTCCGTTTGTGTACAGTTGCGACGCTTAAAATCCGGCTAAAGAAGCCACCATTGCGGTGTTATAAAAGTACTCTGGTGGGCCTTCTCGGTGAATAAAGCACGATAAGTTAGCAACACGGTGAGGTGTCCGAGTGGCTTAAGGAGCACGCCTGGAAAGTGTGTAAGCGTTTATAGCGTTTCGAGGGTTCGAATCCCTCTCTCACCGCCAAGATTATAAGCCTTTGTTTTTGCTGAAGTTTATGTTACCTTGCGACTCTCAGTCACAAAAGTGTCACACCCAGGAGGGGATGATATGGCTACGATTAGAAAGAGGGGCAATTTTTATCAGGTGCAGATTAGGCGTAAAGACTACCCTGATCAAAATCAAAACCCGCCTGGGGTGGCCCTCTCGCTGGCGCCATGACTGGTGCGTCGATAGGCTCATTAATGTGTGTCAGTATCTTCTCTACCGATTGAATTTCGGTCACAAAACTCAATACCCGCATTGACCCACCGCACTGGGGACAAACCAGGGGGAATACATTATAAATACGGGCTAGCAACATGGCCCAACTGCTCACCACCCCTTTGAATCCACCAAACCCTTTTTGCCAATCCATACCTCTAGGCTCTTTTTTGTCCTCGCCCTGCCCGACTCTTTGAGGCTCAGTCTTATGAGTTTTAGTTTAGGGTTTCTGGTAATTGGCTTTCAGTGTTTTGATGATACTGCCGTTGATCTCATTCCAAAATTCCTCTGCATTTGCATCGGGGTATTGGTAAAAACCTTGTCCGGTTTTTACCCCGAGATCACCTTGCTGTACTTTGTCGCGAATGCGTTTGTGGGATCGCCAGCTCGGGTCATTCATTGTTTCAGCCAGGTAGTCGCCTACTTTACTGATTGAATCGAGTCCGACCATATCCATGAACTGAATGGGCCCTACGCTGGGCATCCTTAAACCAAATCCGTTTTTAACCACGCGGTCTATTTCTTCAGCAGAAGCAATGTCCAGATCCATCAAATCCATGGACGCCTTGATTAGAGCTCCCTGAAGGATATTATGGATAAACCCCGGGGTGTCTTTACAGGTCACGGGGTGTTTGCCCAATTGATTGAGTAGGTCCGTTGTTTTTACTTGCGCGGCCTTAGCGGTTTGTATGCCGGGTACAACTTCCACTAATGGACTCAGATGGGCGGGGATCGTCCAGTGGGCTGTAATGGCCCTTTCTGGATAATTCATTTCTTCGGCAATACGGCTAATACTCATGGAAGATGTATTGGAAGCAATAATTACATCCGCGGCGCAGAGTTTATCGCATTTCATAAACACGGCTTTTTTCTGATCCATATCCTCTGGTACAACCTCCATGATGAAGTCAGCGTCGGCTATAGTGGTATCCCAATCCATGGATCGCTTAATGAGCCCTAGTGCTTTTTGAGCGTCATCTTCTGCGATTAAACCACCTTTAACCATGAGTCGTAAATTAGCGTGCGTTCGGTCAGCGGCGGTTTTCAGTTGTGCCTCGAAAATATCGACTCCTGTCACTTCATATCCCGCAAGCGCAAAGGTGATGGCGATATCAACGCCCATCACACCTTGGCCCAAAATGGCGATTTTTCTGATAGTCTTTTTTGCGATATTGTTTTCTAATTCTGTTTCTTGTGTGTTCATATGCGGCCTTTATCTGATGGATATTCTGGTTTAATTACGTCGAATATCAGTGATGCTTTTAGCATGGCCACAGTTTGTTTAAGCAAACGGTTGATGTGGCCATGACTTATTGAGTGTTGCTGCGTGAAGACGCGCTCGGTTGTTAATGTCATTCTGGATCAACCCATCGCCGGTTAAAAAGTTGTGACATTGGTATTATTTTAATAAGCGTACAGGGCTTCCGGGGGGTTCAAGAACGCTGCTACCTTTAGTGACCGCAGTGTAAACAACCCCTCGGTTGGGTAGTGCTTCCAAGGCATTGACGATATGAAATTGAGTCGGGTTTTGCTCCCATGTCAGGTTCTCCCATTCAACGGTCCCCGTGCCCGTCCATGCTTCAGTCGTTTCAAATTCAGTCGGGAACAGGGTGGCGTGGCTTATGGCCGCCCCCACACCATCCGGGTTTGGAATGTACTTCCACCCCATCCAGTGATTTTTACCTTGCTGTGACTTTTTCCCTTCGGCAATTTGCTCTGGGCTTAACGCGGTAAGATCGTTGGCGGTAATCTGAACGATCCGATTAGAAAAATGGCTGGCATTAGCCCGCCACTCGCCGTTGATAACTTGATGATCAGGAATATCCGCATAAATTTTCGGAACGCCCTTGATCTCGCGCCCGGTCAGGATCGGATCTGTCAGGCTTTCCCACATTACCAGCGCCAACGATCCCTCTAACTGATCTTCTTTGCCATTGAATTTTACTGCAGCGCTAACCCCGATTATGTTGTAGCCACGTCCTGCTAGCCAATCTACCTCTTTGGCGCAGGAATACTCAACGATAACTATTGGTAGCTCTGCCACTTCAAAGGGAGCCGGAATATATTGAGCAAGACGTTCGGGGTCGGTTAGATAGCAGACGGTAATTTTGGTCACATTATTATAACGTCTAGATTTAAGGCCTTCTGCTCTAGGCCCGAAAAAACCGGGCATGTGGTATTCATTTTTTGGATCAAATGTAAACACGACGATTAGGTCTCCGGCAGGGGTTCACTGTGCTGTAAGCAGGCAATAATAAACACTTTTGTATATATTATTAGAGGGCAGAAATATCCAGTGTAGTAGGGGTTATTCGAATAATACACCCAAGAATATAGTATCAAGCGGTCGTTGAAACTGATCGAAAAGGACAGAAATTTGTCAATAACGGACATGTAATGACTGCTGCCTAAGAGAGAGTAGGCTAACGATAGTCGGGCCAGCGATAGGCGCTACGCGCTATATTGACCAACGTTTGAATGCGTAACAAAAGACTGCGGGTTCGCTATAACTCAGGCGCTAGCCCACCTGATTTATAGTAAGTTTACCGCTGAGGAATAACTCTTTGGCAAGCGTACTATGCTGTGCGAGTCATTAACCCATCACTCAGTTAGGTTTTCATAGGGATAAAAAATCAAAACCTAAGATAATTCCTTAATAGGTATATGACATCGGTTAGCCGTTAATGACACATGAAATTGGTTGGCATGCGGGATATAAGAGCGCTAATTTTGTAGACATGCAGGTTTAGTGCTGAATTATCAATAATTGTGTATTTTCATGCACATAAAAAAAGCTTAAAAATACCCTAGGAGCGAGAAGGTTGAATACGTATGCACATCCATAATAGTGTCAGCCGAGTGGTTATAGGCGCTGGTTGCAGTGGCAAGCTTTCTCAGTTGTTGCCCGAAATAACGTCTCTTAACATCAGCAAAGTGTTGTTAGTAAGCGATAAGCAAATTCAGAGCTTAGGTTTATTAGATTCAGCCAGCGCAGATTAAGGATAGGAATTCCAAAGCTACTATCCCAGCTATTACGCATAAAGATAGACACAGACCAACCCGTTTTCCACACAGAATCGCAGCAATCGAGAGAGAAAATACCCCCTGAAGGCAAAGATAGGGCTCCAAAACCCTCACGCCAAAAAAACAACAACAGAAGGCCTCCACCCAATAGTTACCGAGTGTCACTTTACGCTTAAGCATCCAGTGAATCCCTCTCTCACCGCCAAGATCATAAGCCTATTTTTTTGCTGAAGTTTGTGCTACCTTGAGACTCTCAGGCACAATTTTGGCACACCCAGGAGGGGGGTGACAGGTTGATGTTTACAATCCTGTAAAAAAACCGATTCCCAGATGCGCTGACCCTATGCCATGGGTACCATCGCTTTCTTTAGAAGATACTCATGCTGTTACCTAGCATTAAAGAGCTTGTGATTGGCTTTAAAACCGGTCGAAAAGTCGCTTATCTAGAAACATCTAATGGTTTGTTTGTTGAAGGTGTTGGCCAGCCACACAAAGATGAAGTTCTGAAGTTACCAGAGGATGCTGAGTTTAAATCTAGTTCCATTGATAATCCCTAAGTTATATCACTTCCAACGCGGACCACTGCATCTTTCAGGTTCCAGATGACTTGGCTGGTGTTTTATGCAAGCGCAGCTTTCACGGTCCCATCCAGTTACCATGATTCACCACAAAATGATCACTAATCTAATATAAATAGACCCAAAGGTAAGTCAGGTGCAGACTGAATGCAGCAAAGAATCCCCAAAGTATTAACAGCATCGCTACTCTTTAGAAAATTTAATTGCACGCCCATTTCCGGTCATTGTTCCCCAACTCGTGAACGTAATGGTCGGAGCCACGTATCTGGTGAAAATGACCGCATCCGCGCCTAGTTTTGCCGCCTCGTTTCGGAGTCTCCCGTCAATATCTTCCCTCGTCGGATCTTTATTAAATATGGTAAGTTTGCTCGCTGATACATTGATTTCACCCAGAGTAGTATAGGGGCGATCTGTGATATCGTTTTCAGTAACTATTATTTCATTGGTATTTGAGATTGTTGTGACCTCGGGCGTTACGCCATCAACTGTCTGAATCGTTGCTGACGTTCTAGTCCCGTCCTGACCGAATTGCGTCGATGCGCAACCTGAAAGAGTTAGAACCGCGATACTGATAATCAAAAGATTTCTCATGACTTGTATTCCTCTAGGTAAATGTTCTTTCCAAAAATAGCTGTAGTCTGTTGGATGATATTCGGCAAGGATAATATATTTAGCTATATCTTAAACGGTCGGATAGTTCCCTTCAGTTAATTATAAATATCCGTGAGCGGGTCAAAATAAAAAGTTAAAGGGTTTCTTACTATTTTGCTTTAAAAATTGGGTATTTATTTTTTCTCATTAACTTTATGTATAAATGATTATTGCAGAACTAAGTCGTACTAAATTCCAGTTTCTCTATCTTTCAGCAATCAAAGGATGCGATGAATATAGGTGACAAAAAACGAAATTACTGTATGTTGTATTCACAGTATTATAAATACACTGAATATTATGTGAATATAGCCAAAATGTAATGAGCAATAGGATACTCTTAACTCACTAGACAATACAATAAAAAGGAAGATCTAAAATGCTAAGACCTAAAATTTTTTTAAAGTATTTCTCTATTCTAGCATCCACGTTCATTTTCTCGGGATGCGCGACAATAACAAATGATGCATATATTCCAGTAGCACTTTCGTTTAGCGATGGAAGCGATGGTAGCTGTAATCTTCGTAATAAACGAATGTCACTTGAAGCTAATATCCCGGGCACTCCAATGATAAGACGATCAGATGACGCGCTGACATATACCTGTAAAACAACTGATGGGCGGGAGGCCTTTGGCAGCATCGCGAGTACTATTGAAGCCGCAAAACTCGCAGGAAGTGTAGTATTTTTTGACCTGGGAATTACAGATGCCATTACAGATAAGCACAGATTATATCCTTCGAATTTTGTTATTCCAATGTCACGTAATAAGTGAGCAATTTGCGATAGCCGCTTTAAGAGATACGATGGATAGGTTTCAGAACGCACTTGAAAATTGAAGTGATTGGAATATATGGGGATATCATGAACTTATGGTACCCCTTTTTTCTCCTATAATAACAATCGCTTTTTTTGTTCAATACGTCGTTAGAGTGCGAAAAATACGCAGTATGGCAATTATGATGCTGTACATTATCGGAATTATTCTTATATCGCTAGACGCTATAGCCAACCAAGACCTGTAAGTGCGTCATTGACGCACTGAGTAGTAATGTAAAATACAATATATAGAGATATCAACAGGTTAGCTGACCTGAGTATAGCATTAGTATTAGTAATAGTATTATATAGAAGATAACCCCCTGATTTACAAGGATTTTCTGGGCAGAACTATAGTGAATCCCTCTCTCACCGCTATACCTCTAAGCCTCAGTATATTCAATGGTTGTAGGGCGTTTTTGTAGCTGCTTTGTAGCAAAATTGTCCTCTATATCTCCCTTTTTAGTCAATCCACGTTTTTCTGTACCTACAAATCTTAATAGGGGGGCGGGGGGCTGCTGACTGCTGCTGTATTAGAAGTAGTTCCTGCATAGATACAAACTAAACCAAATCTACAGTCCTTGCCCCCGATATCGTCTTTATTGCAATAAAGATACCCATATTTACGCATTTACCCCATGATAAAATTCAGCGATAATGGTGCCCCAGTGTCGGTCAAACTGTACCTACGTTTAGTTCGGACATCCGTAGAAAACCCTAAATTACAGACGAAAAAAAACTAGGTTCTGCCTAGGAGACGGTAATGCCTGCGAGTAACAACAACCCGATTATCAAGTTTTTAAAGGCGGCCTCTAATATTGAAGCTCAGGAAGTAAAAGCCGTCGCAGGTTCATTTATGTTTGTGGTTGTGTTGATGTCGGCCTATTACATTCTTCGACCAGTACGCGACGCCATGGCCAGTGATTGGACAGATGCAGAGGTGAGTTGGTTATGGACGCTTAACTTTTTTATCAGTACCGCAGTGGTTGCTGTTTATGGCATTGCCGTTTCACGGTTTCGTTTTCGTCTACTGGTACCGACTATGTACGGTATTTTTGCACTGACATTTGTGGTTTTTTATGGGCTGGTATCGACCTCTACTGATCGGACATTGATTGATAAATCATTTTATGTATGGGTTAGTGTCTTTAGCCTTTTTCATATTTCCGTCTTTTGGAGCTTTATGTCGGACCTGTTCAACAAAGAACAGGCGGGCAGGCTTTTCAGCATTATTGCCGCTGGGGCCAGTGTCGGCGGTCTTATTGGTCCGTCTATACCGTCATTTTTCTCAGCATCGCTGGGCACCGACAATTTAATGTTAATCGCTAGCCTGATGCTGCTGATCCCCATACCGATTATCTTTTATTTACAATCATTGAAATCCACTGACCTACAGAATAAAGATTTGGAGTTAACCTCTCCCAGCGAGCCAATTGGTGGTAACCCGTTTGTGGGCTTCAAGATGTTCTTCTCAAACCCCTATTTACTGGCTATAGGCTTGTTTATTTTTCTTTATACCGGCGTTAGTTCTTTTGTCTATTTCGAATTAAAGAATCTACTGAGCGAACTGAGTCGGGCAGAGCGGACGGCGGTGTGGGCGCAAATGGATCTAGCAGTAAATGTACTATCAATCGCAACGGGGTTATTTGTAACGAGCCGCATTGTCGTAAAATTTGGAATGGCGATGACTATCGCGCTGGTTCCTGTAATGATCTGTATTGGTTTGCTGGTGCTGGCTATTTCACCATTTTTAGGTGCCGTTGTGGTCTTGCAGGTAATACGACGCGCAGGTAACTACTCAGTCACGCGGCCTGCCCGCGAAATGCTGTTTACACGAGTTGACCGCGAAACCCGCTTTAAGGCCAAGCCTGTGATCGACATTGTCGCATATCGTGGCGGAGACATGCTGATGGCTTGGCTTTTTACTGGCCTGACGCAGGGCTTGGGCCTCGGTTTAGCGGCTGTCGCAATCGTTGGTGCTGGTATAGCAGCGCTTTGGTCACTAGTTGGCATCTATCTGGGTCGCTGTTTTGAGCGGGATGATACTGACATCGAGTTGTTGCGCGAGGTTGCACCGAAAGTTACAGGTGGATAACGCAGAAGAATTTAACAGTATAGAGGTCATATTTTTAGTATTACCAACAGGCTGTAATGCCGATTAATTTATTGGTGTTATATTGACAAAAATAAAATAGGTAACGGATTCAGACCATGAAACATTTCTCTATTATTGCAATTTTGGCGCTTTCTATAGGCTGCATCTCTTTCGCTGTTGCAGGTCATCACTCTTACGCTGAGCATCAGCAGCCTCAATCCAGTCTGAAATACATTGAGTTTAGTCAACTTGGCGATCCTGCCGATGTACTTGAAGTAAAGTCAGAGAGTTTGCGCGCCCTGAAAAGTGGTGAAGTCAGAGTAAAAGTATTGGCCGCGCCGATTAACCCATCAGACTTACTACAGATCGCAGGAAAATATGGCGTCGACCCAGAATTACCCTCCAGACCAGGTAGCGAAGGCGTTGCTCGGGTGCTAGAGATATCTGCAGAAGTGAAGCACTTGGTCGTTGGGCAGTTGGTACTTCCTGTCGGTGGCGGAACCTGGAGTGAGGAAATCGTCGGTCCGGCATCCGCTTTTCTTCCCTTACCCAATCTCGGCCCGCTAGATTCTGACGTTATCGAGCAGCTTGCTATGTCGGCGGTTAACCCTGTGACTGCGTTACTTATGCTGACTTCTTTTGTCGAGCTTCAAGAAGGGCAATGGATTGTGCAAAGTGCGGCGAATTCTGCAGTTGGCGGCTATGTTATCCAGCTGGCGAAACAGCGAGGTATTAAGACAGTGAATGTTGTGCGCCGCGAAGGGCTAGCCGAGGATTTGATGGCAAAGGGCGCTGATGTAGTGTTGATCGATGGGCCAGATCTTGCCGAGAATATTGCTAAGGCTACCGGCAGTGCGCCTATTGCTCTTGCGCTCGATCCAGTTGGTGGCGATACCTATATTCGGTTGGCAGATAGCCTCGGTTATGGCGGTACTCTGGTAGCCTATGGCGTTCTTTCAGGACAACCTGCAACATTGAATACAGGAAAGATTATTTTTAATGACATTAGGCTACGTGGGTTTTGGCTTTATAAGTGGTATCAGCAGGCAAGTATGGAAGACAAAAGAGCTGCTTTTGGGCAAATCGTTCCTTTGATCGCGAAGGGTGTTCTTAAGGCGAATGTTGACTCACGTTATACCGTTGATGAAATCGATCAGGCAGTCACTCGCGCTGCGCAACGTGGTAGGAATGGGAAGGTACTCATCGTGCCAAATACGCAGTAGTAACAGAGTTTGAGCTTTTTAATGGGGATACTCAACAATAAAGATGCGCATGACAGCGGGGCATCCTCTTGGACTAATAACAATAAATGAGCGTTCGCCAATGACAAGGCTAACCATGTACTGTCCTGTGGCCGTGTGAACAGTTCTAAAGGCTCTACTAGGCCAAAGGACTTCCGGCGCAGAAGCAATGATGGCTAGGGTCTGGAGTACAAGATTGTTAGGTTCTGTGAGTATGTTGAGAAATACTATGCTGTGAAGGTTAGGTATGAGTTGTCTTTTGAAAGCAATAGTGCTGAGACCTTTGCTAGCTGTGGTGTAGCTATCTACGTCACGGGGCAGTCTGCTGAGTCCTTATGATTGTTACTGTACCTGCGTAGATACAAGATAGCTGATTAAAGCGTCAATATTTTGGTAGAATTTAACGCGAGGCTCTGAGTAGGTGTCGTGCAGTTATGGGTTGGTTTACTTGGTGCTGCAACGCCAAGTCACGATGCTAGATAACATGGGACGTTATTAGGTTTTAAGTGGTTACATCTTTTGGGTTTAGTAAAAGTATGAGGTTAGCGATGAATCATGTTATTCGATGTATTTTGATAGGTGGTATTTCAGTGCTGGCAAGCTACGGCGCATCCTCTGATGAAATGGCGTTAAAAGACTTAGTGGTGGTGCGGGCAGATCGGCTGCTTGATGTTGTCACGGGCGAGTTTGTAGACCAACCATTGGTATTTATTGAAGGAGATAGGATTGTTAAAGTGGTCTCTGGTGCAGCTGCAGCGCGCTTAGATATTATCCCTAGTGATGCTAAAGTGGTAGAGCTCCAAGGACAGACCCTACTGCCTGGTCTAATGGATATGCATGTGCATCTGTCTTCTGCGTCTAAAGACATCTCTTTTTTAGAAGCACGGTTGCAATCAGTACCACGCAGAACAGTTAATGCAGTTAAAAATGCAAAAGCAACGTTGTTGGCTGGATTTACTTCGGTGCGTAATGTTGGCGCCTCTGACTATACGGTGATCGCAGTGCGCGATGCGATCGATATCGGTGATGTTCCTGGGCCACGCATTTGGGCTACAGGCCCATCGCTAGGTATCACCGGCGGCCATTGTGATGACAATTATTCGCCCCCAGAATTAAAACAAAAAAGCCAAGGCATTGCTGATGGCCCATGGGCCGTAAAAGCAAAGGTACGAGAAAATATAAAGTACGGCGCAAATGCCATTAAATTTTGTGCCACCGGCGGTGTGTTCTCTAGGGGCACTAAGGTTGGGGCGATTCAATACTCTCTAGAGGAGATGCAAGCGATTGTCGAGGAAAGCCACCGCAGGGACATGATCGTTGCAGCCCATGCACATGGTACCGAGGGTATTAAAACCGCAATAATTGCGGGAGTGGACAGCATAGAGCATGCCAGTATATTAGACGATGAAACTATTCTTCTGGCCAAAGAATACGGCACTTATTTGTCGATGGATATTTATAATACCGAATATACCTTCGCGTTTGGTAAAGCCAATGGTGTGCCCGAGGAAAACTTAAAGAAAGATGAAGCGATTGGCCAGATCCAGCGTGACAGTTTTACTGCCGCGGTTAAAGCAGGCGTGAATATGGTTTTTGGTAGCGATGCTGCTATTTACCCTCATGGCGATAATGCTAAGCAATTTTCTCGAATGGTGACATATGGCATGACTGAGTTACAAGCTATTCAGGCTGCCACTGTTAATGCGGCTGCCATGATGAAGCGCAATGACATCGCGCAAATCAAAGCGGGATTTTTAGCCGACATTGTGGCGGTATCGGCTAATCCATTAGTGGATATTAGCGTGACTGAACGCGTAACTTTTGTGATGAAGGGCGGAGTGATTTACAAACAATAATCAGTTTCAGCCTAATATCCTTCCGATGTTTCTGCTCGACCTAAATCTCGGTAGAGCTTAACCTTTAAAATTTTCCTGCCAGGTCTCAAGTATGACTTGCTTAGTCTCCAAATCAGCAGAGGCCGCGGGGGGGAGGTTGCCGAGTCCTTATGATTGTTACTGTGCTTGCCTTGGTACAAACTAAGCCCATTTCAAAACCTTACCTGCCCCATAACCCACCTGCGCAGCCCATCTAAGTTGCATAGCCATCGTTGGTCTGCGAAATTTAACCTTGACCATAGACCAAGCTAGTGAGAACCTAACATTAGAATTGCGAAATCATCATGGGCCATATTATGACTGTCTCTAATACTTTTCGATTTATTGCGGCTACCCTCTGCCTGATCTTGTCGCTGCCGGCAATGGCTCAAGACCGGCCGTTTGCTCTCACGCATGCAAATCTATTCGATGGATCAAGAAATAAGATAATTAAAGACGTAACGGTGTTCGTAAGAGACGGATTGATAGAACGCATCATAACAGGTGAAGTAAATATTTCAGGCGACTACGAGGTTATCGACACAGAGGGAAACTACTTGATGCCGGGCATGTTTGACGTGCATACCCACATCGATTCCGTTGATCGTGCCAGACAGGCTGTTGAGTCTGGCGTCACAACTGTTCGGAGTGCGAGTGTCACCTCATTTCAAGACGTAGCGTTACGTGAACTGGTTCGAGAGGGGAAAATTATCGGTCCTGAGTTCTTTGCTGCAGGCATTTATATTACACCAAATCTCGGCGACACTATTCTTTCAGACCCTAGGTTGGTGGCACTCTCTGATGGCGTTAATACGGATGACGAATTGCGGCTGCTGGTAAATGTTAATGTTGACCGTGGCGTTGACGTTATCAAGACCCGTGGCACCCAACGTGCTGGCCTACCTGACACGGATCCACGACAGCAAGTTTACACTGAGCGTCAGCTGCGCGTAGTAGTAGAGGAGGCAAGCAAACACGGGTTACCCGTCTTAGTTCATGCGCACGGCGATGAAGGCGCTCGCGCCGCAGTGTTAGCCGGTGCAAGAAGCATTGAGCATGGCACCTATCTTAGCAACGAGACATTACGATTAATGAAAGCGCGAGGCACTTGGTTTGTGCCGACTTATGTGACGATGGATGCTATGAACGAAGAACGTTATGGCTACGTGCTCCGCTTGCGGGGCAAGCATATGGTGCCGCAGCTGGAGCGAGCGATTCGGGAGGCGTATCGAATTGGCGTAAAAATTGCAACCGGAGCCGATCACTATTACGAGGAGGATGCGATCAACAGAATATCTATCGAGGTACAGCGCTTTGTTGAATTCGGTATGAGTCATTTTGATGCTCTGAAAACGGCTACAGTGAATTCGGCTGAGTTACTTCAGATAGCGGATCGCACTGGCCGAATTAAAGAAGGCTTCGAGGCTGATATGATCCTGATACCGGGCAATCCCTTGACAAACATAGAAGCACTGCAAGACGTCTTGCTCGTGATGAGTAATGGTCGACTTGTTTTAAAACGCATACCATTCTCTGTGTCCGGTTGAGGCCTGCTTCCTGCCCCAGTTTGCCTCTGCTGACTTGATCTGAGATAGTAGATTGATTACTCAATAGGCTCTGCTCTATGAAATATATACTGATACTTGCGGCTTTGCTTAGCTATGGTATTTTAGCATCTGACTTTTATGACCATAGGGCATTAACTGAGAAAGGAGAAACATGGGCGCAGTTTGGGATTGGGTCTTTGATTACATCAGCTGTAGTTGCGGGTAGCTACAATCGCGCACAATTCTACTTCCAAAGCTACAAGCCAGACACCTCAATAGGCTTCTACACAAATCAAACGTGTTCCTCCATAAACATAGACCACGTAGTTAGTCTAAAAGATGCGCATGACAGCGGTGCATCCTCTTGGAGTACTTACAAGAAACGAACCTTCGCCAACGACAAGGCTAACCATGTGCCTTCCTGTGGCCGTGTGAAAAGCTCTAAAGGCTCTGTCGGGCCAAAGGACTTTCTGCGCAGAAGCAATGACGGCAAGGGTCTGGAGTATAAGATTGTCAGGTTCTGTGAGTATGTTGAGAAGTACTATGCGGTGAAGTTGAAGTATGAGTTGTCTTTTGGGGCAAATAGCAAAGCAACTTTTCAAAGCTGTGATGTAGCTATTTAGGGGGCGGGGGAGTCTGCTGAGTCCTTGTTATTGTACCTGGGGAGATACTTTAGAGAGCCACTATTACCTTTGCATGGATACATGGGCGTGGTCGAATATATAGTTATTTGTGTCGCCGTATTTAGGAAGCTCCCATTTATGGCCTCAAACTCTACGGACTCGATATTTACGGAAGTGCTTTCCACTTACCTCTATTGATCTGCATGATGCGCAGACAGATTGTTGTAATCTTCTCAAAATCCATAAAAGATGCGGCATAGATTGTTTGCAGAGGGGAGCTGGTAAATAAAGTATTTTATACACTACTATTTTTGGTACTATCAAAGGCCAATTTCGAGTAAAACAATAAACTGATGATTTGTACCTCTGAATTTACTTTTATCCATCTCCATAAGACTGGTGGTCAGTCCATAAGCAATGCACTTTTACAGACTATTCCAGACGCGCGAGAGATCGGCTATCACCTTCCTTTAAAATACTTACCTAGTGACGCGACATCGCTGCCCGTTATTGGCGTCCTACGCAACCCATGGGATTGGTATGTCTCTTGGTACGCATTCAACAACCTGCATGGCGTAAAAAATCCTCTATTCAGCATTGTGTCGCGCGGAAAACAGGTTGGCTTCAATGACACAATCAAGAACCTCGTGGAATATACAGAGCAAACTCACTACAACGAAATCATGAAAGTTGCTCATAGATCTTTGTTGCCTGACGACTTTGAAAACGATGGCGGTTCGGGGTTCAAAAAAAGCTGCTTAGATGAATTTTACTCCGCTTCAGATGGCTACTACAGCATGCTTGCTAATCGCATGTTTGGAGAAGACTTTAAAGGGGTACACCTCATCCAGTTTGAGAATCTTGAAAGTGAATTTATAAGTACTCTTAAGCAGCTTGGGATAAAGCAGGTTACAGCGGTAGAGAATATATTAATCAACGAACCCAAGAAAAACAAATCTGCACGCGGACATTACTCTCAGTATTATAATGAAGATCTTATTGAACTTATCAGCAGCAAAGAGCGACGTATTATTGAAGAGTTTGGATATGAGTTTGAGTCAAAAAAAGATTCGATACCGATTCGCCATCTTGAACCTGGCGAACGCGTAAGAAAGGTTGGAGGAACAGGAGGCAACTTTCTCAAATTGGGCAACGTGCGAGACATCGAGCCACTCAGGGAAAAAGTTTCCTGCCTTTCCGAACATGATTGGTCAAAGTCAGACAGACACACCCAATTTGACATCCATAAGGAAACGCAAAGCGTTCAGTTACTGGCAGATGACATGTCTCATACTTATCCTGTACCAACCGATTTCTACGATGATTTTGCTGATTTGATCAATCCCATTCTTCAGCAGCTATCTTCTCATTTTGGTGATAATGGTACATTCATCAGGGTTCTGCTGGCCCGATTGAAAGGCAAGTCAGAGATTAAGCCACATGTT
>Ga0209712_10001854_pt1 | contig 17737 bp, 20 predicted proteins | sample ArcOceMetagenome_FD_187443 | JGI IMG/M metagenome (GOLD analysis project Ga0209712, IMG submission 187443) | Marine eukaryotic phytoplankton communities from Arctic Ocean - Arctic Ocean - Greenland ARC118M Metagenome (SPAdes) (version 2) | ecosystem: Environmental > Aquatic > Marine > Oceanic...
CAACAGGTTCAACCTTGAATCTAACGCTAGGTTTTTCTCACCCTGTTGATTATGAGCTTCCAGAAGGCGTTACTGCTGAAACACCTACTCAAACTGAGATTGTTATCAAAGGTTTGGATAAACAACAAGTAGGTCAAGTTGCAGCGGAGATTCGCGGTTACCGTCCACCAGAGCCTTATAAAGGTAAAGGTGTTCGTTATGCTGACGAAAATGTACGTCGTAAAGAAGCCAAGAAGAAATAGGGTTTAGATCATGAACGAGAAGAAAATAGCGCGTATTCGTCGTGCTCGCCGTTCTCGCATCAAGATGCGCGAACTAGGTGTGACCCGTCTGTGTGTGAACCGTACTCCACGTCATATTTACGCTCAGATTATTTCGTCCAATGGTGCCGAAGTTTTAGCAACCGCTTCTACTGTAGAGAAAGATCTACGTGAAGGTAAAACCGGTAATGCTGAAGCCGCAGCAAAAGTAGGCCAGCTTATTGCTGAGCGTGCGATTGCTAAAGGCATCAAAAAGGTAGCTTTTGATCGCTCTGGTTTTAAATACCACGGTCGTCTAAAAGCTTTAGCTGATGCGGCCCGTGAAGGCGGCTTGGAATTCTAAGGGGCGGAAACATGGCAAATGAACGTGTAGAACGCAATGGCGAAGGTGATCTCCAGGAAAAACTGGTACAGGTCAACCGCGTTGCAAAAGTAGTAAAAGGTGGCCGTATCTTCGGTTTCACTGCGTTAACCGTAGTGGGCGATGGTAAAGGCAAAGTAGGTTTCGGTCGTGGTAAAGCACGTGAAGTTCCAACTGCTATTCAAAAAGCAATGGAACAAGCAAAGCGTAACATGATCACTGTACAGCTTGATGGCGACACGTTGCAGTACCCAGTAAAAGCCCGTCACGGTGCTTCTAAAGTGTACATGCAGCCTGCATCTCAAGGTACTGGTATTATTGCCGGTGGCGCAATGCGTGCCGTACTTGAAATCGTAGGTGTTCATAACGTGTTAGCGAAGTGCTACGGCTCAACCAATCCGGTGAACGTTGTACGTGCTACTGTGAATGGTCTTCGTGAAATGCGTAGTCCTGAACAGATAGCTGCCAAGCGCGGTAAATCTGTAGAAGAAATTCTGGGGTAATCCGACATGGCAAAAGTTAAAGTAACACAAACTCGCAGTACTATTGGCAAGCTACCTAAGCACATCGCTACGATGAAAGGCTTAGGACTTCGCCGTATTGGTCACACAGTAGAACTTGAAGATACTGACGCGGTTCGCGGCATGATCAACAAGGTTTACTACATGGTGAAAGTGGAGGCAGAGTAATATGAAACTTAATACTCTTAGCCCAGCACCAGGTTCTCGTCCTTCTAGCAAGCGTGTTGGCCGTGGTATCGGTAGCGGCTTAGGAAAGACTGGCGGACGTGGTCATAAAGGTCAGAAATCTCGTTCAGGCGGCCGCGTGAAGCCTGGTTTCGAGGGTGGTCAGATGCCTTTACAGCGTCGTCTACCAAAATTTGGTTTTACTTCACGTCAAGCACAATACGTTGCTGAAATTCGTCTTAACGAATTAGCAGCAGCCGGTGTGGACGTAGTTGACCTAGACGCATTGAAAAAAGCCGATATCATCGGTGACAAAATCAAGCGTGCACGTGTGATTCTATCTGGCGAAATCAATAAAGCTGTAACCGTTAAAGGTCTTAAAGTGACCAAAGGTGCACAAGCTGCAATTGAAGCCGCTGGCGGTAAAATCGAAGAATAAGGACCATTTTAGATGGCTAAGCAAGGCTCACTACCAACAGGTATGGCACCGCAAGGACTCGGCGAACTTTGGTCTCGTATCAAGTTCGTAATCATTGCGATTGTCGTATACCGTATCGGCGCTCATATTCCGGTACCCGGTATCAATCCTGATCGTCTAGCAGCGTTATTCGAACAGAACCAAGGCACCATTTTGAGCATGTTCAACATGTTCTCTGGTGGTGCTCTGGAACGTATGTCGATTTTCGCGTTAGGTATCATGCCGTATATTTCTGCATCGATTATCATGCAGCTATTAACGGCGGTGAGCCCGCATCTTGAAGCCCTCAAAAAAGAGGGTGAAGCTGGTCGTCGTAAAATCAGTCAATATACTCGCTACGGCACTGTGCTGTTGGCGCTAGTCCAAGGCTTCGGTGTATCCGCAGGCTTGGCTAGTCAAGGTATATCATTTGACGCTTCGCCACTTTATTACTTAACAGCGGTCTCATCATTTGTATGTGGTGCTGTATTCTTAATGTGGTTAGGCGAACAAGTGACTGAGCGCGGTATCGGTAACGGTATCTCGCTCCTGATTTTTGCCGGTATTGTTGCAGGCTTGCCTGGTGCCATCGGTCAATCTTTTGAATCTGCTCGTCAGGGTGATACTAACATCGCATTGTTGTTAGCCATTGCCGTACTTGCAGTATTGATTGTTGCGTTCGTTGTGTTCGTTGAACGTGGACAACGTCGTATCGCAATCAATTACGCTAAGCGTCAGCAAGGTCGCAAAGTTTTTGCGGCTCAAAGCAGTCACTTACCACTTAAAATTAACATGGCAGGTGTGATTCCACCTATCTTCGCCTCTTCTATTCTACTGTTTCCGGCTTCAATCGGTCAGTGGTTTGGTCGTACTGAAGGTATGGAATGGTTACAAGATGTGTCTTTGGCCCTTGGGCCGAGCCAGCCTTTATACCTGATTTTGTTTTCTCTAGCGGTTATCTTCTTCTGCTACTTCTATACGGCCTTGATGTTTAATAGCAAGGACATATCGGAGAACCTTAAGAAATCTGGGGCATTTATCCCTGGTATCCGTCCAGGACTACAAACCGCCCAATATGTTGATGGTGTGTTAGGTCGATTAACTTTATTTGGCGCTTTATACATAACTGCTGTATCATTGCTCCCCCAATTCTTGGTGGTGGCGGCCGATGTGCCCTTCTACTTCGGTGGTACCTCACTATTAATCGTAGTGGTGGTTGTCATGGACTTTATGTCACAAGTGCAATCTCATCTGATGTCTCATCAGTACGAAAGCCTTATGAAGAAGTCAAATTTGAAAGGTATTGGCGGCTGAATGGTACGCTAATCAGAGTCTCTGGAGACTTTCAATGAAAGTACGCGCTTCAGTGAAGAAGATTTGCCGTGAATGTAAAATCATTCGTCGTAACGGCAGTGTGCGTGTGATCTGTACAGATCCTAAGCACAAACAACGTCAAGGCTAATCCCCGCCGACGTTGTAACAGGGGGATAGGCTTAATCGGCCAGGGTTTGCGCTCTGGCCGAGGATTCTTTATTGTGCCTATCCAGATAAAAGCATCAACACGCAATTGCGTGATGGGGTGATAAATGGCTCGTATAGCCGGTGTAAACATTCCTGACAACAAACATGCCGTCATTTCTTTGACGTATGTGTATGGTGTTGGCTTGCCTACTGCTCAGCAAATTTGTAAAGCAGTTGGTATTGAAGAATCAACTAAAATTGCTGATCTGTCTGATGAAAAATTAGATGAGATCCGTACCGAAGTTGGCAAATTTACTGTTGAAGGTGACCTTCGTCGTGAAGTTTCCATGAGCATCAAGCGATTGATGGATCTTGGTTGTTTCCGCGGTATTCGCCACCGTCGCAGTCTGCCTCTACGTGGCCAGCGCACTAAAACAAATGCGCGTACCCGTAAGGGCCCGCGTAAGCCAATTAAGCGTTAATAGGGCAGGGTTGATTTATGGCAAAGCCACAGCGTAACGTTAAGAAAAAAATTAAAAAGTCCGTCGTAGACGGCGTGGCGCACATCCATGCGTCATTTAATAACACTATCGTAACTATTACTGACCGTCAGGGTAACGCTCTTTCTTGGGCAACTGCCGGTGGTTCTGGTTTCCGTGGTTCTCGTAAGAGTACCCCTTTCGCTGCACAGGTTGCTGCGGAACGCGCTGGTGAAGCCGCAAAAGAGTATGGTTTGAAAAACTTAGACGTGGAAGTTAAAGGTCCAGGTCCAGGTCGTGAATCAGCTGTTCGTGCATTAAATGCATGCGGTTACAAGATTGGCAACATTACCGATGTGACACCTATACCTCACAACGGTTGCCGTCCACCTAAAAAACGTCGCGTATAAGGGGACAGAACTATGGCTCGATATATTGGTCCTAAGTGTAAGCTGTCTCGTCGTGAAGGTACTGACCTTTTCTTGAAGAGCGGCGTTCGTGCACTAGACTCGAAATGTAAACTAGAAACCAAACCAGGTGTTCACGGCGCAGGTCGTGGTCGTCTATCTGATTACGGTTTACAACTACGTGAAAAGCAAAAAGTTCGTCGTATTTACGGCATTCTTGAAAAGCAATTCCGTGGCTACTACAAAGAAGCAGCACGTGTTAAAGGTGCGACAGGTGAAAACTTGTTACAGCTTCTTGAAACTCGATTGGATAACGTGGTTTATCGCATGGGCTTTGGCTCAACTCGCGCTGAAGCACGTCAATTGGTATCTCACAAAGCAATCGCTGTTAACGGCCAAACTGTTAACATTGCTTCTTACACCGTTAAGTCAGGCGATGTGATTGCGATTCGTGAAAAAGCCAAGGCTCAGTTACGTATTAAAGGTGCACTAGAACTTGCATCTCAGCGTGGCGACCTTGCTTGGATCGACGTTGATACTAAGAAAATGGAAGGTACGTTCAAAGCAGTTCCTGAACGTTCTGAGTTATCAGCCGAGATTAACGAACAGTTAATCGTCGAATTGTACTCTAAGTAATATAGGAACAGGGGCAGCTATGCAGCGTTCAGTGAACGAATTTCTAACTCCGCGCCACATTCAGGTCGAGCAGGTTAGCAATACTCAGGCGAAAGTAACTCTGGAGCCATTAGAGCGTGGCTTCGGTCACACTTTAGGTGCTGCGTTGCGTCGTATCCTTCTCTCTTCTATGCCTGGCGCCGCCATTGTAGAAGTGGAAATTGAAGGTGTTCTTCATGAGTACAGCACCATTGAAGGCGTGCAAGAAGACGTAATCGAAATCTTGCTTAACCTGAAGGGTGTTGCAGTTAAACTGCACGAGCGTGAAGAAGCTTATCTTACTCTACATAAATCTGGCGCAGGCCAGGTTACCGCCGCCGATATCCAATTGGATCACGGTGTTGAAATCGCTAACCCAGAACACGTTATCGCCAACTTGGCTGATAAAGGTGAACTGAAAGTGAACATCAAAGTGGCAGCGGGTCGTGGTTATGAGACTGTTGAGTCTCGTAATCAAAACGAAGAAGAGACTAAAGCAATTGGTAAATTGCAGTTAGATGCGACGTACAGCCCGGTTAAGCGTGTTGCTTACGGTGTTGAAAACGCCCGTGTTGAACAGCGTACTGATTTAGATAAGCTGGTTATAGATCTAGAAACTAACGGCACTATTGAGCCTGAAGAAGCGATTCGTCGCTCTGCTACTATCCTGCAGCAACAGCTTGCAGTATTCGTAGACCTGCAAAATGAAGCCGAACCAGAACCAGAAGAAATTGAAGACGAGATTGATCCGATTCTACTTCGTCCGGTTGATGATCTAGAGCTGACAGTACGTTCTGCAAACTGCTTAAAAGCAGAAAACATTTACTACATCGGTGATCTTATTCAGCGCACCGAAGTTGAGTTGCTGAAAACCCCTAACTTGGGTAAGAAGTCACTAACCGAAATCAAAGACGTGTTAGCTTCTCGCGGTTTGTCTCTAGGTATGCACCTTGAAAACTGGCCACCAGCTAGTCTTAAAAAAGATGACAAAGCGCTTGCCTAAGGCAGGTTTGAGGTAAGGAATTAAAACATGCGCCATCGTAAAAGTGGTCGTCACTTAAACCGAACCAGTTCGCACCGTCAAGCTATGTTCAAGAACATGGCCGTATCGTTGATCGAACACGAGATCATTAAAACTACTTTGCCTAAAGCAAAAGAGTTGCGTCGTGTGGCTGAGCCATTAATTACGCTAGCAAAAGAAGATTCTGTTGCTAACCGTCGTTTGGCTTTCTCACGCACTCGCTCTAAAGAAGCGGTTGGTAAACTGTTCAACGAACTTGGTCCTCGCTACCAAGAACGTTCAGGCGGTTACCTACGTATTCTTAAGTGCGGTTTCCGTGCAGGCGACAATGCTCCTATGGCATACGTAGAACTGGTTGATCGTCCAGTTGCAAGCGAAGTTGTTGAAGAATCTGAAGATTAATCAACGCTTTGTTTGATTAGAAAGAGGCAGCTTAGGCTGCCTTTTTTTATGTCTGTTTTTCGTAAAAATGAGTTGAGTGTTTATGTCACAAGTATCTATTAAGCCGCTAACCCGGGTAGGTTATTTCGAAGGTATGTCGTTTTTACTTTTGTTAGGTATTGCTATGCCGCTTAAATATCAAATGGGTATTGTTGAGCCTGTAAAATACTTAGGTATGGCTCACGGCGTGTTATTTATGTTGTATGTGTATATGTTGATGTCGACCGCTGCAAAAATTAAGTTACCTTTATGGGCCATGCCAAGTGGTGTTCTTGCTTCGTTGTTGCCGTTTGGGCCCTTTGTGTTTGATAAGCTGTTGAGGCGCTCGCTTAATTCCTAATTTGTTTGTGGGAGGGCGCTTGCGCCCGATTCTTGTGATTGTTGTTATTCCCGCGCAGGCGGGAGTCTATGTGCTTCTATATTAAGCTAAACGTTCGCACTGAGCGCGAGGAACGAGCTGTCGAAGTGTGGCTTACTCAATAGCGCAAGTGAGTTTTCGTTAGATTGTTAATTATCTAAGTTGTTGTGTGCTGCTAAATTAAGGCCAGCGCGATTTTTTTTCTCGGCGTAGCCCCGCCTACTGTTCCGATCATCCTGAGCACGAGGAACGAGTAGTCGAAGGACGCGGCTAGCCTCACGCCGCCAACCTTGTATATTTTCCCCCAGCTTTAGTTATGTGGCGCTCAGAAATCGCATGTTGCTATCGATTCCTCTTTGATACTGATGTATAAATATTTACAAGTATCTAATAATGGACGGAGTTGTGATGGGAATAATAGATAGAGTTGGCAGTATAGGTGAAAAGGCTCATAGTAAGCTGAGTGCATCGATGGTTGTGAAAGATAATGAAGAATTTAATGGTAACTGGAATTTATTCCCTGAGAATTGTTGCTTTATTCAAAAAACAAAGAAACGAACAGGCCCTTTTCACGAGTCAATATTAGTTACCAAAAGAATATACGTTACTAATATTTATTCAATAGATTTACAATCTAGTAGCCGGGATTCAGGGAGTATTACTAAGGCTGCACTCGGCGGTGCTGTAATTGCGGGACCAGTTGGTGCGATTGCTGGAGGGTTGTTTGCAGCTTCGAGAAATGTCCTGTTTGTAAAAATTAAATTTAAAGATAGTAATGCTATTAATGCTTACTTATCTCAAGAGGCATATGATTATTTAATCAGTGTGATCGATGTTAAAAACGCTGAAAGTTTCGACACCAGTATGGAAGTCACTGAAGTTGGAGGAGGGCTAATAAAAGAAAGAGTTTTTTTAGTTGGTTTTCTTCTAATACTTGGGGCTTTTTCTATTGCTAAATAGCAGTGTGGTAGTCAATGAAATCCGCTCACAAGTTAAGAGGCAAGCTTATATCTTGCCTCAGTGAGCGCTTACATAGAAAATTACTATTAATCTTTTATTTTTCTTAATAAAGTCGTCTAAAGCGCTAATAGCATGAATTAAGGCTAGCTTTAATGCAGGCTAAATGTTTTAGCTGATTGACTTTTATCATAATGAATCTGAGTGATAGTTATTTCATTATTCAAATTTTTGTAAAATACCTTGGTGTCCATAGGGTGGTCTCGCCACCTTTTTGTATCACCTGTATTGTTGGATGCCCACATTACTCTTGAGTTGTTTAATACTTTACATTTACTTTTCCATATTTTTCCATCGTCGGGTCTAGAATATTGCAAATAAACAATATCTCTAGATTGTATTGCGCTAATAATAGATGGGTCGCGACCAAATATTGCTGAAATGGAGTATTTGCAAATAGTTGATGTAGCTAAGTTATCAGAGTCTTTTGTTGCTGGGGTTATAATTGTTAAAGTAACGCTAAAAGCTAACATTACAGAAATAAATCCCCAAATATATCGATGTTCCTTTATAGATTTTGTCGCAATATTAATGCTTTCTCTTTCGATAAAACCAAAGAGAAAAAGATCCTCATCATTGTATGTGCAATTATTGAAATCAGGGTTTATTTTTAAATCTTGGAAATTATCAAGCTGCTCAAGACAATCCTTTATAAGGTTAAAGAGTTTCCTATGTGAATAGTTAGATAGCTCTATAAAGTTGCCTTCGTTAATGTGCAATTTTGATAGTTTTAATTTGATATAATTTTCACTTTTTTTCAACTCATGCCAAGTCAGAGATCTTCTAACTTTACTTTTTGACTCCCTCCAGCAGATGCCACTTTCACAAATTGCAATGCCAAACCTTCCAGTATTGAGTGTGGTTTCACTGATGACAGCTATAATTTGTTCGCTTTTATCAATGCCTATTCCTTTTCTTGCAGCATAAAAGCGAACCGGCGCCTCACCTATTAAGTTCATTTGACCAGTCTTATATTGTTTCAATATGAACAGTATGCTGGCTATGAATTCTTCTTGGTATGTATTGTTTTCTTCCATGTGTAAGCTTCTCTACAAAGTATGCCGAATCGGTTTTAAAATAAGTTGTCTAACGCATTTTGAGTCTTATTCATTTCAATATCCAATAGTTTTATGTATTCAATCGGTGGTTCAGGGGCGGCTAAGTTTCTAGTTTTTGTGAAATATCGTGCGTGCGCGTTCATGTATCTTTGAAAACCTACATTGGTATTATCAAAACCATTCAGACTTGACCACTTTCTCATATTGATATCCATCCAAATGTCGCAAGTATCACAAGCTCTTGACGCAAATTCTTTGATGAATTTGATCAGGTTTTCTCGACTTTCAACTTTGATATATTCCTTGTCATTTTCATGCCTCTTGATACGATTGAAGAACATATTGAATTTAGTGGAATCGGAAGGGATTGTACTTGAACTATCTTTATTTGCCTTTGGCAAAATCCCCAATGCTTTTAATATATTTGGATTTGAACCCATAGGCATTTCAGTTGATTCCAATTCGCTTTTAATTGGTAGTATTTGAATACCAAATTCCTTTAATTGCTTGGAATAGATTTCTCTAAAACACCGTCTAATTATTTTCGAGCAAAAAGGTTCGCCAGCTTTAAATTCACCGATTTCAATCTTATTCTGGCTATTTAGTGGTGCTTGACTAAGAGAATTTGCTTGATCATCTGAAATGTATCCCGCGAAAAATTGAGCGGTCACATTACATTGTATTTGTCCTGTTCCCTCATTGAATGACGTTTTTTCCGTTTTCTCGATCAGTTTGGCAAATGCTTTAGACGTTGCTGTGACATCATTTGTGCTGGAAATTCCACGCTCGGTTTCCATGGTTGTGAAGGTGGATAAAACGATTGTGACTGCAGTTTGAGCGGCTTCCTTTCTTGCGTAATCCAATGCAAGTTCACATGCCTTTACTTTGGTATCAGCTAAACCTATCCCAGTTGCAGATATTCTGTCTTGCTCTGCACTTACAGATAGCGTTGTAAGCAGTAGCGTAAAAGCTAGTAAATTTAGGTTCTTCATGACTATCCGTATCCTATGGTGAGGCACACTATATAAAATTCATATTACCAATACGATTTTAAGCTGTCACTTCAGGCAAACTTGGCAAAAACCCTGAGAGCTTACGTTAAGCGAAGCGGGTGTCTCCCGTTTTATAACACAAGCGTCTCTCATCTCCCGTCAGCAAAGCGCGCGTCTCCCGCTAATAAAAAGCCCCAGACGTCCGACTTCAAATTCGCGTCCGACCCCAGACGTCAGACTCCCGACTGAAAAACCTACTTCAAATAATCATCATACTTTTCAATATAGTCATCCATATTGGCTAGCAACATGTTGCGATATTGATTAGTAAAATATTCGATGGCCTCCACTTTGTTGCGATCCGCTTCGGCTTTGTCTTTGGCAGAAGACGCTACGATGAAGGCATTAAAGCGGGCAGCGGCGTATAACATGCTGGCGCTGACTTTACCGACTTCATGTTCTTGGGTTAATTCGTTGGCTACTTTAATAAACGCGTCGGTACGTTTAAAAAAGTCTTTATCCATTTTTTGTGCGGTTTTTTGTGTATTTTCGTCAGACATAAGTCTCTCTCTTTTGTGTGGCCGATTGCTTGGTGCACGAAGCAGTATCTATGTCGGCGGTTTTTAAAATTTTGGATTCCAGATCGCTTGTTCCTCGCGTCTGGAATGACGTGTGTTTTATTTGATGGGTTACGATTTCGCTTTGCTCAATCTAACCTATCCTACGGTCGTTGCGTCCGACCCCTGACGTCCGACGCCTGTCTCTACTTCAACATCGGCTTTAAAAACTTAGCCGTATGGCTGCCTTTCACTTTGGCGACGTTTTCGGGTGTACCTTCTGCGACAATTTGTCCGCCGCCCGAGCCACCCTCTGGGCCTAGGTCGATGATCCAGTCTGCGGTTTTGATTACATCTAGGTTATGTTCGATCACCACTATGGTGTTGCCGTGATCACGCAGACGATGCAGTACATCTAGCAGTTGCTGTATGTCATGGAAGTGTAAACCAGTGGTGGGTTCATCTAAAATATAAAGGGTTTGACCTGTATCCCGTTTACTTAATTCTTTTGCCAGTTTAACACGTTGTGCTTCACCGCCGGATAAGGTGGTGGCGTTTTGACCGAGGCGAACATAGGTTAGGCCTACATCCATGAGTGTTTGTAATTTGCGTTTAAGTGCAGGGATGGCATCAAAGAATTCAAGGCCTTCTTCTACCGTCATCTCTAATACTTCGTGGATGTTTTTGCCTTTATAGCGAATATCCAAGGTTTCACGGTTGTAGCGCTTACCTTGGCACACATCACACGGTACATACACATCCGCTAAGAAGTGCATTTCTACTTTGATAACGCCATCACCTTGGCACGCTTCGCAGCGTCCGCCTTTTACGTTGAAACTAAAGCGTCCGGCTTTATAACCACGTGAGCGTGCTTCTTCGGTGCCGGTAAATAGATCACGAACAGCGGTAAAAATACCGGTGTAAGTGGCTGGGTTAGAGCGTGGCGTGCGGCCAATTGGGCTTTGATCTATGTCGACACATTTATCAAAGTGATCCATGCCCTCTACACTTTTATAGGGTGCCGCTTTTAATGTACTTGCATTGTTTAATGCGGTGGCGGCAAGGGGATATAGCGTCTGGTTGATCAGTGTCGATTTACCACTGCCCGATACACCAGTGACACAGGTAAATAATCCCACTGGGATTTTCAGCGTGGTGTCTTCTAGGTTGTTACCGCTTGCGCCGCTGAGAATTAGCTGTTTGCTTTCATCAATGGGTGTACGGTTCTTGGGTACTTCAATTTTACGGGTGCCCGTAATGTATTGACCGGTAATGGACTCTTTGCATTTACCAATATTTTTTGGAAGGCCCGCATAGATGACCTGCCCGCCGTGAACGCCGGCACCAGGGCCAATGTCGACAATGTAATCGGCGGCGCGAATGGCATCTTCATCGTGCTCGACCACTATCACGGTGTTACCAAGATCGCGTAAGTGCTCAAGGGTTTTCAATAGGCGGTCGTTGTCCCGTTGGTGTAAGCCAATGGATGGTTCATCCAAAATATACATGACACCCACTAAGCCAGCACCAATTTGGCTGGCTAGACGAATACGTTGTGCTTCACCGCCAGAGAGGGTGTCGGCGCTGCGCTCTAGGGATAAATAATCCAAACCGACGTTGACTAAAAAGTGCAGACGGTCTTGAATTTCTTTTTGAATTTTTTTCGCGATCTCGCCTTTGCGACCAGGCAATTTAAGTTTTTCAAAATATTTAAGGGCAGGGCCAATTGGCATGGCGGTGATATCGGCAATGTTGTGGTTATCCACAAACACATTGCGAGAGGCTTGTTTTAAGCGGCTGCCGCTACAAGTTGGGCAAGGTTGCACCGATAATAGTTTAGATAAATCTTCACGTACCATGGCACTGTCAGTTTCATGGTAACGGCGTTGTAAGTTTGGAATCACCCCTTCAAATGGGTGTTCTTTAATGACGGTGTCGCCGCGGCTGTTTACATAGTTAAATTCTATGTCTTGCTCGCCTGTGCCAAACAAGATCGCGTTGCGATTTTTCTTGCTCAGTTTCTTAAAGGGCGTATCCATGTCGAAGCCATAATGATGAGCAACACTTGAAAGCATTTGGAAGTAATAGATGGTGCGTCGATCCCAGCCGCGAATGGCGCCTTCACCTAGGGTGAGGGTTTCATCCACGATGATTTTGTCAGGATCAAAGTATTGATCCACACCCAAACCGTCACACGTGCCACAGGCACCGGCAGGGTTGTTGAATGAGAACATTCGTGGTTCTAGGTCAGTAATACTGTAACCACATACTGGGCAAGCAAATTGTGATGAAAACAGAATCTCTAATGTGTCGTCATCCATGCCACAGGCTTTGGCCGTGCCGCCGGTAAGTTCTAATGCGGTTTCTAGGGATTCGGCTAAGCGCTGCTCTAATCCGTCACGGACCTTGATGCGGTCGATGACCACTTCGATGGTGTGTTTTTTGTTTTTGTCTAACTCTGGGATGTCGTCCATGTCGACGACGATGCCGTCTACGCGCACGCGTACAAAGCCTTGGCTGCGCAGTTGCTCAAATAAGTGTAAGTGCTCACCCTTACGGTCATTGATCATGGGTGCCAGAATCATCAGCTTAGTGCCTTCATCCAAGGCGGTGATTTGATCCACCATTTGGCTGACGGTTTGTGCATCCAACACTTCACCGTGATCTGGGCAGCGTGGCTCACCGGCACGGGCAAATAACAAACGCAGGTAGTCATAGATTTCAGTGACGGTGCCAACGGTTGAGCGCGGGTTGTGACTGGTGGATTTTTGCTCGATAGAGATAGCAGGGCTTAAGCCTTCGATGTGGTCTACATCGGGTTTTTCCATCATGGATAAGAATTGGCGTGCATAAGTAGAAAGGCTTTCTACGTAGCGACGCTGGCCCTCTGCATACAGGGTATCGAATGCTAATGAGGATTTGCCTGATCCGGATAAGCCCGTGATGACCACGAGCTTGTCACGGGGAATGTCTAGGTCGATATTTTTAAGATTATGGGTGCGAGCACCGCGAACCAAGATGGTATCCATATTCGAGCAACGCCAAGAACAAAAGAGAACATTGTACCTGTTTCAAATTGGCTTGGCTGCAGTGTGTATGGAGGTAATTGTTGGCACTAGGTGAAACACTTAGTGCCAAACAAGAGGTGATCCAATCGGGCTTAGGCTACGTCTTGTGCGGGTAGGTATTCTTTGGCCCAATTGATGGCTTGAATGCGATTGCTCACATCAATTTTCTTAAACAAATTGTACATGTGTGTTTTAACTGTATGGGTGCTCACATTAAGTGCCGCTGCGATCTCTGCATTCTTGGCACCGCTGGCACTGAGATTGAGGATTTGCTTCTCGCGTTTGGTCAGAGCATAAATGCTATCAGGGATCTTGCTTGGGCTTTTGCGGTTACTCAGAACAAAGCTGCTGAGTAGTTTTCGGCTGAACCATAATTCACCCTTTAAAATAGACGCCAAGCCCTGGCTGATGTGGCTATGGCTATCGCCTTTGTAAAAGAACCCACAAACATTTGGCCATTGCAGCAGGCGCTCGTGTTCTTTATCGCTATCAAGGTTAATAAAGAAGACTTTATTATTATGCGGCAGCCACTCTAGGGTTTGCTGAAAGCGTTCGTAATTGAGACTGGATGCATCCATACATATCAGGTGGTCCGCTTTTATATTGTGGTTATCCGCCTTGGTATAAGGGTCAATAATGGCACAGCTATAATTGATATTTTGCTGCAGATAGCCCAATAGTAGGGAGTTTTGGATGTTTTTAGGGCCGATAAGCCAAAGACGCTGGGTTGGGGTTGTCATATCTAGCATTCCTTGCTGATAGTTAACAGAATCCTGTCCATTGTAGAGAAAAATGTGCGAAATGACACCCGCACACGTCAATAGATTCTAAATGAGTCACAAAAAAGTTTAATTTTCGCCCTGGTATATCTTAGGGGTACTCACGGCAGTCACGGATTGCTAAAATACCGCTCTTTTTTCATGTTGTTCTATTCATGTCACCACTAGAAACTCGCACGGTCTCCACACTTGCCTTGATATATGCCTTACGTATGTTTGGCTTATTTATGGTGTTACCGGTATTGGCTTTGTTTGCTCAGGATTACCAGGGTGCCAGTGCATCATTGGTGGGCGTGGCAATTGGCGCTTATGGTTTAACGCAAGCATGTCTGCAGTTGCCGTTTGGTGTGTGGTCAGATCGCATCGGGCGAAAGCCAGTTATTATCATCGGTCTTGCTTTATTCAGCTTGGGCAGCGCCTTGGCCGCCATGGCCGATAGTATTTGGTTGTTAATACTTGGCCGTGCACTGCAAGGCGCGGGGGCCGTTGCCAGTACCCTTATGGCCCTTATGACGGACCTGACTCGTGAAGAAAACCGCACTAAAGCCATGGCCAGTATTGGTGCCAGTATCGGCTTATCCTTTACTTTGGCCATGGTGGTTGGGCCGATTTTAGCCTCTTGGTTTGGTCTGTCTGGTTTGTTTATGCTGACAGCGGCACTTTCTATTTTAGCGATGGTGCTGCTATTGGTGCTGGTGCCTACTCCTCGGCAGCAAGTGAGGTCGAAAGATGCCAGAGCGTTTGTGCATCAATTAGGTGATGTCTTTAAAGATAAGCAGATACTGAGGCTGAGCTTCGGTATTTTTGTGTTGCACGCTGTACTCGTCGCGTGTTTTGTGGCGGTGCCAGTTGCTTTGGTTGAAGCTGGTTTGGTCCAAGCCGAGCACTGGAAGATTTATCTGCCAGTGATGTTGGTGTCTTTTGTTTTTATGGTTCCCTTTATTATTGTGGGTGAAAAGAAACAAAAGATGAAGCAGGTACTAATGCTGGCGGTTGTGCTGCTACTGGTGTCGGTTGCTCTGTTGGGGGTTGAGCTTAAGTCGGTTGCAGGGATTACGTTTGCATTGTGGTTATTTTTTGTGGCCTTCAATATTTTAGAGGCAAGCTTGCCATCTTTGGTGAGTAAATTTGCACCGGCTGGCTTTAAGGGTAGTGCAATGGGAGTTTACAGTACTAGCCAATTCTTAGGTGCATTCATTGGCGGTATGCTTGGTGGTTTCTTAAGTGAGTTCATCGGTTTAAGTGGCGTGTTTTATGGAATGATACCATTGCTACTCACATGGGCATGCTTGGTGTTAACCATGGAGCAGCCAAGGCATTTAAGTGGTTACCGTGTAGGTCTGAGCGAAACGGGTGCTAATAATCATAATTTAGAGGTGGAGCTTTTGGCTCTGCCAGGTGTGCATGAGGTTGTTATCATGCAAAAAGATCAAGCCGCGTATTTAAAGATAGACGCTAAGGTGTTTGATTCTCTCAAATTGAAGCAAATCAATACTTAAATTCTCTTAACGACTGGCCTTTGAAAAGCTCAGTCGTTTTTCTTTTCCCTTCCTAGAGCGTTTTTAATTGTCTTCTTAATCCATTTGGATGATTGACTAATATTCATATCGTTGAATTTTTAAAATACTTTTTCTCTTGTATGAATAGCGCTGGCTGAAAATGTCTGCCATGTGCTTTAATTGCGTATTTAGAGTTGAAGGCCTACAAGATTGCCGCCTAATATAAATGAAAATTTATATTTCTAAAAAATGAGAAGATATATTTTATGTAATATATCGTTAAAAAAAGTGTGCTAATAATTACACCGTGCAGCGCATGCTATTAAAAATAGAATCATATAAAACAAGTCAAAGCCCCTCTAAGTAAATCTTAAAAATTAATTTACAGCGCAATAATCAATTGATTTCGCTGACTCTTGCTAAGTAAAAGGACGTACTGCGATGAATACCTATGCCTTAAAGAAAGACGCTTTGTCTTCGCGTATTTTTGCGTGGATGGATGAACGGTTCCCGTTTAAAAACGCACTGTTATTTTTTATTTTGTATTTAACCAGTGCTGTCGTTGCGAGATCGGCTCTGAATGGTGAGGTTCAGGTCTCTCTTGTGGATGTACTCGCCTGTATTGTCACCTGGAGTCTGTTTTTGGTGATTCGTATTTTTGACGAACACAAAGACTATGCCCTTGATGTTATTAATCACCCTCAGCGTGTTTTACAAAGTGGCTTGATAACCCTTAAACACCTAAAAGTGCTGGGCGCTGTGGCGGTTATTGTTCAGTTAATGTTTTCACTCTATTCAGATGGTTTTGCGTTTGGCGGTGCCACCATTAGTTACCTCATTATGTTCACTTATTTGTGTTTAATGGGGGCTGAATTTTTTTGCGGTGAATGGTTAGAAAAGCGCTTAACCCTATATGCGTTATCTCACATGCTGATTATGCCGTTAATTGTGTATTGGTTAGCCAATCTGGCGGTGCCAAATGCTGTATTAAATGAGTCGCTTATGATGATGATGTTGCTGGCGTTCATTAGCGGTTTTTGTTTTGAAATCACCCGTAAAACCAAAGGTGTAGAAGAAGAGCGCGATACGGTGGACTCGTACTCTAGAATCTTTGGCACCAAGGGTTCTGCATACATAGTAATGATCTTGGTTTCCATGATGCTGCTATCACAAGGGGCATTACTGTTTGTATTAGGCGTCAATTACATAGGCTGGCTGTTGATACCTTTGATCTTAATGTATGGCGTTGCCATTCGTCAGGTTAAGAGGTTTATAGCAAATTCGACCATAGAAGGTCGTGAAAAAAATGAAGCGGCGGTAGCAATCAACATGTTGATTGGTTACCTGGTAATTATTATCGCAGTGCTTGTAAATAATGGCATGACAGGAAGTTGGGTGTAATCATGAAAAAGGAAAAATTAACCTCACATTTAACTCGTCACGTATTTGCTAAAGAATATGGCGCTCTAGTATATGTACAGCATGGCGAAAAACAGTGGCAAGCAGAAGCTATTGATGTTTCAAAAAAAGAAATAACCATTATCTGTGACAATTTATTTGAGCATGTGGTGCATGACAAAATTGATAAAGTTATCGTCACCATTCTTGATCAAGTGTTTGAGCTTAAAAAATTAGCGCTAATTAATACCACCACAAAAGGCCACAAGACCCATCTTGTATTAGGCCATGATGGTGATGCGCATACATCACGTTTGTTTTGGCAAATGGGTTACATTTTGCGACAAGCACCGGTGGTTGATGAAGATGTATCCCATACAGAATTTAGCTTACCAAAAGTGCCTGCCCGAGGCTTGTATACAGAGGACGCAAGGCAAGAGCGTTTAGCATACATACGCGAAACCACAGGTGTACAACTTGAAAAAGTCGCCAACACCACATTAGACCCTGTCACCTTAGTGAGCAACATTGAAGCACTGGTTGGCTCGGTTGAAATTCCGGTGGGTATTGCAGGGCCGCTTCATATTAAAGGCACCCATGCTAATGGTCTATATTACGCGCCCATGGCCACAACTGAGGGTGCGTTATTAGCGTCTGCAACTCGTGGTGCCACTGCGTTATCTCGCTCAGGGGGCGTGAATGTTCGTGTGATTGGTCAGCGCATGTTACGTGCACCGGTCTTTGTTTTATCTGACTTAGCATCTGCGTTATTTTTAGACCAATG
>Ga0209712_10001858_pt1 | contig 17726 bp, 13 predicted proteins | sample ArcOceMetagenome_FD_187443 | JGI IMG/M metagenome (GOLD analysis project Ga0209712, IMG submission 187443) | Marine eukaryotic phytoplankton communities from Arctic Ocean - Arctic Ocean - Greenland ARC118M Metagenome (SPAdes) (version 2) | ecosystem: Environmental > Aquatic > Marine > Oceanic...
TTTTTGGCTTAGTTGAGTATTTCAAGTGCTCGATTAATAACTTAATAACTTAATAACTTAATAACTTAATAACTTAATAACTTAATAACTTAATAACTAACACACACACACACAAATCTTGGCGCTAAGTGAATTTATTTTGCTAGCGTCTTTTTTTTTCACAACAAAACTCATTAGTCGTCCCATCATTTAATTGCCTTAGTAACGGCAAAAGAGTAACTTTAAAGTTTTTATTACATTTTTTTATTTTGCTTTAAAATAACAAATCATCTATAAACTAATGCAGATGGTTTATCATCAAAATCAATATTTCAGAATAAGAATTACCCCACGATAATTAAATCTGCTCTCTTACTTCCTACTTAGTTTTTCTGTTGTATTTAGATTCTTTTGTAATTTGTCTACCACTTTGGGAATAGTCATCTAAAACTTCAATCATGGTGTGAAAATTGAAGAACACATTTGAGAATCTAAAATATTATTATGAAAAAAAATACTGCAGTTTTACTCATTCATTGTCCTGATCAAAAAGGTATAGTCAGAGCTGTTACTGATTTTTTATATTTGAATAATGGTAATATTGTTTACCTAGACCAACATACAGACCGTTCGTGTGGGCAATTCTTTATGCGTATCGCATGGGAAATTGATGCGTTTCAAATTAGTCGAGAAAAAATTGGAGAATACTTTGATACTTTAATTGGGAAAAAATTTGAGATGGTTTGGAAGCTTTCTTTTTCAGATCAAAAAAAGCGGATGGCTATTTTTGTAACAAAGCTTTCACATTGCTTGTATGATATTTTATATCGGTTCCATTCCAAGGAATGGAACATGGAAATTCCAATGATTATCAGCAATCACGAAAATCTAAAACCACTTGCCGATCAATTTGGAATCCCATTTTATCATTTTCCAATCACTAAAGAAACTAAAGCAGCTCAAGAAGAAAAGCAGCTAAAATTATTGAAAGAAAATAATATTGATTTGATTGTGCTAGCTCGATATATGCAAATAGTTTCTGGAAATTTTATTAGTCATTATCCTTTCAAAATTATCAATATTCACCATTCTTTTTTACCAGCCTTTATTGGTTCAAAACCATATCATGCAGCTCACAAACGTGGAGTGAAAATTATCGGTGCAACCAGTCATTACGTTACAGAAGATCTGGATGCTGGGCCAATTATTGAGCAAGGGATTACTCATGTGACTCACAAAGAAGATGTCGCTGATTTTGTTCGTCAAGGAAAAGATATTGAAAAAATTGTTTTGTCAAAAGGAATATCAAAAGACTTGGAACATAAAATTTTAGTGTATAATAATCGGACGGTTGTATTTGATTAGGTTGCATGGCTAAAATCGAATGGGAAACTATAGAATTGTAAAATATTTTCACTTGTGAAGAGTTTTTCGGCTTGGGTGTAGTATTCTAGAAGCCTTAGATTTTGCTTCCTCGCTTCTACAATCCTCTGCCCTAAACTCTTGAAAAAAAGAACGGCACTCGAATTTTCGAGTGCCGTTCTTCTATTTTAGAAAGCAAGTAAAAATCAAACCAAATACTCCTCCTAATTAACCACCTCCATCTGTTTATTCTCAGCTGCAGCATCCAAGAAGAAAAGTTGATCATTAAAATGATTTTGAAAACCTAGCTTTTGGCAGTAAGCGAATAATTTATATTTATCGAATTCAGGGTCTTTAGCTAATTTTTCCAACTCCAACGATTTAGCCCAATGGTCATGTTCTGAAATTAAAACAGAAGACTTCGCATTAAGGATCATCATTTGGCAACCGCCAGAGAAACGAGCATAAATATCTTTAATCATAAAATGTCCTAAACCCGTTCCTCGCACCTCGGGCAAAAGTTCTAAATTGTCCAACAATAAAATATCGCTTCCATATTTGGAACTAAACATTTTAAAAGATTTGGGAATCATCTTGTGGGTATCAAAGTCAAAAAGATGTTTTCCAAAATTATAAGACAATGAATTCATATCAAAAAAATCAATCATCGAGTAGCCATCTTTCAATGCTTTGGTAAGTGAAAATTTAGCGAAGTTAGCTTTGGCTACTGTTTTGAATGGATTCCCTGGTTCATCAGCATCGGTAAAAACTTCTACCTCAAAATAATTACAATAATCCGTGGAGTCTCCATGGTGATCGATATTATTATCCATGACATATTGGATTCGATATGTCTTTTTGATTATTGCTTCGGGAGTATCCATAATTGTTTTTTTTGATGAAAAAGTAGTACTGATAAAGTTAGATACGAGAATATGGAGTAAGAGTTTTTATTTTTTTATCAATAAAAAAACGGCACCCGAAATTTCGAGTGCCGTTTGCGTAAACTAACGGTTTTTGTTTTTTGTAAGAGTGTTGTTTAGTCTTTTTTGGATTATCTTCCTGCGCCTCTAAAAACATAGGTCATTTTTCCACATTGTTTTTTAGGAGCAGAATAGTCTTTGGCAAATCTATATTTGGTAGTCAAGTCCACCGCTTTTCTGATTACTGCAAAATCTTTAATCGTAGAAGCATCGGTATCAGGTTTTGAAAAAATAACTCGTCCTTGTTGATTGATACATAGTTCAATTACAATTGTACCGGAGAGTCTAGTGATCTTTTTTACATCCGCTCGGTAAATTACTTTTCGATTAAAAATTCCAGAACCTGCACTTTCTCCATGCCCAGTTCCCGAGTCTGCATTTCCACTACTGGAAGTTTCGCTATCATTTCCAACCTCAGAGGCAGTCCCAGTTTCTTCCACTTTACCATCACCACTTCCAGGATTTTCCACTTCTTCCACCTCCGCAGGAGCCTCTTCGATAACTGGTTCATCCACCACAGGTTCTTCAGCTATTTCAGTCGTTTCTTTTGGCGTTTCCAAAGCTGGCTCAGGTTCAGGAGTCGTCAATATTTTTTTAGCAGGAACAGGTTTAATTTTAGGCACTTCTTTTTTGACCGGTTTCTCTACTTTCTTTTTTCGCTTCTCGACCTTCTTTGCTTTTCTCTTTGGACTTTTAACACTAGAAGAACTTTCTTGTTGAGAAAAATCTACCGTGATAAAAGTCATCTCTTCCTTCGGTAAATTATCAGGCGATATCATACTTCCCATAAATGGCAGCAAGCCTAAAACGATCAACGCCACATGAAAATAAAAAGCGATTAACAAACCTCTTTTCTTATTTTTTTTCTCTTGCTCTTCTTGGTAAGCGTAAGCTGATGCATTCATATTCGTCAGTAATTTTTAATTCAAAATAATAGGGTAGTAGTTTTAACGCCCATTATATAAAACAATATTGCAGCATTTTAAAGAGAAATACAGTTAAGGCACTCTTAAGGTTATATAAGATTTTCTTAAAGTATTACCGAAGCTCCCGCTTCGGTTTCCACGAAAGTATCACCGCAATTCCCACCTGTTTTTTCAAAACAAGAAACAAAAACGAATAAAGCCCAAGTGGTAGAATTTTATTTCTACAAAATAAAAGCACCTAAATGATTGATTATTAGTTAGTTACGGAGGGGAAGGAGCTAGGTGGTAATTAATTGTAAACAAATTGTTTACATAAAATTTGTTTATCTGAAACAAATTGTTGTAAATTTGTTTCAGCTAGAAAGAACAACATACCATGTCCTCGGTTTTTAAATTTTTTTAGGAAAAGGGAGCCACAAACGTGAATTAAAATTGGATTCATTACACTATGAATTTGCTCCCTTCTTCCTAAAATTAGAAACAGAAGATGAGGTGAGAAATTAAACATACTAAAAAGAGTGATAGGTCATGAACGATAAGTTATGCGTGTTCCCATTAATTGGTGATGCAAAGAACTCATCATTTATAGCTCATCATTCATCATTAAACTAATTGGATTACTTAATCAAAAAAAAGAAACACGATGCTTCAAAGATTTATTCCCCTCACTTTCGATAAGCAGCAAGTCTTTACACAAACTTCAGAATGGGCAAAACGTAATTGGATTAAAATGTTCGGTCTAGTTTTAATCGCTTATGTATTGGTACACAAAGATTTAAACTTGCAATTAAACTTAAATGGAACGGCTCCAAATACCTATCAAGCTGCGGCCTTGCCACTTAGCGAATCTCCCATGCCGACTGCTATAAATACTTCTTACTCCCAAGCGGAAGAAGAGAATGCCAAACCAATTGATCGTACTCCAAAAAGAAAAAAAGAGAAAAAAAATTCTTCTTCTCCAAAAAAGAAAGATGGTAATCTCGCCAACACCTATTCCAATATGACTTATTCTTTTGGGGAAAGTGAATCAGGTAAGAGTAAAACTTCCAAGAGGAAAAAACAGGAAACTTACGTCAATCGATTTGTAGATGTGGCGCAAAAGGAAATGAGGAAATATGGTATTCCTGCAAGTATCACACTTGCGCAAGGTTTAATTGAAACCAACGCAGGAGATAGTCGGTTAGCCAAACAGAACAATAATCATTTTGGAATGAAATGTTTTTCCAAAAAATGTGGGAAAGGACATTGTGCTAATTTTACGGATGACTCACACAAAGATTTTTTCCGAAAATATAAATCCTCTTGGGAAAGCTACCGAGCACACAGTCAACTTTTGATGGGGAAACGGTACCGACATTTGAAAAAATTAGGAAGCGAAAATTATAAAGATTGGGCTAGAGGATTAAAAAAAGCAGGGTACGCCACAGACAAACGCTACGCAGAAAAATTGATTAATATAATAGACGAATTGAAACTTTACCAGTTCGACAATGAGTGAACTATCTCTTAAAAGTGAACCTAAAAATGGGGTTTTAAAATTTTAATTTTTTGTTATAACACCACTCATTGAAGAACTAGCTTTGTTTCGTTTTAGAGGAAGGTCTTGTATTTTACGAGGCCTTCTTTCTATTATCGTAAGTTGAATTATTTTATAAAACCTTGATAAAACGTTTCACAAAAAATTGCCCTTCAATTTGTACTCTCGCAAAATACATTCCTTGCGCCAAATCTGAAATATTTAACCGCTGAGTAAATAATCCATTCGTTTCGTGTATTTTAAAATTAGAAACGATCGTTCCTCGCGTATCAATAATTTCGAGAGGAACTGATGAATGATTCAAGGCAGGCATTTCGAATAAGATGAATTCATTCGAAGGATTAGGATAAGCATTAATGAAGAAATCATTTTTTAAATCATTCGTATTTGTCAGGATGATTAAAGTTTGTTGAGTTATATTTTTTCCACAAATATTACTGACGGTTAGTGTAGCAACATAAGCATCACCAGCTTGATATTGATGAGTAGGATTTGGAAGTGAACTAGTGGTGCCATCACCAAATTCCCAAAAATAAGTATCTCCAAAAAGAGAGTGATTCGTAAATATGGCCAAGTTATTAGTGATCGAATAATCAAAATCGGCGACAGGGTTATCGATGATATGAATTTCAGTTTCAGCCATATCGTATCCTAAACCATTGAGCACTCGAAGAGAAACAAAGTAAGTTCCAGTTTCAGAAAAAGTAACTACGTGCGGTCCATATTCATCACTTGTAGGAGGATTCGCTGTTGCTCCAAAATTCCAAAAGAATTCATTCTCTGCATTTGAATTGGTCAAAAAAGTGATCGCTTCCTCACCCACGCAAAATGTATTTGTAGTTTCATGTGGATAAAAAATAAGCGAAGCATCAGGGAAAGACTCACGTTCGTAAACTAAAAAATTATCTAAAAATAAATTATTTCCAAAACCATTTACATTCACAAAACGAATCGCTACCGAACTACCGATATAATCACTTAGATTAATTTTGGCTGTTTTCCAATGATGACTTTCTTGCGGAAACCAAGCCGAAATTTGATCAGGAACGGTTGCTAGTTCATCGCCGTCTTTCTCAAAAACAACCTCTTCAAAATGTTCTCCGCAATCAGTTGAAAGAATCACTTCGAGTCCATCTGCAAAGTTACTATTAAACTGAGCATAGGACCAATCGAATCTTAAAAACGGTTCTTGTGCTTCTGTCAAATCAATCACCACAGAATGCAATTCGTCTTTTTCACCAAGGGCATTATAACTATGGTTATTCATGAAGATTGCTTGCGTCTGTTTTCCGTCTCGACCAGCGGTTGGGGTGCTTTCCCAAGAAGTATTATTATCATTATTCTGAGTAGTCCATTTTTCCAAGTCTAAAATTGCACTATCGAAATTATCTCCAAAAGGAATTGATTCCCCTTTTGAAATTTTAAGATATTCACTTTTAGTAATTTGGGTAAATCCATAATTGTTAGTGACCATCAAAGTAATACTGTAAGTTCCTTCTTCATTAAAAACTACGGTTGGATTAGCACTCGCAGCTGAAGTTCCATCGACATAAGTAATAGTATTTGGAGAGAAGTTCCATTGCCACATGGTCGGAGCATTGATAGAATTATCAATGAATTGAACTTTTTGTTGAGGACATGTCAATAATTTATCAGCTTTAAAATTTGGATAAGGTGCGGACTGCGCATCAAATAATGCAATATTATCAATGGCAATATCAGTTAAAAAATCATCACCAGTTACTCCTCTAAATCTGATATTAATTATTTTATTGGAAAAAGCAGACAAGTCAATTTCCGCTTCTTGCCAGTCATTTCCTTGGTCCCCTAAAAATGTAGGAGTAATGTTGTAAAACCAATTCGATCCGTCAAAAATATCAATGTGTAATATTCCTGTATGCGTACCTTTCATGTGGTACCAGAAACTAAAAACAGGTTGAGTTACATTGGACAGATAAAAACATGGACTCAATAAATAGGCACTCTGATCTGTACATCCTCGGGAGCCTTCGAGGTAAAGATATTTCCCGTTGATGGTATTCGTATTTTGATCAAAGTCAGGTCCTGTCCCCGCCGTCGGAGTGGAGCCCTGATGAACTAACCAATCTGTATCGTCACTTACTTGATTTGGATCGTTATACCAACCTGATCCTAAAATGCAAGGTGCATCACAAACTGCCTCTGGATCGCAATTTTGCAGGTTGTCAAAATTTTGAAAATATGGAACGGTCGATGAAGTACTCGGAATAACTTTTAATTCAAAAGTCATCGAGTCATTAAAAATTGCTTGATCGTTGAAGAGGGAAGTCCATACTTTTAATTGATGATCGCCAATCGTTGTTGCTAGAATTTTTTGATTAAAAATATAATTAATCGTGACTCCCGGAGGAATCGAACTATTGTACATTTCCGCAACAATCGGCAAATTATCAAACCGATAAAAAACTGGAATATTCGATTGGAAAGCATTTCCTGAGTTGGTAATATTGATACTTACAATCATCGGATTTTGAAAACAACTGTGGATAATCGAATTAGCTGGAGCGGCAATATTGACAATGCTAACATCTGTTCCCAAATCACAATTCAATAAATCTGTTCCATCACTAATTGCCAAAGATCGTCTTCCTTCCAATCCATTCTCTCCAATTGCAGCAACGGCGTACCAGTTTTCTTCCGCAGGATTATCAATTGGGATTTCGAAAAATGGCATCTCTGAAGAAGAGAAAACTTCCATGAATTTTTCTCCTAATTTGTAAATTAAATAAGTGTTGGCATTTGCTACAGGTGCCCATTCTAATCGAACCATGTCGGGACAAACTTCTGCGATGTGCACATTTTGAGGAACGGCATAAATGGAAAAAGAGGCTAAGCAAAGACTTTCTTCACTATTTCTTTTGATTCTAATTCTTGCTTGATTACAAGCTACTGCTGGAATTTGCCAAAGGATACTTCTTTTTTTACCACTAACCAAGTCAATTAAATGCCACGTAACACCATTGTTATAACTTACTTCAATCTCGAAATTTCCAAAATCACCAAATGCATCCCAATGTATTTTTTCAGTTTCCCCTGCTACTAATTTTTCTCCTCCAAGTGGATAGGTGAGGGTAATGTCATTTTGAACAAATTCATAAACCAAAAAATAAGGTTGCGTTCCTTGCGAAATAACGGAACCTTCCACAAAGAAAGAATACAATCCACCTTCAGGTAGATCAATCGTGACTTGCTCCACATTATTCAAATTGTCAATGCCTCGGATCGCAGGTAAATTCAATAAATTAGAATCGGGAGAGCTATTTAAAACCCAAGGCAAATAATTTTCAGTAGAATTATTTGTTACTCGTAAATCTAAATCATTGACTAAGGAAGGGGAACTAATTGTCGAACCTTCGAAGTCATTCCAATACAACATCACCCGCAATTGTTGTGTCCCTTCTGGAACTGAAACGAAATAAGAATGAGTATTTGAATGTCCCATTCCGCCTTCAAAATACTGGTTATTTTGCAAAACATTTAAGGCTCGTCTAGCATTGATTCTGCCAAAACCATAAGAGAAGTCAGGGCCTGGATTTCCCAAGTCATCTGCTGTATTTAAAACGATAGATTTAATCAATGCGGAATTTGGAAATGTATTAGGATGCCCGTCCTCAAAGGCGTCATAGAGTTGAGCGAGCACACCTGCCACTCCTGGTGCTGCTGCCGAACTTCCATTGGCCGCAGCATAAGTATTGTTAGGTTGAGTCGAAAATTGAGCATCGCCATTGGCAGAAATATCTGGTTTTATTCTTCCATCATTGGCTGGGCCACGACTACTAGTGGAGGATAATTTATCTTGATCATCTACATTCGCGACAGTCAAAACATTCTTGCCCATTTTCACTCCACCCGTAATATTTCCCCACCCTTGGCCAGCACCATAGCCGCAATCTTCATTGCCAGTATTCCCTGCGGAAAAAACATGCATGAGCGAAGTATTATTTTTAATTTGAAAATCTGCCAACTGCGCCAAGTAGGTATATCCTCGATTACAACCATCGCTGTAAGAGGTCGAAGTGATTAAAATGTCTCGACTGTTATAAAGTGTTGTAGCTCTTTTTACTGCATCAAATTCATGAAACATATGAACCTCCGCATGGCTCGCTGTTCCTTCCATACGAGGATCCAAATTCCCCGCGCCTGCTAAAATCCCAGCAACCATTTCTCCATGACTTCCTTCGAAATCTCCTTGCACGTCATCTTGATTCGTTCTGTTTTTAAAATCAATATGCGACTCAATCATTCCATCATCGCCTATTGCAACATTAATTCCTTCCCCATTGAATTGTGGGTAACCGGCAACTTGAGGCGTCAGCGAATTCGAACGATGAATGTTTTTCCCAGGAATATATTCAGGTAGGTTTTGTAAGTCAGCAGCAGAGATGAAAAATGTAATTGGAAAATTTGCCACAGCCATCAAATCTGAATTGTTGCAAATCACCACCGCATTCACTTCATGAAAATATTCATAAATTTCAATATTTTTATTTTGTAAAAATTGCTGAATGAAAGTTGTCGAGAGGTTCGGATAATATTGTAACAATACTTTTTCATCTGAAAAAACCGAAGGAGCAATTTTTTGATTCGCCTCTAATTTTGTGATGCTCCGAATATTCAAGTCTCGTAAATTTTCTTTGGAAAAATCGGAAGGAATAGCCGCCACATAAGTTCGATGAGGTAGGTAATCGAAAAGTTGAATACCAGCTTTTTCGATTATTCTTTTTTCTAATTCAGTTGGGATTTCAAAAAATTGGACGAGTCGATAAAATTGATTTTGAATAATTTCATCGCGAGTAATTTCAGGAGAAGACAAAAAAGTATTGAAACTTTCCACAGGAGTTTGTGTACCAGTCACGAGGAGTTGATCAAAATTTCCAATGTGTTTCTGGGCAAAAAGTAAGTTGCTAAAACACATCAAAACCACCAAAAATGTTAACCTTTTCGCTTGGTTCATAGTCGAATATATTGTCTCTAGAGGGGAGGCAGAATTGGAAAATCCAGAATGAAGATAAAATTAAATGCTTTATTTTCAAAGGGTTTTAGAGAAGATGGAGAAATTTAACAATTGAAACTTAATTACATTCCTCGGAAAGTATGTTTTCGTCACCATTAATTTTCCAACATTCACCAAAAATTCATCAATAAAAAAGAGACCAGTAGGAAATATAAAAAGTAGTTTTTTATAAAAATGATATTGAAATGCAAGAGCTTGATTATCAGTTAGATAGAAGCGTGAAAGATAATGATTTAGATACTTTTTTAAATTTATTTTTTCCCAAAAACAAATAAAAATGAAGAAATACTCCTATTTGAGGCAGCATTTTTTTGTAACAATAGGTCTTGACAAAGTAATCTCTCTCATCCCTACAATTAATGGGAAATTACAGAAAACTAAGAAAGGTATGCGAGTTTTGAGTGATTAGTTAAATTTTGACTCAATTCTCCTTACTTCTTAGAAAAATTTAATAATAGTATGAAACGATTTTTTTACTTAGGATTATTCAGTTGTTTATTGGTTGCATGCAATCCTGATAAAGATATTTTTACACCTAATCCAATTTTCTCAGAGGGATTTGTCACCACAAGTATTTCGGGACAAGTTTTGGATGTGACGAATCAACCGGTGGAAGGTGCCATGATAACTTTGGATCAACTGAATCGAACGAGTGATGCGAATGGATTTTTCTATTTTAGTAATGTTCAAGTTGATGCTAAACGAGCAGTTTTGAATGTGAATAAAGATGGATTTTTTGCAGGAGGTCGAGCTATTTTTCCAACAAAAGAAAGTAATACTCCGCTCAAAATTCGATTATTAGAAAAAACTATTGTTGCCAATTTTGATGGTTCAACCGGTGGTGAAATTGACTTGCCAGGTGGAGTAATTTTAGCTATTCCAACCGATGCAGTTTTAAGCCAAAATGGAACTGGATTTTCTGACGAAGTACAAGTTTCAGCGTACTCTTTAAATCCTGAATATTTAGAAGGTTTGCAAAAAATGCGGACCGACTTAAAAGGGGAGACAACTTCAGAGGAAGAAAAATTATTAGAATCTTTTGGAATTTTTCTCTTCGATTGGAGTGATGCGAATAATCAAAAACTAAGTATTGTTCCAGGCAAAAAAGTAATGATTAAGTTTCCCATTTCAAATGGAGTAGGAGTGCAAGCACCTTCGACACTTGGACTTTGGTATTTTGATATAGCTGGGAATACTTGGAAAGAAGAAGGAAAAGCCAATTTGCAAAATGGAAATTATGTGGCAGAAGTTGGAAGAACTGGTTTTTGGAATATTGCCATTCCTCATGATTTTATTTCTGTAAAAGGAGTTTTAGAAAATCAGAGTGATGAAGTTTTGAGCAATATGCCTTATAGTATTGAGATTGAAAATGGAGGAGTTTTGGGGTTTGGATATGTAGGTGAGGATGGGAAATTCAATGCGAATGTTCCGCAAAATTTAGCCTCAAAAATTAAAGTATTAGACGAGTGCAATGATATTGATTACAGCACCACAATTGGAGCGTTGAGTATCGACTCTCAAATTAGTAATGTAAAAATTAATAATAGTGGTGATTTCTCCCATATTTCTGGGACACTATTAAAATGTGATGGCAACAAGGTTCAAACTGGATACATAATATTAAGCGTGAATACTAAGACCTATTTTTTTCCTTTTTTTGAGGGTATTTTTCAAGGCGATATTAACGCCTGCGATATAACTTCAGCAACGTTGGTGGCTTACGATGTGGAAAATTCAAAACAAAGTGAACCATTGCAATTAGAAATAATTGCAAGTACTGAAACGGGAGAAATTAGTGTATGTTTTTAATTTGGAAAAGTAGCCATACTTTTAAAATTTTGAAAGCGGGAAAAAAAAAACAGGGTATAGAAAAAGTTCTTTGATAATTTGAAGAGTTCTTTGATAAAAGTTTTTTTTAGTAAAAAGATATGAGTGATAAGCGATGAGTAATACGGTGTTTATAATCTAATCGTCCAACTCATGATTCATCACTTCAAAAAAAGCCAATTCTGACAACAGCAATTTTCAGAATGACTTCTACTTAAAGATTCAAAAACTGGTAAAAATATAATTCATTTAGCGATGAATTATATCCTGATTACCGTCCCAACTTTAAAATGCGTAAGTCGAATCTTAAGCAGATTATGACTTACGTATTTTTTAGTTTAGCCTATTTTTAATCAAATAAAATTAAAATCAGAACCTTGGGTTTTGAGATTTTTTTCTTAATTTTAAAAAAACAATTCAATTTTTTTTTTTAGAAAAATATCGCCCAGATTCCTTTTTTTTTTTGCATTAAACAAACACTTTGCCGTGAGAGCGGTAGGCTAAAATATTCACACTTGGATCAAAAAGAACTCATAACTGGATGCATCCGCGGAGATCGACAATGTCAAGTGGCATTGTTTCAACAATACTCAGGTAAGTTGTTGTCCGTGTGCGTACGATACACTCGCCACCGAATGGAGGCGGAAGATGTATTGCAGGATGCGTTCATAAAAATATTTAAGAACCTAGAAAAATTTGAAGGCAAGGGATCTTTTGAAGGTTGGATGCGTAGAATAGTAGTGAATACTGCTTTGAAAAATTATAATAAAAGTAGCTTCAAAAAAGAAAAAATAGGATTAGAAGATTACCAAGAAGGTTCAATGGATCCAGATGTGATCGCATCATTGTACCAAGAAGAATTACTGAAAGTGATAGAAAAACTACCAAATGGATATCGAATCGTTTTTAATTTATATGTAATTGAAGGATTTAGTCATAGGGAAATTGCTCAAAAGTTAGGAATACAAGAAAGTACTTCTCGCTCTCAACTAGTAAAAGCAAGAAAAATGTTGCAATCTAAAATAACTCAAATAATGAGAATAGTAGCATGAAAAATTACCAACAAACAGATCGAATCATCAAGGAAAAAATGGAGCAACACTCCATGGAAACGCCTATGCATTTATTTGCAGGGATTGCTGAAGCATTGGATGCTGACGCGATACTTATTCCTGCGCCAAAGAAAAATTCTTGGAGAAACGGAGTTTGGATGTTGGCATTGATAGTATTAGTTATTGGCGGTAGCGGAGTTTGGTTTTTGACTTCAGCTGATAATTCATCGAATGAAGCTGATGCGAAAATGTCAATTACTTTAAATAGCAATGATGCGAAAACTGATTTTGCAAAAATCGAAAAAATCGAAAATGAAAGTATTGAAACTACAAATGAAGAAGCTTCTAACTCGAAAAGTGAAGTAAAAAATTCAACAATTCACAATAGGAAAAAAGTTGCGGATAAAAAAAATGAAACGAGTAGTTCTACTTTAAATAGTTCAACTGTTTCTTCTTTGGAGAAAAGTAGGGTTGGAAAAACTGAAATAGGAATTCAGGCAAATTCAATAGCAAATTATACTTTCGAAACGACTACACCTAAGAATATTTTAACTCAAAAAGGTGGAATGTCGGAAGTGAACACTTCTTCCAACTCATCGGTTTCTAATCTTGCAAATGAACAAAATAACGCGACCAACACAAATGCAACTTTGGGGGGAAAACGAATTGCGGAAACTGCGGGTGAAAATTTTTCCACTACAAAAATGGCGAAGGAAGTTTATAATTTGCCAGACCTAACTCAATTGGCTAATAGTTCAATTGACCATTCTTCTCCATATCGATTGGCGATAGAACCAGCATGTGGATTAAAACCGGATGGTTCGAGAGTTAGATTTACCACATCTGTTGATGCATTTTTCTCACCGGATTATGCTAACCAAATGTTGGAATATAAATCAGAAGATTTCAGAGCGCATGCTCAATTGAGAACAGATACGGAGAAACCATATTACTCTTTTAACACAGGAGTAAGAGTAAATTTTTTGACAGAATTTGGTTGGGCGATTCGAACTGGATTGGTTTACACTCAAATAAATGAAATATTAGAAACTCAATATACGGAGATCGTAACTACGTTCGATGGCAATGGAGATGTGATTGGAACGACTGAAGGAACACGTGATGTGAATATCAGAAACAAGTATAAGATGATCGACATTCCATTTGTTTTTGGTTACGAGGTTCCGATGAAAAGATTTGACTTGAATGTGAATGGAGGAGTTTATATGAATTTGATGTCAAAACAAAGTGGCGCTTTCTTTTCTCCAGTCGAAGATCGAGTGGTTTATTTTACAGAAGGACACCCTGATGATTATGATATATTTAAAAACAATATTGGTTTAAGTGTTTTCATGGGATTAGGATTTAATTTTGATTTGACTAATGCATTTAATGCGGATCACAAAATTCAATTGATTGTTGAGCCACATGCACGTTTTTATCCAAAATCGTTTGCATTAGATAATTATATTTTAAATCAAAAATATTTTGCGGCAGGTGTGATGATTGGATTGAGGAGGGATTTGTAAAACCCCTGTCCCCTAAAGGGGAACGATAAAATGGACATCGTCTTTAAGACAAAAGCCATCTTGAATTTTCAAGATGGCTTTTGTTTTTGTGATTAGGGATCGGATCCCTCCAAGGGATCCGATCCCTCGTTCAATTTTATCAACTTCTCTTTTTTTCAAAAAAAGAAGTCATCAATTCTGCACATTCTTGATGGGAAATTCCAAACTCTACTTTCGTCTTAGGGTGCAGCATTCTTTTTCCGTAGATCATAAAACCATTTTTATCATCATTCGCACCGTAGACAATTTTCCCAAATTGAGCCCAACCAGCAGCACCTGCGCACATTGGACAAGGTTCTAAGGTCACATATAAGGTGCAATCATGCAAATACTTATTTCCTAAATGATCAGCTGCTGCGGTAATCGCCAGCATTTCTGCATGAGCAGTTACGTCATTGAGTAATTGAGTTTGATTGTGCGCCCTTGCAATAATTTGATTTTCGCAAACGACCACAGCACCTACAGGAATTTCTCCTTTTTCAGAAGCTTTATTTGCTTCCAAAATAGCTTGCTTCATGAAATGAATATCAGAATGTACACTGAGCATATTTTTTATTTTTTGAAAAATTAGGAGTCAGCAGTCAGGTTGGTCGCTGCGCTCTCGGTCAGGAGTTAGGGGCGGAGGGAATAACGAATAACGAATATCTGACAAGGATTTGAGAAATTTTGACGACGCTTCTCATCGCAAAATACAAAAAGTACCGTTAAAATTCGAAATTGGATATTCCTTGTTTGGTGTTCAATATTCTTCCGTCCCTGACTCCTGACTGAGAGCGCAGCGACCAACCTGATCGCCTAACTCCTCAAAAAAAGGAAAAACCTTTCAATCATCAAAATATTTTCAGATAAATACGCGCACATAATTTCTTTTTTTTAAAAAAATTCTAACTTTGCGCATGGAAATTCAAAAAATAGTTAGTCAGACGATACAATCTTATCAGGATAAATTTACAGAAGAGTCTCTTACCTTCGATGATGTTCTGCTTATTCCCCGTTATTCAGAAGTTTTACCTCGAGAAGTTGATATTTCAACTCAATTAACTCGTGAGCTTCGATTAAACATTCCTATAGTTTCTGCTGCCATGGATACCGTGACCGACAACAAGTTGGCCATCGCAATCGCACGTCAGGGAGGAATTGGAATGATTCATAAGAATATGTCGATCGAAGCGCAAGCAGAACAAGTGCGAAGTGTGAAAAGATCAGAAAGCGGAATGATCATCGATCCCGTTACTTTGGGGGCAGATGCTAAAATTGGAGATGCTTTGGCATTGATGAAAAAATACAAAATTGGTGGAATCCCAATTGTAGATAGCAACAATATTTTAATTGGAATTCTGACGAATCGAGATTTGCGTTTTGAGACTAGAGTGAACCGGCTAGTCAAAGATTTGATGACTACCGAAAATTTGATCGTTGCTCCAATTGGAACTGACCTCAAACAAGCGACTCAAATTTTACAAAAACATAAAATCGAAAAATTACCTGTCGTCGATGACTATGGGAAATTAGCTGGATTAATCACCTACAAAGATATTATGAAGGTGGAGGATTATCCAAACTCCTGTAAAGATGCTTACGGCCGATTAGTGGTTGGAGCAGCAGTTGGAGTGACTCATGATATTATGGAAAGAGTCGATGCGCTGGTTAAGGTTAGTGTGGATGTAATTACTGTAGATACTGCTCACGGACATTCAAGAGGCGTTTTAGATGCGATCCGTTTGGTCAAACAGAAGTACCCAGATTTACAAGTGATTGGTGGAAATGTGGCAACTGGTGCAGGAGCTTTGGCACTCGTGGAAGCAGGGGTGGATGGCGTAAAAGTAGGAGTTGGACCAGGAAGTATTTGTACTACTCGAATTGTTGCAGGTGTTGGAGTTCCACAACTTTCAGCAATTTTTAATGCAGCTACGGCAATCAAACATACTGGTGTGCCGATTATTGGCGACGGAGGAATTCGATTCACAGGTGATATTGCAAAGGCAGTAGCCGCAGGCGCAGATACAATTATGGCAGGTTCTCTTTTTGCAGGGGTGGAGGAGGCACCAGGCGAAACGATTATTTTTGATGGTAGAAAATTCAAAGTATATCGAGGAATGGGATCTTTGGGAGCGATGGAATTAGGTTCGAAAGATCGTTACTTCCAAGATGTCGAAGATGATATTAAAAAGTTAGTTCCAGAAGGAATCGAAGGTCGGGTACCATTCAAAGGTTCGTTGGCAGAGGTGATGGTGCAATATATCGGCGGACTTCGAGCAGGAATGGGCTATTGTGGAGCGAATACGATTAAAGAAATGCAGACGTCAAGTTTTGTAAAAATAACTGCCGCAGGGGTGAATGAAAGTCATCCACATGATGTGGTGATTACGAAAGAAGCACCTAATTATAGCAGAAGATAAATATTGGTTAAACTGTTTTGACCGTTGGAACTGTTAAACTGTTTTGATGATTAAAATTGATTTAATTTTTTTTAAAACCGTTGAATATTCTTTTTAAAAAAGAAAATTATTCAACGGTTTTTTTATTTTTCTTAAACAGTCAAAACAGTCATGTCTCAAAAACTCCCCCCATCCTTCTACCTCCGAGAAGACGTCCTCCAAATCAGCAAAGATCTCCTAGGCAAATATCTCATCACCAATTTTGATCAAAAAGTTACGGTAGGAAAAATCGTAGAAACGGAAGCTTACCGAGCACCCGATGACAAAGCTTGCCATGCTCACTTGAATCGTTTTACCGAGCGCACCAAAATTATGTTTGAAGCTGGAGGAACTGCGTATATTTATTTGTGCTACGGTATTCATCATTTATTCAATATCGTAACCGCTCCCAAAGGGATGGCACATGCAGTTTTAATTAGAGCAGTTGAACCTGTCGAGAATGTAAATGTAATGTTACAACGACGAAAATTTGAGAAGCTAAAATATAATCTTACCGCTGGACCAGGAACCCTCACTAAAGCATTTGGTATTTCCAAAAAACAAAATGGGATAAATTTGTTGGATAAAAAAAGTCCTATTTGGATAGAAGATCGAGGCGAGATTGTTTTGGAAAAAAATATCATTGCTAGTCCGAGGGTAGGAGTGGCGTATGCGGAAGAATGTGCTTTATGGGATTGGCGATTTCGAGTAAAAGAATCGAAATGGACGAGTCGGGCGAAGTAGTACAATATAGGCGAATTCATTCGCCTAGCAATAACGAAGCCGAATGAATTCGCCTGTACTAAAAAAAAATCCCCACTCCAACCCAACACGTACAGGTCAAAAGTGGAGATTTTCCCTAGTGAAAAAAAACAGCCTTCTAGCTATTCAAAAATTTCATTTTAGGTTCAGTAGGTAACGGAATTCTAGCCGACATTGGATCAGACCAATTACTTTCGCCAGCAGAATTTTTCAATCGCATTTGTACAAAAACAATCACAGCTGAAGTGATACCCGTCACG
>Ga0209712_10001859_pt1 | contig 17722 bp, 15 predicted proteins | sample ArcOceMetagenome_FD_187443 | JGI IMG/M metagenome (GOLD analysis project Ga0209712, IMG submission 187443) | Marine eukaryotic phytoplankton communities from Arctic Ocean - Arctic Ocean - Greenland ARC118M Metagenome (SPAdes) (version 2) | ecosystem: Environmental > Aquatic > Marine > Oceanic...
AACCGTGACATCAAGGTATTAAGGTTTTTCTGTGGGATATAAGGTAGGTTTATCAGCATTAGGTTGATAACTGGCTGAGATAGCACTGACCTTTTCCGTATTTAAGCTTTCTACATGTATATTTATAACATATCCAAAAAGGTCGGTGCTATCTTTATTTGGAGAAATTGACCTTTTGCTCGTACACACTCTCCAATACCGTACCTATACTACACCTATAACTATCCAACAGAATTGAATTGAATCTTGTAGCCATTAGTCTTGAATCACCTGCGTTGTCACCAAGAGCACGCAGCTAAAATCCAAGAATAGCTAAAGTTAAAAAGTGAACTAACTATGTCAGCTACTATTCCTATTCCTGACAATGCCTTGCTCCTTTGGTTGCAAGACAAAAGCAACAATGAGTGTATGACAAACTCGTCCGTCACTCAGATGTACACCACCTGGCATGCCAATGAGTTTGACCCTTTCTCTCACTTCCAGAAGGATGACTGTCAGCATTGATTTCTTATCTTTGAGAAGGTAAATGATGATTCCATCCCGATTGCAGCCAATCTCCACCACTTGGCTCGCTTCCCCACTCACATTGGAAATCCTACTCCACACGATGGGCTTTTGCACTTGACTGCAAACCAACCAATTGGTGGTCATCAGATCACCGTTGATCTCCCGATCGATTTGGTGTTTACTCAAGGCGAAGCGGCTCAAACCTTCGTCCTGAATAGAATCCATGGAGGAGAAGTAGGTAACAAGCCCGTCTTGGAGCAACTCATCCTCGAAAATTTGGAACTTGTTACAACTTGAAATGCCATGTGGATCCCTAACCAGTATGCCATACTCTTGTTGGACGATGATCTCTCTCCTGTCGCCACCTGGGTACGTGCCTACAGTGCCATCTTGCAGAACGGTCACCTGGACTCCTGCCTTCCTTTGATTAGGTTCCTGCAAGTCCAGCTCATTGGAAACAGTGAATCCAACACTCATCCTGTCCAAGGCCTGGTCCAGACATTTGCCTCTGCATCTTTGATTCTTCATCACAACTCTATCCTCAGTCATATGACTCCAACTGCAGCTCTGGGCGTTCCTCCTGCCCCAGCTCCCATGCAAGGCATGTCTGCTACCTACTTCCAAGCTTTGTTAGCAGCCCTAAAATGTGTAAAGGTGATTGGTGACATGGCGGCATTGCGTGCCCAATGAAGTGTTGATCCTGTAGTATCGTTAATGACTAAACGAATAATACTGAGATGTTGAACTGCAGTGAACATTGGACTTTCTGCAGGTGGTATAGTGGGGCCGTCAAAACATTTGTGTTCATCCATGTGAGTTGTAATAAAAATTGGGCTCATATGTATTGTCTTATCCTCAATGGTGACCACTTCGTCCTCATTATGAAGTTTGTCCAAATAGTGTTCAATAATGGTATTAGTGAGGATGCGTGGAGGTGCTGGAGAAATGGGAGCATCTTTCCCTATTTTTGTCGGGTCTAATGCTGTTCGAAACGTGGCTGGATCATAAGCGGCAGGTTGCCTGGATTTGTGATCGTTGGCAAAGATTTTTGCTATTCAGGTATATGTCTGAACAGGATTTCCATAAAATCTATTGAGACTATCCACGTCTCTCATCATATGTTGCACCCGCCCGATGCACAACAGTGAAATGATATCCCAGTAACTCCTGTGCCCACCGTTTGGTCATGTTGATAGGTTCATCATAATCCAGTATTTCCTTCACCGCTACACGATCGCATAACCAATAAAAATGAGTGCCCCATAGGAACTTCTTATTCTGCGAAATGCCCCATTTCCCGCATGCGCTTTCGCCGACAAATGAATGGAACCATTTTTCTCTATCTAAGCATGCTCTAGATCCGAACCTAATTGGTAATAGTCTAGGTCAGTCCTTTGATGAATCAAATTGATTGATGCCTAAAAGTTCTGTTGCTGCTTGTGATTGTTCTGAGTCATCTGGTTGCATTAAAATCCAAGCCATTCCAGATGTGCTCCAATCCGTTTTGAGGAATATTGGTTTCGCAGGGTTGAATCTTGCTAGTAAGGGGATGACGTGATCATGCATTTGATTTCCTGAAATAATTTGACAAGGTTTGCCGCCGCGACAGCCAAGTGAGAATATTAGAACTCCTTCGCTCGGTAGTCAAGTGAAAGAGAACTTCAGTCAAGGAATGGCAGAAGCTACTCGGTGAATGTTGTGGCATGGCAATTGCAATTCAACTTGTTTCTCTTTTTATGTAAAATATCCACAGAAAAAATTGTGGAAAATCTCAAAATACGGTCGCTGCCGGTCGGACCTTGACGCGATAAAAAATCCCAAAGAGCATGTGACATCTGGTGTACATTTTGCACCTCAATCAATGCAAACCCAGATGTTTTGAACATGGCCAATCCTGTCACGCTCCTTCATGCCTTCAGATTGCCCTGGAGAGATGGCAGAATCTCGCCCAGGGGCGAATCAAACCGAGCTCGCTCAGTGGAGGACGCCATCATTCATCCAAGAATCCCAGGCTAGACGAAATTGGGAAACAAGATTTTACCTCCGCCGAATGTTCTCTGCATGGAAAAAGGAAGATAGTCCTCCTTCTCGAGTTGAGCCAGTACCAATGAAAATTATTTTAAGAGCTGCTGAACTCTGTGGTCGTTCTGCTTATGAGCAGGCCACCATAGATTGCATCTGGAGGGCCTTCTACTTTCTACTCCGTCCAGGCGAATATGCAATCTACTTTCTACTCCGTCCAGGCGAATATGCAAAAGCTTCCGGCAATGCCAAGCATCCATTTCGCCTCGAAGATGTTGAATGCAAGATTGGACATCAACACATCTTTGACGTCCATCTTGCTTCGGTGGCACAACTCCTGTCTGCCACATTCATCTCACTCACCCTCATCACTCACCCTCATCACTCAAAAGAATGGTGTCAAAGGTGAAAAATTATCTCATGCCACCAATGGGCAACCCTCCGCTTGCCCCGTGCGTGCTGTCACCCGCTGCATCATTCACCTCAACCAACACAATGCTCCACCATCCACTCGACTTCACACATACTATGATGCCCGCAATAGACGTCGTGCTGTTTCTTCCACTATGATCACAAGCATCCTCAGAGCTGCTGCTCTCTGTATTCCTGGCCATGCAGGTGTTGACCCGTCAAATATTGCAACCCGGTCACTTCGCGCTAGTGGCGCCAGCATGGCGCTATTGCTAGATGGCATGGATCCAGACAAAATTCGAATAGTTGGACGCTGGCGCAGCGATGCTATGTTCCGTTACCTCCATGCACACGCCCTTCCACTAATCCAATAAAATTCTCGAATTATGTTCCACGGAGGTCATTATTCCCTGGTCACCCGTCATGACCGGACGGTCTAACTTCCCAGTTCATCCTTCCAAATATTTTCCCTAACAGTTCCCACCCTGATTCGTCCTAATGGCCTAATCCTTCACACTGCGTTGCTCATACTGGCGGAGTCGGAGAGGGGTGCATCTGCACTGAAATAGTAAATTGCCTTAACACCACTCTCCTTGGGCGGATTTCGAGAACGGCTAGCATTTACTGTTATATTTTACTTAAGCCCTTCTCATAAAAATAAGTAAAAAGTCATTGAATGAAAATGCCTAATTTTTATCGTTTTATACGGCCATCCCCTAACTAAAATAGAGGCCACTCTAACTTTTCACAAACATGCCCAAACTCTGGAACAGCAGCACATTACAAATTCAACACCTCAACTTGGTCTGAAACAGGAGCTGTTCCAGAGTTTGAGCATGTTTGTGAAAAGTTATAATAGCTCAATCAAGAATCGTGTTTCACACACCACCCCAGTACTGTCAGTCGTGTAGTATTTATAAATGTATCTATTTTGTACGATGACATTGATTATTGGGAGAGCAGTAGTTGTGATAAAGTATATTTTCGTTTCAGAAGGGAAGTTTTTGTTTTTTGTTTTTCCAGGATACTTATTAAAAGCCTTTTTCATTGACACCTATCAATTCCTTAAGTAAAATATAACGGTAAATTCTAGCCGTTCTCGGAATCCGCCCGTGTTTTCACATCATATCTACGAACAGTACAAACATAGTATGTACCTACAGAATACAGAGAGCGACTACATACTACACTACATAGCACATAGCAACTAGCACTCATTCATCATAGTCATAGTCATACACGTACGTTACAACAATCAATCCAATGAATAACTACACGCCAACATCAGGATCGACGCCAAGGAGAAAGTCCCTTGTGCTTGTTGGAACACCAACAAATGTCTCCGAGCCGGCATTCGAATACCTCCTATCCTCCATGCTTCACTGGGTTGAACAAGAATGCGAACGTCAGTATACCAAGAAGAAGACTTTGGAGGCAGCACAACTCCAAACCAAAAACATCAATATTAATACAGAAGCTGAAGCTGACACCAACGATAACGATAACGATAACAAGGAACACAATTATTCAAATACCGAAATGGAAGAAAATAAACAAAATGAAATGAAACAAAAGGAAACAGAGCGAATGGTCATGATTGCAGAAAATGCAGCTGCAAAAATGGAACGAATGGGGTATGACGTAGGCTACCGCCTTTCCGAACGTCTCGTACAGAACAAACAAATGACGCCCGTCACGCAAAATAATAAATCCCCTTCCCCGGCAATGTTACAGCTGGAAGCAATGAAATTTATCTGCAAAGAGTTTTGGACCGAGGTGTTTCGGAAGCAGATTGATAAATTGCAGACAAATCATAGGGGAGTTTTCGTACTCAAGGATCTGCAGTTCAGATGGTTGCAACGATTGCCAGGGGATGTGGAGTTGGCTAGAATTATGGCTATTAAAATTCTTGCATATCCGTGTGGATTGGTTCGAGGGGCATTGGCAAATCTTGGGATTGTGGCGGTTGTCAGTTGTGACTTTTTAGCAGATGGCAAGAATATGTCGGCGTGCTCGTTCAATATCAAGGTCAAGGCATAAGACCTATTTACAGTATAGCACTGATTAATGCTTACTGTTTACCGTTTACTGTTTACCGTTTACTGTTTCTGCTTGCATTTTACATTACAAGTTGATACAATACCGGTAGATAGAAGGCCAAGATACAGTTACAGTACAAATAGAAGGCCAAGATACAGTTACAGTACAAATACACGTAATCCTAATCTACTATTGTATTATTCTTCCTCAATTTTCCTATTTTCCAAGGCAACCTTTCTCTTAATTGCTTCCACGAATCTCTTCGTATCTACAACATCACGATGACCGTGTGGTAATAACTTTGACCTGATTTCCAGGCTTTCTTCAAAACAACTCAAAGACTTTTGGTATTCGGTTTGCTTCCCGTATATCCGTCCAAGATGGTGTAAGATATTAGCGGCCTCGATGCTGTCAATACCTTGCTTCATCTTGAATATTCCCAATGCTTCGGAAAGGTTGGCAATTGCCTCAAAAAGTTCACCTTGGCGAATATTGATGCATCCAATGTTTTTCAAAGCAATTGCTACATCTTCACTTTCGCTTCCAAAATTTGACTTATAGATCGAAAGAGCTTCAGTGTAGAATTTGAGAGCTTGGCTGTCCTTATTGCAATCATCCAAGATATGTGCCAAATTGATGAGAGTATCTGCAATCTCAAGATGATTTTTAGGGAGTTGGGATCGTCGGATTCGAAGAGAGACGGTGCAAAGATCAATGGCTTTCCTGTATTTTTTCTGCCTTGCGAGATTGATCCCGATGTTGTTCAGGACAAGGCCAACGGATAAATCATTATCTCCAAGGGACTGACGCAGAATTTTAAGGGCGTCCATGTAGTACTTGTATGACGTCTCGTAATCTTGTTTTGAGTCATATATAGCGCCAAGGTTGCGAAGTGTGTGTCCTACTTCGCTCGAACGCTCTCCGAGCTGGACTTGGTAGATAGAGAGAGCCTCGTTATATGATTCAATCGCTGAATCGCAGTCGCCTTGTTCCACGTATATTCCAGCAATCTGGTCGTGTATCGTAGCTACCTGGGTGTCTTCTAATCCTTTTTTTAATTGAAATATCGCGAGAGCACTTTGAAAGCAATTCATGGCCTATTATTGATGATATATCAATATTAGTGAGATGGTATTGATAGATTGATCTGGCATCAAAAGTATGGCTGAGCTGCACTTACCTCTTCAATGTCGTCCCAGTCTTCAAGTAGCTTGCCACAAATGAGATAAGTCTCGGCGACTCGGATATCCTCTTTTGTATACAGCTTCATCCGTATCTGGAGAGCTCTACTTACACATTTCATCGCTTCTTCGTTATCAACGCGCATATCGTGGACTTGCCCTATTCGCAAAAGAACAGTTGCAACCTCTTCGCTTTCTGCCCCATATGCACCTTCCATAAACTCAAGGCTTCCGTTCAATTGGAGCAAGGCAAGATCAAATTGCTGCTTGTAAGAATAGAGCGCTGCGATATCAATCATGACCCGTGCACATTCCATTGTGTTCTCGCCTAGTTCATCTTTGTAAATCTCAAGGCAGGTGACGTACAGCTTCAAGGCATCCTCATGTTGGCCGAGAGCCATGAGGCAAGATCCAAGTTGTTCGCAAGTCTTCCCTACATTTAATGAGCATTTACCCTCGTACTGAATTCTCAGCTTTAGGCTTTGTTTCAATAGATCAGCCGCCATTGACGCTTTCAGCTTCTGATTGTGGATAAAACCCATACCATACAGAATGCTACCGGCTTCGGAGTCCTGTTCGAGTTTATGTGTGAGATAAATCGACCATGCTTTCTTGAAAAACGCAAAGGACGTGTCCAGGTTCACACGCAGCTCGTGCGTACCAAGTTCTGAGAGACAGGAAGCTTGTTCTCGGTATTCCTTGTGACGACTATATATTGATTCTGCTTCTTTCAGCATTTGTTTCGCCTTTTCTATTCCGTCTGGTGCTGCTAAAGCTGCAGAATTCTTGGCAAGTTGATAAAGTGTATCTGCGATCTCCACATCGTGACTGCCAAGGACTGCTCTTCTAATTTCTAGTGCCTTTTCAAGCATTATGGCTGCTCTGTCTAGTTCTGAGGATACATTGGTCAGCAGGCATCCGGCGCGATACATTGTTGATGCCAATTTTTCCTTGTCTCCGCGTGTGGTGTTTTGGATAATCCCAAAAGATCCGATTGCCTCCAAATATGACGTGAGAGCCTCTTCCGGCTGTTTCAACCCTTCATAGCCCCTTCCAATGTAGTAAGATAGAAGAGCACGCTCTACTTGGCGATCATCGATATTCCCAGATGTCGTTGAAAAGAAATGTTGCGCCTCTTTAAATGCACGCATTGCATCTTGGTACTTTTCTAAACGGAGATGACAGATACCAACTCTCTCGTAAACTGTGAATGCACCTTGTGTCTTGTCAAGATGAGACATAATCCTCGCTGCTTCCTGGTAATAGTTGAGACAACTTTTGAACTGATTTTGCTCGAACAGAACTCCGGCAATTTCCATTAGAACCTCAAGTACAGACTGCTTCTCCTTTCCATCTCTTTTCCTGATTGATAAGCATCTCTTGAATTGGTCATATGCTCCACCTAAATTTTTATCTATAATGTACAGCTTGCCTCGAAGTAGATGCAAGTTCGAAATCATTTCATATTCGTCGGGAAATTTCTCGTTACAAATTAGCAAGGAGGACTCGACAGTTCTTCTTGCATGTTCGTGATCCTTTGCCAAATAATGAATCTCAGCAACTAGATGCTGAACTTCGACATAATCCCACATAACGTCCTCAGGGGAAATTTTGTATATGTCCGTCGCTTGTAGGAACAGTGGTAAAGCCTTTGTCACTTGGCCTTCCTTATATTCTATGGTACCTAGGCATGCCAATGATTGGGCATATTCTAGAGAACGCGTACCTGGTATCAATTCCCGAAGAGATAGAGCTATCATCGGAAAAGCAGCAAATGTTAGGATTCGACCTTGATCAAGATAAATATGTCTATAAGAGTATATGAAAATCTCACCTTCAGTCGCGCACTCTCTCGCAAGTGATAAGTTTGACGTTGTGGATAGAGCTTTTCCAAGTAGATGAAGCGATGACGATAAACGTTCGTCGCTGAGACCACATTTGCGGTAAATCTTAACTGCCTCGTGCAAATAAGGGATTGCCTCATTGGTCTGGTCGTTAGTACAGAGTATGGCAGCAGCATTCCTATTGCAATCAGCAGCTTCTTCTAAGCATTCGTCAGGCCAAAGCTGAATTGCCCTTTTTAGAGTTTTCAGAGCTTTATCGTATTGCATATTCTCCATTTGCAATTCGCCTATCTTTTGAAGAGTCGCCACGTGGCTCATTGAACCCGAACATGATTTTTCAGATAGAGACAGGGCTTGTTGAAGCAACCCGAGTGCTCTTTCAGTTTCAGACATATTCAACAATAAAGAACCGAACGTGCACAGTGTTTCAATAATGGCACTATCTGAAACTTTCGGAAGGTCCTTTTGAATTTCCAATATATCCTCAAAACATTCTTTTGCTTCTTCTGTTTTGTCCATCATCTCGTATAAACGTGCTAACTCGCGTAGTGCTAAGATGCGGTCTTTATGATTACGTTTGAGTTTAAACAGGAACACAGCCTTTGAATGTGTATAAAGTGGAAGTGAGTCGTCAAAGTAGAAAAAGGTGAGGTTGCGAACAATTTTGCGTACCTCGAGCAGAGTATTCGTAGCGGAATCGAACTCATTCTTTTCGCAAAAAACTTTTGCCAAATCAAAAAGAGCTTTCCCAATAGCAATATGGTTTTCATTGTTCTCCGCAGCCCTCCTTATTCCGAGGCTAGTTTGAATACTTGCTAGGGCTTCGTCAAGATTGTTCAGTTCAAGGTGAATTTTCCCCATATCGTGGTACGCAGTTGCTAATTCCCCTTCGTCCTGGTCAGCTATGACCTCTAAAAATTGAATCAGCTCATCGTACATATCGAATGCTTCTTCAAATCGTCGTTCTTTTGCATACAAATGTGCCAATGAACGGATGGTAACAAGGTACGTTTCGTCGCCATTGCCATCTGGGTTTAACAGTTCCAGGTATCGGCTGTAGTGCAAAATAGCTCCTGTTGAATTGTCAAGAGTATTGTACAATGTCCCCAAGCGGTAGTGCAGTTGAGGTATTAGTTTGCTGTTTGATGACAACAATTCAAGACACTCAGCATAGCTGCTTGCTGCAAGACTATTCTGCTGTTGCTCCTCGTATAGGCCGGCCTGATCGTTAAGGTTGAGGTCAGTCAAGGGATTCAGAAAACATATTTATATAGCTAATCACGTATACTCACAAGATCAAAACACGCAGCACCGGCATCAGATATTTGTTCATTTCCTTTCCATATGCGGTGAGCTTCTCTGTGGCATAAAATTGCCTTATCCGTTTTATCGGTGGCAACGTAACATTTACCTAGCGCATAAAAGGTACTGGCGCAATCAGAATGGTTTGAAGGGAGTTCCTTCTTTCGAATTGCTAGAGCCTGTAGAAAATATTGAATATATTCATATAGGTTGACAAAGTTGTGAGCAATTTGCAAACAAAAAAACGAACTTGCAACGTTCTTTACAAGCACTCACCCTTTCAAGACAATTAAGGGCAACATCATATTCAAATTGAGAAAAGAAGTTTTTCCCCATGTTGAATAAAATGGTTCCAACGGTTTTGTGGCCTTTTCCTTGTTTAATCTCCTTCGCCTTTAAACATATCTCGTAGTATTCCATTGCTGATCTATAGTTGTTCATTGAATCGAGAAGTTGAGCGAGCCGATAAGCTGTCGATATGGTCTCATCGCTATGAGGACCAATGCTTTCTTTGAACATGTTGTAAGCGCCTGTTAGAACTTCTTTGGCTTCGTTGTGTTTTGCTTGCTTCGTATACACTGACCCAAGTGCACCTAAAGTTGCAGCAACTTTATCGTTAGAACCTGCCGGCAATGATTTAAGAGATTTTTCGTAACAATCTCTAGCTTCATCATATGACTCCAAGTTACCGTACAGTTCGCCTGCACTGAATTGTACCTTTGAGTAGCTTTTAGTACACTGCGCCTTGTCATTTTTCTCCACAAGTGTTATGGCGGCATTGTATGACTTGAGTGCCAATTGTTTCTCACCCATCGCCAATTGTGAATTACCTAAAGAGTGCAGTGTTTGTACAATAATCTCAATGTCGTCCAGGCTGAATTCCTTGTATCCTGCAAGAGCCTTCAAAAAGTAGTTATAAGATTGCTGAAATTCATTCTCTGCAAAATATTGCTTTCCTACCCAAAACTGTGTATGTGCAATTCGTACGTCGGTATCTTTATCTGTAGACTGGAGAATGTTTTCAGCAGCCAACAGAATTGTAAGTGAATGGCTATGTTGCCCCATATGGTGCAATGATATTCCGAGATAATACATGGTCCTGAATAGACTTGGTGAATGGTCACCGTGTTCCGCCTTCTGCATTGTCAAGCACTGTATCAGAATCTTCTTGGCCTCTTTGTATTCTCCGTTCAAGATGCTAATTTTTCCTATACATTGTTGAAGGTCGACAGAATCATGGCCTCCTTCAATTTCGAAAGCTACCTGGAACCTTGAACCGGGAGTGAGAAAAAGGGTGGAATCACATTCTGAGTGAGTTGGGTTTCTGAAAATGAACTCACCTGCCCATCGCTCTTTCATAGTCGAGGCATTTGAAGTAGTACTCGCCCATTCTCTTGAGATACTGCACCGTTGTAGCAGTGTCTCCATTTAGATGTTTGAACAATGGGAAAAACGCTTCGTAGCACTCTAATAACTTCGAATAATTCTGAGACAACTCATCACGTGGAGGAGCAAGATCCGAAATAAAACTTATCTCGCTTTCTGAATCTCCGCCATTCAGCAAATCTTCTCTGATTGAAATCGATTCTTTGAAGTGCTCGTATGCGTCACTTTCCTTACCCAACTCAAGATATGTGTTGCCCATACATAAATAGGTATCTGCTAGAATAATGCCTCTTCCATACAATGAATTTCGGATTCGTAAAGCCTAATGCAGATATATGCAGAAATCTGGGGTAAGATAATGATATGATTACGCTCAAACAGAAAACTCCAAATCGTACCTCTTTGAAGTTCATGATAGCAGCTTCGTATTTACCAGCACCGTCGAGAGTAATTGCAAGTGTATATGTTGCATTCGCAACCTCCTCGTGGGAACCTCCAAATATTTCTCGTTTTGAGTTCAACGATTGTCGGTAAAACTCCAAGGCACGGTCGTAATCTCGTTGTTCTCTCAAAACATTTCCCATCCATTCTTCAGTTTCTGCAATACTTTCATGACCTTCGTCCAGTTTATCCTGTCTTATTCGCAGAGCTTCTTCCAAAAGTTTTGTAGCGTCATCTAGCTTACCCACTTCACAAAGAGTGGAACCCTTTCACAGCAAGAGAGACACGTTAGCTCCTAAGTACTTGTACTCTGACATGATGGCCAACTGATTTCAGCAAGACTTACCATTTTATGACAGGTTTCGGCGACCCTAAGGTCGTCATTACCGAGAAGCTCACGTCTAATTACTAAAGCTTGTTTGAGATGAGAGAGGGCATTGTCCAAGTCACCAACATGCCCATACGCGACACCAATCCAATGCAAAGAATCTGAAATTGTGATGTTTCCAATTTTTGAATCAAAAAATGATTGGCCCTTTTCCTTAAAATCAAGAGCCTCGTTGAGAAATTCAAGACCTTTTTCGTCCATCCCATGAGCAATGAGAGACACAGCCAGCAGGTGAAATGCTTTTCCAACTTCTTCACATAGAACACTCTCCGAGGTATCTCCTTGGTTTGTTATCCTTTGTGTTATTTGATCCTTCACTGCATCGTGTGATCCCTTGATGAAGTCTGAAACTATATTCTCTTGCTTATGATGCGTTTGACAGTCCTCAATCATAATTTCGATATCTGTAATATGCACCGTTGCGCCTTCGAGCAGTCCAAAATAGTTCAAGCGTCGTCGGACAAAAGCCTTGTCACATAGAAGCTTCTGAACTCGAGAGAAATTGAGTGCTTTAGTCAAAGTGTAAGGAAGCATTCCTGAGCAGTAGTCTTTCATGCTTATATCTGCTGCATTAGGTATCTTTGACACCGTACGGAAAATATCGACCTTGTGCTGCTCAAGACACTCTCCAATTTTTGTGTACGAATCTCGTAAATACTGTCCATACTGTCCATTAATTGCATGGTGCGCTGCAATGTATTCGCACTCGTATACTTTTTCAGAATTGATTGTGCTGCTATCGGAAGTTCCTGACAGATCAATGAAACTTGAATCCAGCAATCCAACTTGGACCAAAGAATCCTTTAGGTAAACTAGAGCATCACCTCTTTTCTGTTCGCTCAATTTGGATAGGTCAATTCCAAAATGAAGTAGAACCTCAGTCCAAGCAGCAAAGACAATACTCGACGGCACGATTTCATACATATATTCATCCTCGTCGAACTTCTTTGTGTCGGTTCTTTCTAACCTTGACACTTTTCTTTTATTCTTGTGGTTATCTTTATTCCATTTGAACCATCCCTTTTTATCTGTACCAACTTTGTTTTGTTGAAGACGCTCATCTCGGAGGTCTTTGTCAATGCTATGATTATATTCTCTTGCAAAGTGCGTGGGCGTCGGTGGCGAGAAAACAAAAACGTAAGCTGCGAAGCATAGCTTGACCTCATTCGTTTTCAAAGCTCTCTCCATTCCGCGTACATAAAATGGGTCAATAGAATCAAATCCCTGTTCAATAATGTCAAACATTGCCTGGTTTGGATGTTCATGGTCTACATCCTTGATTGCATTGAAATCGGAGTCATGGGTCTCAGATTCATGACTTCCAACCAAATCTGATACAAAATCGATATCCAAGTGCTCGTCCTCTTCAACTTCTTCCAAAGAATAGATAGGATCCAGGCGCTGTTCGCGATGAGATGAAATATTTCCTTCTGCATTATCTGTTTGGATATTGTTTTCTTCTGGATTCACATCGGCTATTCCATCTCCCGAACGATCATCAGCATTGTCTAAATTATAATCTAATATATCACCCCCCTGGTTTGATCCTGAATCAATATCAGCCGAATCATTTGAAATTGTTTTCTTGGGTTTACGCCAGCTGAACCAAGACATGGCAGATGCTGATCGCTCATCGTCGTCGGGTTTTTTACCTTCGTCATTCCTGATTTTGTCGAGCTGTTCCGTGAGACTCAAATTGCTTCGCATCGATTTTTCACTTTGCTGACTCTGCTGACTTTTCACGCTCTTGTTGCTTTTAACACTCTTTGCCGTCGATAGAGTCTGTTCGTCGCCATATATATCATTATGACTCTTCGTGTCTTCCACACCTACCAAGAGCGATTGAAATAAATCATCTAGAGCGCTTTCATCTGTATTCCTCACGTCTCCTGATGCATCTTTACCACTAGTTTCAGATGTCCTTGAGCAGCTGGTTGTGGTGACTTCCTCATCTAGCTCATCTTTGGATTGTGATTTGTTCGCTTCATTGAGGACGAAGGGCTCATAGTCATACCATTCCATTGGAAAGTTTTGTAGATGGATTAAGTCACTCAATAGAAATATAAAAGGAAAGTCAAACGAATCAAAGGCAAAATGGGCTAGCGATCAGAAGAACACGGTTTGGTTTGTTGGGTGCTCGTGCTTGTTTCGGTAGGTAGCAGAATGTGAATTGCAACATTCAAGAATGCAATAACAACATGAACATGGCTGCCTGTTAGTTCTCTCAATTCCTTTGTTTTGAACTATTCTCCGAAAAGACCAATACCAAACTGTTTTATAACGTTTATATATTTCGCTGAAAACGTCTAATAATAGTCAAAACACTACAAATTGACACAAAAATAGCTATTTGAATATGCTGAGAAGCCTGTAGTTCTAATCGTATCACGAATCACGACGACAGCATCATCGAATCACTCATCACCATGCTGCAGACTGGCAGTACCATACAACAGTCCTTCATATTCAACATAGTGCAATCTGCTATCCACGTAGGAGAGGAAAAGATCAAAGTTTGAGGATTTGGTCGATGCTGATCCATCAGTCTTGTACCGGTACGAACTCTTCTGATCCGCCCTTTCATACTTGTTACTCGTAGTCGTCTCTTCTGGAAATTCAGATGTATCATCGATCTTGTCATCGTCATCGCCAGCATTGCAAAACCATTGCATCTACGATACCCCCCCATTCTCACGAAATTGAAGACAAGATACAGAACTCTGCGGGGCGTCGGAAGTTTGCTTCGACATATCTCCTATGTTGCTTGCTGGACTTATTTCTTCTCTTGTAGAGCAAGAAGGAAAGGTTCTATCGGTATGAAGAGTTGAAAGATTTGTTAGGCCAGACCTAGTATAGCGCGTTTCTTTGAATTTGAGGACGAAGAAAGACTGGATACTCGAGGTTGAAGGTGCGCCATAGGATCGTCGTTAGTCTTATCTTTGCTCTTAACTTTATTCGAGATATTCGCTGCAGGAAACTTATAAATCATGCTGGTGACTTGTTGTTTAGGGCTGCTGGCAGATTCCTTCGTGAATGAAATGGTTTTTGACGTGGTCTTGGTAAGGGGTCTGAAAGAAGAGATGATTTAAATTACTGTATGGCTCGCTCCTGTGTAGCTTGCACCAAACCATTCTCATAATTTGTCAGAGAAGAGGAGTGATTAGATAGTGGTACTAGTGTAAAGTGGTGCGCTGCTGCCCTGACGTTTTATTGAGGTGTTGTAGTATGCGTTGTTTGTTACACCAAGGATGGTGCTTGGTTGTTGCTGGAGACAGCAAAGGGCCTAAGGATTAGTAGACGGTGGCGGCGTCGACGTTGTTTTCCTCTCGGAAGATAGGCAGAGAGAACTTGAAGCTTCGATTCCATTTCTAAAGAATACGCCCTGGACAAGTTTTGCACGAAAGAATACAACATACCTGCATGCAATGGCTAACCAAGCTGAAAATATTTGGGACTTTGATGACGACAATAAAATAATCAATCAGAGGTTGTTTCACCTTGTTCCTTCTGCGGTTATCGATACACGTACAAGTGAGGATGACAGAGTTCTCGTAACCGTGATTGGGGAATATTGTCACACCATCAACCCATACACATTTTTTAACCAGCCCCCTCTACCGAACGGCAAGATCTAAAAGCAATAGATTTTGGAGGCAGTGCCAGCTGTGGGTGTCTACCAGATGCTTGCAAACAATGATCCTGATGTTGATGCAATCTATAGATTGACAAGGACTCTAACGGTAAACTTTGCATACTATTTACAAGAAAACACCCCTACCATTGTTCTAGCTTCGCATGATCAATTCTTCCCATTCAATGCTCATTCAATGCTCAAGCAACTTCTGGAAAGCTGACGCGTTTTGCGGCTTGTTGTTGCCATTGTCAGTTCATGGTCGGGTTACAGATATTTGGAGATCATTCATTGTTCAGACCCTCTTTGGCTTCGTTGAACTTCATCTTCGTGCTACTTATATGGGCCCTTATGTCAAGAGAGAAATGTGCATTCTTACTTGGCAGATTTTGATTCCGAAAAACAATTGTATGATAGGACTGGGGCCCTTACTGAGTACTCAAAGCATTGGAGAGAAGAGAAAAAAGTTGATGCAAAACCGACGAGCTGTCTTGCAAATCTGTTTGAGCAGCTCTTTGTGGATCTCATTGAACTTGATATTTTAAATCTTGAGGATCTTTCAAATTTACAGAAATGGTTGCTTGTCTTAAAATCTGCCGGGTATCAATTTACAGATGTGAATTTGACGCAGCATCGAAATGCAGAGGAATTGATAGAGAAGTATGGTTTCGTGGAGGACGCAGTTGTAGGCGTTGTAGGTACTGAAAAAGGTGGAAGCACAGAGGTACTGTGAGTCCTCTTGCAGTACATTAGCAGCCTCCGGTTGATAGTTGCTACAAGAAGGGTAATGATTGGAGCGCTTGTGCTGCCGACCACCTACATTACTCAAGTTCCAATCCAGAAATGTTACTTAATAGGGATCACTCATGCTTGTTTGAGCCTCTATGCTGGAAACAGTTAGACTGGCGTAACGGTAAACCCCCCAGAAGAATCCAGTGCCCACTTGACAAAAATATTCAATTTGATGATTGGTCTTTCCATGATGGGACTATGGCAAGTCTTTCGACTGCTCTTGAGGTTGGAATGTCAAAGACTACTGGAAGAAAATACGGAGGTATATCATTGAAATAGCAAAGAATCCAAAGCAGCTAATTGGAACTATCATTATGACTTTCGTCATTGTCCTTCTCCACAACCTCCATTTATCAATACATGTGGAAAAACAAAAGCAAGTGATGAAGCAGGTGCCAGTTATTCACATATTACAGCATTCATTCCACCAATGTTTGATTTCGTCATGTCCCTGCTGAATAGAGCAATCATTGTCAATGCTCTTCATAGAGTGAGCCCGCACTGTTGTTCTGCTGAAGAAACTAATCATACCTTTGAGAATTTGATTCGATTGGTATCTTCAGGTCCTTCTGGTAAGTACTCAAACAACACTCCACTCGTAATTGCACCAGGATACGTTCATGATGTGGAATATATCCGTCACTATACTGGAATTCGACCTTTGTACTGTTTAATACCATTCTCATTGCTACATGTGGTTCCACAATCCCTTCAAGGTAAAGATTACAATGGTGAGAATGGTATGTTTATTCCGCAGCAATTGTCCTTCCTTATTCAATTACAAATACAAAGGCTCTTGAACAATATGAAATGAACATGATTCCACTGTTTGTACCCAGTCCACTTTTTGCTTTGGAACTTGGTCTATTTCATGATCACAGTGCGACGTATGGTCCGTACTGTAGCGAATTTACCCATGAAATGCATCCTCGTGGCCATCACTCGTCACCCTTTGACATTAGCCCTAATGCAAGGAAGGCTCATGGCGACCCAGCCGAGGATGAACAGTTCTAGATCTCTTTTCTGGGGTTTGCCTGTGGCAAACCTTGGTCAGAAACTCAGTAACACAGTACTGACCAAACATTGTATTCCACAAGTCAGTGGCATGAAGCGTCCCAAGAAATGGCGCAAATGGGAGCCGGAGAGCAATTTATGCTGGGCTCTGAAACAAATGAAAACAGGCCAGGCATTAGGGAATCTTACAGCACTGACTTGTGAAGATGCATTGCTGTCTTTATACAATAAAACCAGAGATGCATAGAACTTTTCATTTGGCAAACATTTGACCCATTTGTTGACGCCGCGAGAGACCAACCACCATCACTCCACCATCTCAACAACGTACTTTTCTAAATTTTGATGGTGCGACATCGTAAATTATTTAGAGCTTTTTTTTCAATCGAGGTTTTGTGCAAGTTTCCCTGTTTGTCTACCTACATACACGTATGAATACTGTAAAATACGTGAAACCTAGTTCCTGTAATGCTTTTGAAATCAGTAAACAATCTCAAATCCGTTGTTGGAATGAAAACTTTAGGTTCCGACAAATCTAAGTAATATGTGATGTCGTATGGTGCCATCCAAATTACCAAATTATGGCATCTTCGCAAAATCAAATTGAATTCATCTCAATCTGAAATCTCTGGGAAAAAGTGTAAGCTTTTTGATAAAAATAGAAACGCAAGCCATGCCAGCCATGCCAGCCATGCCAGCCATGCCAGCCATGCCAGCCATGCCAGCCATGCCAGCCATGCCAGCCATGCCAGCCATGCCAGCC
>Ga0209712_10001860_pt1 | contig 17716 bp, 16 predicted proteins | sample ArcOceMetagenome_FD_187443 | JGI IMG/M metagenome (GOLD analysis project Ga0209712, IMG submission 187443) | Marine eukaryotic phytoplankton communities from Arctic Ocean - Arctic Ocean - Greenland ARC118M Metagenome (SPAdes) (version 2) | ecosystem: Environmental > Aquatic > Marine > Oceanic...
CCATGGTTTCTGTGTTGGGAACCTCTTTACAAAATAAAGACCTTTTAAAGTTTTTCCATGATTCCACTTGGAATGTAATTGGTTTGGAAATGGAAGGAGCGCATTATCAAAAAGCCATTCAATCTGCCTCAAGAATTAGAGGTAATATTTCAGAAAAAGTCAAAGTAAGATATGCGTATTATGCATCAGACAATCCATTAGAAACAGGGGCTACATTGGCTTCCGGAGGCTTAGGGATGACAGGTGTTACGCCAACATATGCCATCACACAAAAAATATTAGAACAAATTTTTTAACGGTCTAAGATCGAGTATTATAATCAAACGATAACAATGTCAACAAATCAAAAAAATAACGAAGAAGAGGTAGATTTAGGTTCTTTGTTTGTAATTATTGGAAAAGGTTTTTCTAGCTTATTTAATTTTATTGGGAATATTTTTAAAGGAATATTTCATGGAATAATTTCTATTTTATTGTTTTTTAGAAAGAATTTTGTAAAAATTGCAATTGCGACAATAATAGGCGCGGTTTTTGGTTTTTTTCTAGAAAATAAAAAAACAAAAAAATTCGGATCGGACTTATTGGTTCAGCCAAATTTTAAAAGTGCAAGACAGTTATACAATAATGTAAATTATTACAATGATTTAGTAAGGCAAAAAGATATTTTAGCGATACAACAACTTTTTAGTTTAGATAAAGAGAAAGCAGCATCTATTAAAAGTTTTGCAATTGAGCCTATTATTGTAGATAACGATATTTTATCTGCTTATAATGATTTAATTCTATCTATCGATACATTAACAATTAAGAGTTATTCTTTTGAGGAATTTAAATTTTCTTTTACGGAATATGATTATAAAGTTCATAAGGTTAATGTAATAGCAGAAAAAAATGACGTTTTCGCTGGTTTAGATGATGTAATTATTTCTTCAGTGGTAAAAAACAAGTATTTTAATAGATTAAAAACATTATCTAACGAAAATCTTGATAGAACAGATTCTTTACTACGTGAAAATTTAGGACAAATAGATTCATTAAGAAAAGTTTATATGCAAGTAATGTTAGAAGAAGCAAAAAAGCAAACTAACGGCACTAGTATAGACTTAGGAGGTGAGAAAAGAACAACCAAAGAGTTAGAATTATTTGAAACAAATAGAAGAATTAACAGGGATTTAAAAAGTGTGGCTCAGGAGAAGTCCCAAAAGTATGAGGTGGTTAATGTAATTTCTGATTTTCAACCAACTGGCTATGAGATTAAAGGTATTACCAGAAACTCTATTTTTATAATGGCTTCACTAGGTGCAATTACTATGTTTCTAATAATACTTTTTCTTAGGTTAAATAAATATTTAAACAATTATAAAAGATAAATGGTGCAAACAGTTTTTATAACTGGAGTAAAGGGTTTTATCAGTTCTAATTTTATTCTATATTTTTCGAAAAATAATTTAAAATCTTATTTACTAAAATGTGCTGGAGATATTTCTAACTTATAAAAAGTAGTTAAATCTGATAAATTTACTTTTGTAGATGTATATATTTGTCTCATAAATTTGGCCAGATCACTTTTTAAGAAATACAGTTTTTCTGAGTTATTCATTTTAGAACAGAATCTCATAACAATTATTTTCAACTTGGATGTCTTAACTAGTTTTTCAAGTATAGAGAATGATACAACTGTTGCTTAAAAAGTTGATGACTATTATCATCCGAATGAAGAAGATATTTTGATTTATAATGATAAAAATTTAAAAATTGATTAGAGAATTCTAATAGAAAAGATTACGCTTTTCAGAAAAAGATAAAAAGTTAAAAAAGTTAAAAAGTTTATTAAATGTTAGATTTAAATAAAAAAACAATATTAATTACCGGTGGAACAGGTTCATTAGGCAAAGCTTTAACAGGCCATATCCTTGAAAAATATCCAGAAATTAGAAAAATAGTTATCTTTTCAAGAGACGAGCAAAAGCAATTTCAAATGGCTCAAGAATTTCCAGAAGAAAAGTATCCTCAAATACGATTTTTTATAGGTGACGTAAGAGATAAAGATCGTTTGATAAGAGCATTTCAGCATATTGATTATGTAATTCATGCTGCAGCAATGAAGCACGTTCATATTGCTGAATACAATCCTGATGAGTGCATAAAAACAAATATTGGAGGAGCAGAAAATGTAGTTGAAGCTTGTTTACAAACTAAAGTACAGCGAGTTGTAGCGTTATCTACAGACAAAGCATGTGCACCAATTAATTTGTATGGTGCAACAAAATTAACTTCAGACAAACTTTTTATTGCAGCAAATAACATAAAAGGAGAAAATCCTATAAAATTTTCTGTTGTCCGTTATGGTAATGTAATGGGGTCTAATGGCTCAGTAATTCCTTTTTTTATTAATAAAAAGAAGCAAGAAAATATACTTCCAATTACAGATCCTTCAATGACGCGTTTTAACATTTCTCTTCAAGGCGGTGTAGATATGGTTATGCATGCTTTAGAGCATGCTTGGGGTGGGGAGTTGTTTGTGCCTAAAATACCTTCTTATAAAATCTTGGATGTTGCAGAAGCTATAGGTCCCAATTGCGCAAAACCAGTTGTAGGAGTGCGTGCTGGAGAGAAAATTCACGAGGAAATGATTACAGCATCCGACGCAATGAATACTTATGATTTAGGTGATTATTATGCGATTTTACCAACAAAGCCTTCTTGGAAATTAGAAGATTTTATTACTAGTTTTAATGCTAAACTAGTATCTAAAGGCTTTAGGTACAATTCAAATGAGAATGAAGATTGGGAAACCGTAGACAGTTTAAGAGCGCTCATAAAAAAACATGTAGATTCTAATTTTTCTTTATAATGAAGGCAATACCATATGGTAAACAAAATATAGATCAAAATGATATAGATGCTGTTGTAAAAGTTTTAAAAGCAGATTTTCTAACTCAAGGACCAAAAGTGAATGAATTTGAGGATAAATTTGCGGCTTATGTTGGTGCTAAATATGCTGTAGCAGTAAATAATGCTACTTCAGGACTTCATTTATCTGTGCTTTCTCTAGGGTTAGAAAAAGGAGATAGAGTCATTACAACTCCCATTACCTTCGCTGCTTCTGCCAATTGTATCAGATATGCAGGAGGCGAGGCTTGGTTTGCAGATATAGATAAAGATACTTATTTACTATCTTTAGATAGTACAAGAAAATTAATAGAAAGTAAACCAAATGGGTTTTTTAAAGGAATAATACCAGTTGACTTTGCAGGGCTTCCGGTAGATTTAGAGGACTTTAAAGTGTTGGCTAAAAAACATAATCTTTGGCTTATAGAAGATGCATGTCATGCCCCAGGAGGTTCTTTTATTGATTCTTCAGGAATTCAGCAAAAATGTGGAAATGGAAATTATGCAGATGTAAGCGTATTTTCATTTCATCCAGTAAAGCACATTGCATGTGGAGAGGGAGGAATGGTGACTACTAATTCGGAGAAAATTTATAAAAAATTAACTAGCTTAAGGTCTCATGGAATAACCAAAGACAATATGTCTGAAAATCATGGAGAGTGGTTTTATGAAATGCAAGCGTTAGGTTTTAATTATAGATTAACGGATATACAGTGTGCTTTAGGAATTACACAGCTTGCTAAAAATGATAAAGGCGTAGCCAGAAGAAATGAAATTGCAAAGAAGTATAAAGAAGCTTTTAAAGGAAAAATAAAGTTCCAAAGCTTACCTAAAGGCAGTTATAATGCGCATCATCTATTTGTAATTGAAGTTGAAAAAAGAAAAGAGTTATACGATTACTTAAGGGCGTTTAAAATTTATACTCAAGTACATTATATTCCAGTGCATACTTTACCTTATTATCAAGAAATTGGTTATGATGAAGCTGATTTAAGTAATTCAGAAAAATACTATTCAAGATGTTTAAGTTTGCCTATGTACCCATCATTAACTAAGGAAGAACAAGAATTTGTTATTGAAAAAATACTTTCTTTTTAAATGAGTAAACTAGCAATAATACCAGCAAGAGGGGGAAGTAAACGTATTCTAAGAAAGAATATAAAACTATTTTTAGGTAAGCCTATTATTGCCTATTCAATTGAAGCTGCTTTAAAAAGTAAACTTTTTGATGAAGTAATGGTGTCTACAGATGATGAAGAAATAAGAGAGATAGCTCTTAAGTATGGTGCAAAAGTACCTTTTCTAAGAAGCGAAACGAACGCAAATGATTTTGCAACGACGGCCGCTGTCATAAATGAGGTTTTAGAAGTATATAAAACAAGAAATAAATTATTTAAATATTGTATTTGTATTTATCCCACTGCACCATTTGTATCTAGTAATTTATTAATTAAAGCATTTAAGAAATTAAAAAAGGATAAATTAGATGCTGTTTTTTCTGTTTTAAAATATGGTTTTCCAATACAAAGAGCCATGAAGATTAATAAAGAAGATAAAGTTGAAATGGTTGATGTATCAAAAATGAATATAAGATCGCAAGACTTAGAGTCTTCATTTCATGATGCAGGTCAATTTTATGCACTAAATGTTAGTGCTTTTATTAAAAAACAAAAACTCTGGACGAATAATACTGGATGTATAGAAATAAATGAATTAGAAGCTCAAGATATTGACACCGAAACAGACTGGAAATTAGCTGAATTGAAATATAAATTATTTTTAGATGAAAAAGAAAATTCTTTTTAGAGCCGATGGAAATTCAGAAATAGGCTTAGGTCATTTATATCGATTATTTAGTTTGGTGGAAATGCTTAAGGATAATTTTAAGTTTATCTTTTTAACATCAGAAAATTCCGCTCTAAATATTATTCCCGAAAACTACCAAAAGAAAACAATATCTAAGGAAATTACAATTGATAAAGAGCCTGATTGGATTAACGAACAGTTTGACATTCATGAATATTTATTAATTGTAGACGGATATCAATTTAATTCAAGCTATCAAAAAAGAATAAAAGAGAAAGGTTTTAAATTAATATATATAGATGATTTAGCAAGTGAGTATATGTTTGCTGATATAATTATTAATCATTCTCCAAATATCTCTTCAGAAAATTTCTCTTGTGAAGCAAATACCAAATTTGCTTTAGGAACGAAATATGCTTTATTGCGTCCAACTTTTTTAGAGTTGGTAAAAAAAGAGAATACTCTAAAAAGAACAGACACGGCTTTTGTTTGTTTTGGAGGTGCAGATCCTTTTAATTTAACACTTAAAGTAACAAAAGCGTTATTAAAAATACCTCAAGTTAAAAAGATAAATATTGTTTTGGGAGGGGCTTATGTGCACAAAGAAATATATAGTATAAGTCAAAAAAACATTAAAATATTTCAAAACCTTTCAGAAAAGGAGTTGTCAGAAATTATGAGAGATTCAAATTTTGCAATTGCTCCAGCTAGCACTATTTTATATGAGCTTTGTTGTGTAAAAATACCCATTTTAAGTGGTTTTTATGTTGACAATCAGGAGGCTATTTATAATGGTTTTGCAGATGAAAACGCAATCTTTGAAATGGGAAATATTAAAGATTTTGATGTAGCATCTTTTGAAGCGCAGCTGCATTTATTCTTCAATTCTGATTTTAAAGAATTGATGAATTCACAAAATAAAATATTTGATAAAAAAATTAAAGAACGATACAATAAATTAATTTTAAGTATATGTTAACGCTAGGAGTTCTATGCAGTGGGGGTTTAGGTTTTGATACTTTAGTGAAAATTAAGAACAATTATGAAATAAAGTTTATATTAACGGATAAAAAGTCTTTAGATATTATACAGTTTTCTAAAGAAAAAAACATTCCTCTTTTTTCAGGAAATCCTAGAAATGGACTGGCTTATGAATTTATTAAAAACATTAAAGTAGATGTAATCGTATCAATTAATTATTTATTTTTAATTGAACAAGATATTTATAATCATTCAAATAAAATAACTTTTAATATACATGGATCTTTATTGCCAAAGTATAGAGGAAGAACTCCACATGTTTGGGCTATTATAAATGGGGAAAAGAAGACTGGAGTTACGGCTCATTTAATTGACTCTGGTTGCGACACTGGTGATGTTATAGATCAAATTGAAATTTCAATTGGAGAAAATGATACAGGAGGAATAATATTAGGAAAGTATTCAAAAGAATATTTTCCTCTAATAAAGAATGTTCTAGATAAAATTAAATTAAATCAGTTAAAATTAACTAAACAACTTGAAGAAGATGCCTCTTGTTTTGGTAAAAGAATACCAACGGATGGCGAAATTAACTGGTCTTGGAATACAGAGGTAATTAGAAACTGGGTTAGAGCGCAAGCACATCCTTATCCAGGGGCATTTACTTTTTACAATTGTCATAAAATTATTATAGATAAAGTTTCAAGAATTAATTATGAAAATAATTCAAACATACAAAATGGAGAAATTGTAAAAATAAATCCAGACATTATAGTAAAAACAGGGAAAGGTTTTATAAAACTTGATATAATTAGAACAGAAAATTGTATTTTTAAAATTGGAAAAAAATTTAATAATGAAGATAGGAAGTAGTTTAATAGGTGGAGATAATCCGTGTTTTGTTATTGCAGAATTATCAGCAAATCACAACGGAAGTATAGATGTAGCAATTGAAACTATTAAAGCAGCAAAAAAAGCGGGAGCCGATGCAATTAAGTTACAAACGTACACTCCAGACACATTAACTATAGATTGTGATAATGAACATTTTAAAATTGACGGTGGAACTCTTTGGGATGGAAAGACATTATATGAATTATATGGAGAAGCATACACACCTTGGGAGTGGCATGAGAAATTATTTAAAACAGCAAAAGAAGAGGGCTTAATTTGTTTTTCTTCACCGTTTGATTTTACTGCTGTAGATTTTCTAGAAGAGTTAAATGTACCTGCTTATAAAATAGCTTCTTTTGAGATACAAGACATACCATTGATAAGGTATACAGCACTTAAAGGAAAACCAATTATTATATCTACAGGAATTGCAGAAGAAGCAGATGTTCAATTAGCTGTTGATACCTGCAGAAAAGCAGGGAATAATGATATTATCTTATTAAAATGCACTTCATCTTATCCCGCACCTTTAGAATTAGCCAACCTTAGGACAATACCAGATTTAAAAAAACGTTTTAATGTTGAAGTAGGTTTTAGTGATCATACTTATGGTTCTTTGGCGCCAACTGTTGCGGTTACTTTGGGAGCAAAAGTGATAGAAAAACATTTTATTTTAGACAAATCTATTGGTGGTCCTGACGCAGACTTTTCTTTAGATGTGGCAGAGTTTACAGAGATGGTTTCTAAAGTAAGAGATACGGAAAAACTACTTGGAATAGTCTCTTATGAGGTTTCTGAAAAAGTAAAAAATAACAAGAAATTTGCTAGGTCATTATTTGTTTGTCAAAATGTAAAAAAAGGAGAAATTATTACAAAAGAAAATATACGTTCAATTAGACCAGGATATGGTTTACATCCTAAATATTATTATGAGATATTAGGTAAAACATTTTCAGAAAATGTAGAAATGGGAGAACCATTGATTAAAAATATGATTAATGGGTAAGTTGGTATATAGAAGTTTTATTAATATTTCATTAAGAGGCCTAACACTTCTCTCTAAATTTATCTTTATTTTTTTATTAGGTAAATACGCAGAGGATGAGTTTTTTCTTGGTGAATATGGAATTATTGTTACCTCAATATCATTAATAATATATTTAGTGGGTTTTGATTATTACGTTTTTAATACGAGAGAGATTCTAAAATCAAAAGAAAATATTATTGAGAAAATTAGAAATCAATTTTTTTTTCATCTTATAGTATACTTGATACTACTTCCAGTATTACTAGGTGTCATTTTCTATTTTAATTTTATTGACACTAAATACTTTTTGATAATTCTATTATTAATAATATCGGAACATTTAGGGCAAGAATTATTTAGATTATACACAACATTAGAGAAATCTAATTTAGCAAATCTATTTTTTTTTATTAAATCAGGTTTATGGGTGTGGGTAGTGCTTTTCGATTTTTTCGTTCTAAATAATGAATTAAACTTATTCAAATATCTTTTAATTTGGTCTATTTGTTCATGGATTGCTATGATAGTTTCATTGATATATTTAAAAAAAAACTTAGATATAAAGAACTTTAGATTTTATAAACCTGATTATAATTGGATTGTTAAAGGAGTGAGAAATTCAAGTGTTTTTTTTATTAGTTCGTTATCTTTTTTAGTTATTCAGTTTTCAGATAGATTTATGATCGATTTATTTTATGGTAAAAAAATGGTTGGAGTTTATTCTGCATATTCTCAATTTGTTAACGCAATAGACGTTTTTGTTTTTACTGCTATTATAATGGTGATGTATCCTAAATTAATTAAATTATTTTCAAACAAAAAAGAATATACAAAATTATTTAAAAATTTTAAAAAATCAATTTTAGTAGCTTCAGTTTTGTTAATTTTACTCGGTTATTTTGTGTCTCCAATACTATTTGGTTTTTTGGATAAACCATCATTTATAACCAATATAAAAACATTTAATATACTTTTGGTAGGTCTTTTTTTTCTATTAATGTCTTATGGGTATCATTATGATTTGTATATTAAGAAAAAAGATATTTTATTGTTGAAAATATCATTATTTTCAATGAGTTTAAACATCATTTTAAACTTATATTTAATTCCTAATAATGGTATCTTTGGAGCCTCTTTGGCAACAATGATCTCATTTTTTATATTGTTTTTATTAAAATTAATTTATAGTACGCGTAAGATTCATGATAGTATTTGATCTAATTAATGACGAAACCCCTTTATTTATTGAAGCAGTAAAAACTTTGCCTGCGTACAATAACGACAAAGGAACTTTTTTGTTTATAACAGAGGGTAATAGATGGAAAAAAGAAACTAAAGACTTATATTGTAGTAATAGACTTTGTTTTTTTGACGACCTGGATAAAAAAAATATTAATATAGAAAAAGAATTACAAAGAATTTCTATAGAATATGATAGTTTTAATATTTACGCATCTGATAGGTATTTAATAAAAAAAGATAGAGAATTTCAGAGGAAGTTTTTGGTATATACATACTTATATTTTGAGTCTATTTTCATAAAAAATGTTACACATTATTTTACAACAGGAATTGCTTACACCTATAACTTAATCTCTTTTCAAGTAAGTAAAAAGTATGGCGTAAAGCATATTTCCTTTTATGGTATTAGGTTAGAGAATAGAACTGCAATTTCTTTTGATAATAAAAATACTTTTAATGAAGTCTTGAAATTATATAAAGATTTTAAAGTAGGTATTGTAACTTCGGAAATGTATAATCCAATTAATGATTTTTTAAACAAACCTAAGCAGCCAGATTATATGGTTAATGCTATTAACTCATCTAAGTTGGAGCCTGTTTTTATTATAGAGTTTTTTATAAGGTTTAAAAAGTTTTATTTAGCAAATAAACATCGTTATGATTTCTTTACTAGAAATCCATTTGAATTGAGTTTATTTAAAATTAAAAAGATACTTAATGCAAAAAAGATAGAAATATTGCATAATTCTATTTTCGATAAAATTAATACAAAAGATAAGTTCTTTATATTTCCTTTGCATATGCAGCCAGAGGCTAGTACATTAATATTATCGCCTTTTTATGTTAATCAAAAAGAATGTATACTTAATATTAGTAAATTGTTGCCTCTGAATACATATTTATATGTTAAAGAGCATAAAAGTGCTTTGGGACAGCATAATTTAAAGTTTTATAATGAATTAAAAAAACATCCTAACATTAAATTAATTTCTTACAGAGAAAGTATGTTTAGTTTAATAAAAAAATCTTTTGGAACAATAAACTTATCGAGCACTGTTGGTTTAGAGTCTTTATTAATGAAAAAACCATCAATCATACTTGGCAATGTTTTTTATAATGATACGGGTTTAACTTTTAAGGTTAATTCTTTTTTAGAATTAAAAGAGGTATTAAGAGAAGTAGGTAAAAGCAGTTTTAATTTAAACGATGTTTTTGAAAACTATGATGAACGATTGGCATACTATATTTATGCCTTAAATAAGAAATCATATCCATTTGAGTTTAATGTAGCCAAAATGGATACTAAGAAAAAAGTAATGACTAAAGAAAATATAAAAGAGTTTTCTAAATGTATAGATTCAATACTTTCATAAAATGATAATAGCTTTTTTTTTATATATTATTTTCAATTATTTTTTAGGGGCTAAAAAAATAATTAACTTATGTTCAATAACTTTACTTTATATAATGGTTGGAATTTATATTGGAGAAAGTTCAATATTTTTTAGCTTAAAATGGGTTAAGTTTAGCGCTGAAGATTATATTTCTAAGAGTATTTTATATTTAAAATTAGGTTTTTATATTTGTGTTTTACTTTTCTCAATACTTCCTTTTTTTTTTAAAGAGTATCGTTTAAAAAAGTCAAAAAATGAGGGTATAAAAAACTTGTTTTTATCTGATGTTTCGTGGGGTTTAATCATTCTAGTTTCTATTCCTCTTTATTTGGTTTTTATAAATATTTACTTTCCTGTTTTTGAAGATAAAACATTTATTTCTAAGTATTTTCAAGATAGATTAAACGATTTTATTCCTTACAGACCCTTTTATACTTTATCGATTAATGGTTTGTCTACAATTTTATTTTTACAAATAAATTATTTCTTATTTTCATTTAAGAAAGTCTCTTTTTTAAAACTTATAAAGAATAAAAAGTTTTTAAAATTATTTTTTCTAACTATTACTCTTTTTTTTACAGCAAAAAGAGGGCAATTTTATTATCCTATATTTATATCTATTGTAGCTTATTTAATATACAAAAGGCATTTAGTGAAATTAGTTTTAACAAGTTCTTTTTTAATTGTTTTAGTTGGTGTTTCTAGAAATTTTTCAGAAGTTATAAAAGGAGAATTTTCTTTAGAGCATACTTTAATGGCTTTATCGACGTCTTTTTTTGTTTCTGTTAGAGAATTAACAAGAGTTCTTTTTTTCTTTAATGATGGCGATAATAGTTACTTATTTGGAAAAACGTATATAGCTGGTATTTTTAGTTTTATTCCTACTAGAATAAATTCTTTAAAAGCAAATTATAATTATATGAGATACACATCAATTATATCTAATCAGAACCCTGACGATTTTGGAGGAATGAGGTCGACTTATATTGGTGAGGCATTTGTTAATTTTGGTTTTGTAGGTATTGTTTTGTTACCAATATTTTTTGCTCTTTTTGTTTATATCATTCATATCTTTATTAAAAAATATGCAATCAATGATTTTATTTATTACCTAATGGTTTTTTGGGTTTTTAAAGTTCTTGTAATGCCTTTTTACGAAAATGGAAGCTCTATGATTTTATTTTTTTTAATAACAATTTTATTTATGTTCATATGTGCTGTTCGTGTAATTAGTAGAGATAACAGAAGTATATTAAAAATAACTTTTCTGCAAAAAAAATGAATAACTACTGTAATTCTTTTAATATTGAAGAAACATTAATAGGTGTAATCCTTTTTTTATTACCAATTTCTTATGGGCTAAATTCTCTGGCAATTGCCGTTGCGACTATTTTTTTCTTATACGGAACAATTAAAAAAAGAAATTTTAAAAATTTAATAATATATTATACTTCTTTTATTTTTTTTTTAGCACAATTTGTTTCCTATATCTATAGTGATAACAAAGTAGAAGCAGGGGTTAAGTTAGTACTTTATTTACCTTTTTTATTAATTCCAATTAGTTTTTCATATTTATCAATTAATAAAATAACGCTAAATACAAATAAAATTTTTAAGTATTTATTTTATGGTACCTTATTAATTTTAGTATATGGTTCTCTGAGGTTTCTTTACGATGTTATTTTTGTTGGTGAACGTTACGATTATGGCAGAGCAGTTGCATTACTGTTAAAGTATATACCGCATCATGCTTATATGTCGATGTTTATACTAATTAGTATCTATGCAATTTTAGTTGGTCAAATAGACTTTGGTGAAAACAAAAAGAGCATATTTTTTACGCCTTTTTTATATCTTTTTTTAATTCTTTTAGGTTCTAGAATGGCAATTTTATTAGGTGTATTTGTTCTTCCAGTATTTTTATTTAAAAGATTAAAAGGCAAAAAGGAGCGCAAGAAATTTGTCTTGTTTGGAGGTGTATTTTCTCTTATAATTCTTATTGTAGGACTCTCCAATGATTTTGTTTTAGATAAAATTATTTATAGTTATTACGATCTTTTAAATATACCTACAAAAGAGAAACCCTTTTTAGGCGTCTCTTATAGACAACAGGTTTGGTATACCGTAATTGATTTAATATATCAATCCCCCTTTTGGGGCTACGGCATTGGAGACGTTCAAGAAGTACTTAATAATAGTTATGAGATCACTGACATTAAAGGTTTAAACGCACATAATCAATATTTTCAATTTATCCTTAATTATGGAATTTTTATATGTTTAGTATTATTTTTCTTAACTTTTAGGGTTATAAAACAATGTATTATAAATAAACAAAGTATTTTATTTTTCTCTTGGTTAATATTATTGTTTTTTTTCTTATCTGAAAGTATCTTAAATAGACAATGGGGTGTAGTTTTATTTGCCTTTATTTTAAATTTTTCTATTTATAGTCAAAATAAGAGTTTAACTACAAATGAATAAAATGGTAAAAAAAGTTTTCTCATTAATCAATATTTTTAAATGCAACTAAATAATTTTTTTTTAAAAGTGAAGTTTAAGGAAATACTATTCTTAAAGTCTTTATTAATAGGGGTTTTAATTTGGGTGACTTGTTATATTTTTACTCCTTTTAACCTAGTTAATCCATTATCTTCAGAGGTTATTTGGTTTATTATATTAAATTACTTGGCTTTAATTTTTGGGTATTTTTTTGTAGACATTTTTTTTAATCAAAACAAAGAAGTAGTTGGAGCACAAAACACTCATTTATTAAATAATTCTTTCTATTTACTTATTTTTCTGGTTTACTTTTCTTCAATAATAAGATATTTTGATTTGTTTTTTGTCCGAGATATATCTTTTTTTAATAGTATTTCTACAAATAAAAACAATGTAGCTCAAGATGCTAATTTTTCATTAGTTTTAGGCATTCTAGGGATCTTTAGGTTTTTATATTTTGTTCCTTATTTATTTTACATAATTGAAAAAAGAAATAAAAAAAAGTTGTTAATTATATGTGTTTTATTGTTTTTAGTTCCAGTAATTGAAGGTTATTTAAGAGGGTCAAGAAGATTATTTTTTGAATCAATAGGTGTTTTTATTACAATAACATGTGTATACAATTTTTCAAAGATGTTTTCAAAGAAAATAATTTTAATAGTAGTTTTTAGTATGATACTTTCTATTTTATTTTCAAACTTTGTACTCAAAGAAAGAGTTAAAGTAAATAAAGAAATACCTTTTTTGGAAAAAATTTATAATTCAGCTTATAATGATTTACTTCCTTTAAAGCCTGAAACAAAACAATTTTTAGTTGAAAATAAAGATAATTTTATGGGTAAAGCTTCTTTTAGTATTGCCCATTTTGGGCAACACATTTTACATGGTGTTTATGAATTTGATAATGCTATAAAAGAAAAAGCAGAAAAAAAAATGGGGATGTATAATGGGTTTATTTTAGTGAAGTTTTTGAATAAATTAGGGCTTACAAATATTCCATTAGATTCATTAATGAATCCAACAGGAAGGGTTACTTATATAACCTTTTTTGGAGGTCAATTTTTGGATTTTGGATGGTATTCATTAATTATTATGTTTTTTTATGGAGGAATACAAAATTATTTTTTCACAAAAGGTTCAAAGCTTAATTATTTAAAACCTATTGTAATAATTTTAATTTTTTCAAATGTATTTTTATTAACATTTAATTTTTTGAGAGCTCAAATGCTTTTGGTAATAATGTCTTACTTATTTATTCTAACTATATTTTATTCTTCTAATAAATTAAGAACTTTTTTATGAAAGTAGCTATTATTCATTATTGGTTTATTACAAGAAGAGGTGGAGAAAAAGTAGTAGAATCTATTTTGAAACTATACCCACAGGCAGACATATATACCTTGTTTTATGATGAAAAAAAGTATGGTAATTATTTAAAAAAGCATAAAGTTTTTACATCTTCTTTTAATAATCCTTTTTTTAGAAAATATTATCAAAAAATATTCCCATTTTATCCCCAGGCTATTAAATCTTTAAAACTTCAAGATAATTATGATTTAATTATATCATCAGAATCTGGACCAGCTAAAGGAATTCAAATTAGCAATAATGCAAAGCACGTTTGTTATATTCACAGTCCAATGAGATATTGTTGGGGTTTTACGGAAGACTATTTAAACTCAATAAATCCTATTTTAAGACCATTGGCAAACTATTTTTTTAAAAGATTAAAAAAATGGGATGTAACTACAATTAATAATGTTGATTTGTATATTGCAAATTCAAAAAATGTAGCAAAAAGAGTAGCTCAATTTTATAATAGAAAAGCAGAAGTAGTCTATCCGCCTATAGAAAGCACCTTATTTAAAGAACCTCTAATATTGTCTAAGAATAAAGAGTTTTATTTGAGTTTTGGAGCATTAACTCCCTACAAGAGAATTGACTTGTTAGTGGATTGTTTTAATATTAATGGAAAAAAATTAATTATTATTGGTAATGGATCAGAAAAAAAGAAGTTACAAAAGAAAGCAAAATCTAATATTGAGTTTAAAGGGTTTTTAGAGGATGATGTCATTAAAAATTATATTCAAAATTCAAAAGCTTTGGTTTTTCCTGGTGAAGAAGATTTCGGTATGATTCCTTTAGAGGTAATGAGCTACGGAATTCCGGTTATTGCTTTTAAAAAGGGAGGTGCTTTAGAAACAGTGATTGAAAATAAAGAGGATATTTCGAAATCTTCCGGTTTGTTTTTTGAAAAGCAAGATATCTCTACTCTACAAGACGTAATTACTTATTTTGAAAAGATTGAAAATGATTTTGATTCGATTTGGATACGAAAACATGCAGAAAGCTTTGTAGAGGAGAGGTTTTTATATAGTTTTAAACAAAAAATTAATAATTTGCTACTTGATGAAATGAAACTCTAAACTTTACGTTAACAGAATATAAATATTTACCTAATTAACCAAACAATAAATTTAAGCTTGAAAAAAAGATATTCCCATTTCATTAAACCTTTACAAATAGTAACAGATTTATTTATATTAAATACGATAACGTACGTTGTGTACGATAAAGAATATTTAAATGTATTTTTTTTATCATTCATTTCGTTTTTTTGGTTAGTTACATCTCATTTTTTTGCTTTTTATGAAGTACACAGGCACACTTCAGTTCTGAGCCTTCTGAGGCTTTTAGTAAAACAATTTCTATTTTTTACTCTTGGGTATTTCGCATATTTCGGTATTTTTAAAGAGGGTACTATCGTTAATAATCAGTTTTTAATTTTAATACTTATAATTATTTCCATTTCCTTTATTAAACTTTCTTGGTTATTTCTTTTGAAAAAGTACAGATCTTTTGGGAATAATTTTAGAACAACAATTGTAATTGGTTTTGATGATTCTACAAAAAATATTATCAAAATTTTTAAAAGTAAATCTAATTTAGGGTATAAATACTTAGGTTTTTTCTCTAATAAGTTACACAAAAAAAAGGAGTATTTAGGGAATCTAGATGCTGTTTTTGAATATGCAATACAAAACACAGTTGATGAAATTTATTGTTCACTAACTGCATTGTCAAATGAGCAAATAAAAAAAATAAATAAGTTTGCACTTGATAAGGATATTATTTTAAAATTAATTCCTGATACGAGCGAGTTGTACAGTAAAAACCGAAGTATAGAATATTATGGCGATTCTTTAATGGTTTTAAACGTAAATAAATTACCGTTTGATTTTACAGAAAATTTTTATTTAAAAAGATTTTTTGATATATTATTTTCGGTTTTTGTTTGCCTTTTTATTCTTTCATGGCTAATACCAATTCTTTGGGTATTAGTAAAGCTCGAGTCTAAAGGGCCTTTAGTTTTTAAACAAGGCAGAGAGGGGATTAACGGTAAAGAGTTTATTTGTTATAAGTTTAGATCTATGAGAATAAATAAAGAATCAAATAAAATTCATGCAACAAAAAATGATATAAGAGTAACAAAAGTAGGCGCTTTTTTAAGAAAAACCAGCATGGATGAGTTACCTCAGTTTTTAAATGTTTTATTGGGAGACATGAGTGTGGTTGGCCCTAGACCGCATTTAGAGACCTTATCTTTAGAATATCAAAAGGATGTAGATGATTATTTAAAAAGACACATTGTAAAGCCAGGTATTACTGGTCTAGCACAAGTAGGTGGGTATCGAGGAGAAATAAAAAAGAAATCAGATATTAAGAACAGAGTCCGTTTAGATATCTTCTACATTGAAAACTGGTCTTTTTTCTTAGATATTAAAATTATTATACAGACTGTATTAAATGTATTTAAAGGAGAAGAAAAAGCATATTAATAATGATAACGGCTTCAATTGTTTTATTTAATAATGACTTCGAGATACTGCAAAAAACAGTTAATTCATTTTTAAATACCTCTATAAAAAAGAAACTTTATCTCATTGATAATTCTAATACTAATAAATTAGAGGTGTTCTTTAAATCTCCAGAAATAGAATATCTATTTGTAGGAAAAAACATTGGCTTTGGAGCAGCTCATAACCTTGTTCTAAACAAAATAAGTTCTGATTTTCATTTAATTTTAAATCCAGATGTTGTCTTTTCCTCGGGAGTAATTTCTTCTTTAATTAAAGTGTTACATGAAAACCCTAATGTTGCTTTTGTGACGCCAAAAGTGCTATACCCTAGTATAAAACCTCAATATATTTGTAGAAAACACCCAACTTTATTTGATTTATTAAACAGAAAATTAAAAATTTCAAAAAAGAAATTTTTTAATAGAGAGTATAGAGAAAGGGATTTACAAAAACCATTTTATCCCGATTTTATTCATGGTTGTTTTATGCTTTTTAAAACTACAGATTTAAAAAAATTAAAAGGTTTTGATGAGCGTTTCTTTTTATATATGGAAGATGCAGATATTTGCAGAAGAATTGATGAAATTGGAAAAAAGAAACTGTATTTTCCTAAAGTAGAAATTATACATCACCATCAACAAGGTTCTTCAAAAAGCATAAAATTATTTATTATACATGCTTCATCTGCAATAAAGTACTTTTTAAAGTGGGGTTTTAATTAAAAAAATAGATTGCACTTGATTAGGGGTTTCTTTAAAATGTATCTTATTCAAAAGCCGGAATTCAAGGAATTTAAAATATATTTGCAATAACAACATATCAACAAAAACACAACAACAACACAAATGAATATTCTTATTTTAGGTTCTGGAGGAAGAGAGCACGAATTTGCTCTAAAGTTAAAAGAAAGTAGTAAAGTTAAGCAACTATTTGTAGCGCCAGGAAATGCAGGAACTAACAAGATAGCCGAAAATATTAATGTAGATCTTTCAGATTTTGAAGCAGTAAAGAAAATTGTTTTAGAGAATAATATTAAAATGGTTGTTGTAGGGCCAGAAGTTCCTTTAGTAGCAGGTGTTCACGATTTCTTTTTAGCAGATATAGATTTGAAAAATATT
>Ga0209712_10001861_pt1 | contig 17714 bp, 14 predicted proteins | sample ArcOceMetagenome_FD_187443 | JGI IMG/M metagenome (GOLD analysis project Ga0209712, IMG submission 187443) | Marine eukaryotic phytoplankton communities from Arctic Ocean - Arctic Ocean - Greenland ARC118M Metagenome (SPAdes) (version 2) | ecosystem: Environmental > Aquatic > Marine > Oceanic...
TTAGTACAGGAGACAGTGCCTTACCTGTCATGTGAGCGTTAAAGAAGTGACGGAAGCCATAACGCTGCTTGTCCTTACCTGTAGTGTCGTTTGAGTGAGTCAAACCACACATAAAGATAATGCCTAATTCGTTACATAGGTACTGTTGAGCAATGGCGATACCAGAAGAAGAACCACCAGTAACCATAATTACTTTGTCACGCTCAATCATGCGGCGAGCAGAAGTACGAGAGGCATCAGCGTTGGTTTGTGTATCACCGGTAACGTAAGTCACCTTTTTGCCTAAAATGCCGTTGCCAGTCAATTTGCTTGGCTTAAGGGTGTCGAGCATGCCGCCACCATTGTTCAAGTGCTTTACAGCTAACTTGTAGGCACGCAATTCATCAGCGCCTTCGTCTGCGTATGCACCTGTTTGGGGTACGTTAAAACCAAGTACAACTTCGCTACCCTTAACTGGATAGTTACCAATTGCTTCTTCTGCCCATGCATTTTGAGTAAAGAACATAGGTGTAACGCCTGCTGCGGCTCCAGCTGACGTGGCTTTCAACACATCGCGGCGAGACCAGCCAGCTTTGTGATTTGTGTTTTCAGATTTTACATCTGTCATGGCAAACTCCAATTTATTCTTGTTGAACCAAGATCAGCACTGCCAACAGTTAATGCAGATGTGCTTCTAGGTTGGAACCTAGTCTAGAGAATTGGTAGGTATTAGAAATTAGACCTTAGTGAATGAGACTAAAGTCGTTGCAACTAAAGTTGTAACATTAAGATCATTAATATGAGCAATAAGGGTAACGGCTAGCAAATATACAATCTAGATCAAACAGTCTGTATACTAACCAGGATATTTTTTCACTCTTTAGCCATAAATAAGAGACCTATCCCATGACTAGCGCCACCACGCCACAGAAACCTATTAACATTGCCGTGTTAACTGTCTCAGACACGCGTACTCTAGCAACCGATAAATCGGGTGCAACGCTTATTGAGCGTTTGCAAGGTGCTGGACACAGCTTAGCGCAGCACTCCATTGTTAAAGATGATGTGTATCAAATACGTGCAGCAGTAAGTATGTGGGTGGCCGACAGTAATGTTCATGCGGTGCTCGTCACAGGGGGAACTGGATTTACCGCTAGAGACACCACCCCTGATGCACTGTTACCCCTATTTGATCAAGTTATCGAAGGTTTTGGTGAGCTATTTAGAAGCCTTTCATATGCTGAAGTTGGCACTTCTACCATACAATCTCGTACTATTGCTGGAGTGGCTAACCGCACCGTGATTTTTAGTATTCCAGGGTCTACGGGTGCCTGCCGTACTGCATGGGATGGCATTATTGAGCAGCAGTTAGACAGCCGGCACAAGCCCTGTAATTTTGTGGAAATGGTGACCTTTCACTCCTCTGCCCAGCACACAGCGCAGTAGCTAGTATGGATAAAAAAACGAGCCTTACCAGCGTTTCTGCAGCGCGGCAACAAATCATGTCATCTGCAAGGTGTATGCTAACTGCGCAAAGCGTGCCTTTGTTTCATGCCCGCGGACGTGTGTTGAGTGAGCCAGTGGTTTCTTTGGTAAACGTGCCTCCTGCGGACAACAGTGCCATGGACGGCTATGCCATGCGAGTAGAGGACTTAAACTTAGACATTATTCCTGTGAGTCAGCGCATAGCCGCAGGGCAAGTGCCACATACCTTAAAAGCGCAAACCTGTGCCCGAGTGTTTACTGGTGCTGAAGTGCCAGAAAATACAGAGCTTGTTGTTATTCAGGAAGATATTGAGATTGTAGACGGCGGTGTACGAATACGATCAAGTGCTATAGAACAAGGCCAAAAATGGGGTCAATTCATTCGCCCCTCAGGCCAAGATGTGGTGGAAGGGCAGCTAGTGTGTGAAGCTGGCGTTAAGTTAGAAGCCAGACATTTAGGTGTGTTGGCATCCATGGGGGTAGAGCATGTAAACGTCTATCGACCATTAAAAGTGGCTATTGCGTCTACTGGAAGTGAGCTGGTGAACCCCGGCCAAGCGTTAAAGCCAGGCCAGATTTATAATTCCAATCGGTTCTTGTTGGCAGGTTTAGTAGATCAGCTGGGCATGGAATTAGTAGACATGGGCATTATTACAGATGAGCAGTCAACGACAGAGACAGCTCTTGCTTTGGCAGCAGATTCCGCCGATATCATTATTACTAGTGGCGGTGTTTCTGAGGGTGAGGAAGACCATGTCAAAGCTGCAGTAACAACCTTGGGCCAATTGGATGTTTGGAAATTAGCCATTAAACCTGGTAAACCGCTGGCTTTTGGAAGCGTAAAACAAACACCGTTTTTTGGTTTGCCTGGCAATCCGGCTAGTGTTCTAGTGACTTTTATGGTGATGGCACGGCCTTTTTTATTAGCTCTTCAAGGCTGCACTAACACCAATGGCCACAGCCTTAGTGCACATTTAGTTAACCCACCTAAAAAGCCAAGTATAAGGCAAGAATACCTGCGTGTTCGTTTGGTTCCTAGCGCACAAGCAGGCCTAACCCTAGAAGCCATGACTAATCAAAATTCTGGGGTGCTTACTACGGCAATGAAGGGCGATGGATTAGCGGTAGTTAAAGCCAACACTTGTGGTGATGAAGCGCAGGATGTAGAGTTTTTGCCTTATGCTAGTTACGGTGTTTGAATAAACCCACTCGTCACCTCAATGATAAGTCTTTTTAACTAAGCAGCTTAGTCGTTAGTAGTAAAGCGAAGCAGCTCAACACCAAAAGTTAGAGTGGGTTGTGCCATCAGGTCTTTTGGTAATGACACCCACATTAGCTCAGTAAGGTTTGCTCCAAGGCCCTCTTCGGTGACTGATATGATTGCAATATCTTTACACAAATGGCTTGAGAATCAGGGGCTTTTTGCCTATAATGCCGTCCTCGCAATCGATCGATTGTGATCGTTATGGTAGCCCTATTGGTCCCCACGCAACGATAAACCGTAAACCTGGTCAGGCCTGGAAGGGAGCAGCCACAGCGGTGGATTCGTGTGCCGAGGTGTGGCTGATAGGGGTACCACCATTTCCTTGATTTATATAGATATTTAGCTGATTTTAGACGCTTATCGAAGCAAGTGGACCACATGGTGGAACACATGGCTAATCCTTCAGCTTACATTCAGTCTTCTCGGCATCAGGTTTATTACTTTCGCATTCGTGTGCCTTTGCATCTTCAAGCTCAGCTTAAGCGGACTTACATCCGCCGTTCGTTGCAAACAAAATGCAGGCGAAAAGCAGTTATAAGATGCTCTGAATTACTTCAGCAGGCTGATGAACTGTTTGACTGTGCAGATTCAAAAGTGGCAGATGTAGACACAATTAAGTAGGGCTATGAGAAGGTTGATAAAGCCTCAGGAGCAGCCTTGTCACTAAGTGCTGAAAAACCAAGCCGAGCTAAAAAAGCACCTTAAGCCATAGGGCAGTGGTTAGGCCATTAAGATTTTAAATTGTATCTTAGCGGAGCACTAAAAAATAATGTGTTTTAATTCTTACATACGGCTTGGTAAATAGATGCGTAATTAGCCGATGCGGTTGAGTAAAAAATGGCTTTTGTTTCGTTTCCTTGTTTCCACTGGACATCTGCGAGATAAAGAAAGGTTCCTATTGCTTTATAAATCTCCTGACAAGTTTCTTTTGGGTAATTGTTTGCATCTGTTCCTGCAAAAGCGGTGTTAGTTATTAACAGGCCAATCATTAAAAACCTCATGAATTTCATATTATCCTCCTTAAAAAAATTAAACTGATCACTCACTTAAATAGTGCGAGCCCTAAAAAAAACCTTTAAGCCTGAAGAATATGGTTTCAGGGAAAATTTTTCAACAGTTAAAACTAAATATAGGCCAGCAAGTTTGAGTAGAGAAGTTAGAAGTTGTCGTTTAGACCCAGTCTTTAAATCAATGATCTACCTAACCTAGGCGAACCTATTATACATAACGACAATCCCTAGATACGCCTTTGTATGCTGTATACTTAGGCTATTATTTGATAGAGGAAGTTTCGATGCAGCTACAAAAATCATTAATCACTTTAGCCTTTTCAGTATTATTGACTAGTGGGGTAGCTGTTGCTTCTGCTACTGGTTTTGATATGGGGCTTAGGGCATTTGCCGCAGGTGACTTTAAAGCGGCTTTAGCGCAGTGGATTCCTTTGGCTGAGCAGGGCCATGTTATTGCGCAAAATAATGTAGGGGTAATGTACGCTAAAGGCAATGGCGTAATAGAGAATGATAACACTGCTGTGGTATGGCTTACTTTGGCTGCTGAGCAAGGCTTTGCCGAGGCTCAGTACGAACTCGGTGGCATGTACGCCAGAGGTGAAGGGGTCTCATCTGACACAAAGACTGCGCTAAAGTTGCTTACCTTGGCTGCTGAACAGGGGTTTGCTGAGGCTCAGGCGAGTGTGGGGCTTATGTACTATAGTGGCAACGGAGTGCTTTCAGACAATATTCGAGCTTATACCTGGTTCGACTTGGCTGCACATAATGGGGACGAGATAGCCCAAGGCCTTAAAAAAAATATCATCAAGGAAATGAGTGCTGGTGACATCAGTAAAGCACAAGACATGTCCAGCCGTTGCTTGAAGAGTGGTTATACGCAGTGCTTTTAGAAAGTTAGGTTTTGATGATGTTTTTTGGTCCAAGGCTTAGCATTAAATTGTACTTAACATAGTATAATTTAAGAGATATTAAGATGGTTCAAAAGACTTTCATCGCCCGAGTATTTTTAAGCTAAGCTAACATTATTTGTCATTAGTGTGGTGTCAGCTGTTAAGATTGCGCTTTCTAAATAAGCAATGAGTATTTATTATTTCTTTTGTTAATAAATGCTTATTTCGATGTGACCTGAGAACCATTGGAAAATGACAGCCATTAACCAAAATAACCATAAAATGGGGGCAATTTACCTAATTGGTCAAATTGTTATGTCATTGTTTTTAGTCAGTATCGTAAAGGTGCTTCAGCCAGAATTTTCTGTCTTTTTAATCTTGTTTTTTCGTTATTTGTTTTGTCTTCCACTATTAATTGCGTTGGCCATTTATACTAGGGGCTCTAAATTCCTTAGTATTACTAATACACGTGGGCTTGCATTAAGAACTATTTTTGGTGTTTTAGGGCTCACTATGTGGTTTTTATCTGTCATAAACCTTGATATTAGTTTAGCCACAGCCTTGTCGCAAACTATGCCAATTTTTATCACAGGCCTGTCAGTTATTATTGCTGGGGAAGTGGTGGGTTTAAAACGTCTAGTATCAGTTTTGGTGGGTTTTTTGGGGGTTTTGGTTCTTATATTTCCCCTAACACCAGCGCTTAATTTATGGGGTGTTTTATACGCGCTGCTTGGCGCCTTTTTTTCAGCGCTTATGTTTGTCTATTTGCGTGTGCTTGGAAGAACAGACCCGGCGGTTTCAACGGCTATTTGGTATAATGTTACCGGTGTTATTCTTGCTGGGTTATTAGCTTACATTCTGAATGACTTTGAACCTTTGGTCGGCCTTTCAACCCCCGATTCTCTTTATCTTTTGATAGTCTTAGGTGTTTTAGCAAGTTTTCAGCAGTTTTTTCTTGCTCAGAGCCATATGTATGCTCAGGCTTCTATGCTTGCGCCTTTACACTTTCTTTCTATTCCTCTTGGAATAGTCATAGGTATTGTGTTTTTTGACGAGGTGATTACCCTTAAATTCTTATTGGGTTCGGCAATAATTGTAGCCTCAACCTACTATATGTTGATGCGTGAGCAGGCTAACCAATAACCTGTTTTAACATGCATTTTGTTTAAATGAGCATCTGGATCGTTACTATGCAGGTATGGAAAGGTTACGCATGTCGATACCCTACACCAAAGCACAACTCACTGATCTGATGTTACACCCGCAAGCCTAGAGTGTTTTCGCCCTGCCTGTGCAGAAACTATTACTCCCCGTGGTTAGCCACAACTAAGGTCCCAATCCCCTCGCACTCTTAACAATCAGTGTTTTTTTAGTACCCTTTTTATGGATTAGTCAGTCTGATGACGGTTTATACGTGGCCATATGCCAACCACTTAATGTTAGTAGTAGCAGGTAATCTGTTGTTTTAGTTTTGGGTGGTTGGCAGCTGCGCTGGGTGTCAGTTGATTAGATTCGCAGGGGAGTTGGTAGCTTTAATTAGCCGTGGCTCCTATAATAGGATTCTTTAGTTTGTTTTTTTATTGAGCGAGTGCACGCTGCATGGCATATCAGGTTCTAGCCCGTAAATGGCGGCCCCAAAATTTCCACACCATGGTGGGTCAAGAACATGTCTTACGTGCCTTGGTTCATGCCTTAGACGAACAGCGCTTGCACCATGCTTATTTGTTTGCTGGTACCCGCGGTGTTGGCAAAACAACCATTGCTAGAATATTGGCGCGATGCCTTAATTGTGAAGAAGGTGTTAGCTCTAACCCCTGTGGCGTATGTTCTAGCTGTGTTGAAATTACTGAAGGCCGGTTTGTTGATTTAATCGAGGTAGACGCAGCATCACGTACCAAGGTAGAAGATACCCGGGAACTCCTCGATAACGTGCAGTACGCGCCTACAAGAGGTCGTTTTAAGGTTTACCTAATAGACGAAGTGCATATGCTCTCTACCAGCAGTTTTAATGCATTACTTAAAACTCTTGAAGAGCCCCCGCCTCACGTAAAATTTCTTTTAGCCACTACCGATCCGCAAAAACTACCCATTACTGTGCTTTCTAGGTGTTTGCAGTTTAACCTAAAAAATATGCCAGCCGAGCAGGTGGCAGGGCATTTACGCAACGTTCTTACTAGCGAAGCCATCCCCTTTGCAGAAGCCTCATTGTGGCAGCTTGGCCGCGCAGCTAAAGGCAGTATGCGTGATGCTTTGAGCCTTACAGACCAAGCTATCGCTTTTTGTGGTGGAGACTTAACCGAATCTTCTGTTAACCAAATGTTGGGCAGTATCGATCAGGGTAAAGTGGTTGCCATTGTTAGCCAATTACAGCAGGGTAACGCTTCTGAGCTACTGAAACTTATTGCAGAACTGTCTGAGCAGGGTCAGGACTTTACTGTGGCCCTAGAAGATTTACTTAGTTTGTTGCATCAAGTGGCCATTTGCCAAGTGTTGCCAGATGCGCCTGTTTCGGTGCAGTTTGACAAATCTAAGGTGCTAGATTTAGCCCAAAATATAAGCCCTGCAGATGTGCAGCTATTTTACCAAATGGGTATTATGGCTCGTAAAGACTTAGAAGCAGCGCCAGATTTGCAAGCTGGGTTCGAAATGGCTTTGCTGCGTATGCTTGCCTTTAGACCGCAGCAACATGCTGGTCAAATAAACACTATGGTAGCCCAGTCTAAGCCCCACGGGTTAGAATCGCCAGTCGTAATGCAGCCAGAACCAGCACTTGCCCCTGAATCTGACCCTGAACCCGAACCCGAACCCGAACCTGATGAAGTGCCCAAAGAAGTGCAAAAGCCTAAGGATATAGCTGCCCCTATAGTTGACTCGCCGCCATGGGAAGACGAGCCTGAGTATGAACAACAGCCTGCATCAGAACTGCTGCCTGTGGAGCAACAAGCCACGTTAATGCCAGTGCAAGAGGCACCAGTTGTGAAAGATGTATTAGCCGTGCAGGATACATCAGCGGTGCAAGACCCGCCTGTAATGTCAGCAGAGCTGATCCTAGACAAACCACAAACCGATTGGACCTTAGCCGATTTAAGCGAAAATAACTGGACGCAGGTGTTTAACGACCTTAATGTATCTGGCATGACCCACGGTATTGCAGCCAATATGGTATTTAATCAGCGACAAGGGACACACCTACAATTTACCTTGGATCAGGGTCAAAGCAGCATGTTAAACGCAACTCACCAAGGCCGCATTCGCCAAGCCCTGGAAGACATGTTTGGTTGTGAGTTGAAGTTGACCATCGACATTGGCCAAACTGAAATTGAAACTCCATTTGCTAGCCGCCAAAGGCGGGAAATGCAACATCAAGAACACGCTATTTTGTCACTGCAAGAAGACCCTAATGTAGCCAGTTTAACCACGGCTTTTAATGGTCAGTTAGACATTAACAGTGTTTTGCCTGTTAACCCGATTAAAAATTAGACTAATTATCGAGAAATAAATATGTTAAAAGGCGGCATGGGCAACATCATGAAACAAGCCCAAAAAATGCAGGAACAAATGCAACAGGCGCAGGCAGACTTAGCCAAAGCGGAGTTTATTGGTGTCGCTGGCGCAGGCTTGGTGCAAGTGGTAATGACAGGCCGACACGACGTGAAACGTGTAGAATTAGATGATTCTTTGTTGTCTGAAGACAAAGAAATGTTAGAAGACTTGTTGGCTGCTGCGGTTAACGATGCAGTGCGTAAAGTAGAGCAGGCAAGCCAGAGCAACATGTCTGATATGACCGCTGGTATGGGTATGCCTGCCGGTTTTAAAATGCCATTTTAATTAATTGAGCTCAAACTATAGGTTTAATGTTCATGTCTTTTAGTCCCCTCATTGATGATCTTATTGAGTCTCTGCGATGCTTGCCTGGTGTTGGCCGTAAGTCAGCCCAGCGCATGGCACTGCACATACTAGAACGTAACCGTGAAGGCGGGGCGGTACTCGCGCAAAGTTTGAACCTGGCGCTTGACCAAGTGGGCCGCTGTGAGCAGTGCAGAACCCACAGCGAAACGCCTGTATGCCGTATGTGCCGTCAGCCAGATCGTGACCCTGCTACGCTATGTATTGTGGAAACACCTGCTGATGTGTTGGCCATAGAACAAGGAGCAGGTTTTAAGGGGTTATATTTTGTATTGATGGGTCATTTGTCGCCAATGGATGGCATAGGGCCTAATGAACTTGGACTGGACGCGTTAATTTCCCGTCTTAGTGATGACCATATCACTGAAGTAATTGTTGCCACTAACCCCACCATAGAGGGCGACGCTACAGCCCATTTTATTCACCAATTAATTCGTCAGCAGCTAGGCACCCAAGCTATTAATGTTACACGTATAGCTCATGGAGTCCCCATTGGTGGGGAACTAGAATATGTCGATGGCGGCACATTGGCTCACGCCTTTGCTGGCCGTAAGAGTTACACCTAACTATGTCCGCTAATTACCAATATATCGATACCAATGAAGGCCTTCAACTGGCTTGCCAAACCCTTATTCAGGCCCCTGCCATAGCAGTAGATACAGAGTTTGTGAGGGTTGATACTTTCTACCCTATCCCAGGCCTTGTGCAACTTGCTGCCGCTGGAGAAACCTTTCTAGTCGATCCTCTAACTATTGACGATTGGCAGCCACTGCAAACATTATTGACAGATCCAGACACCCTTAAGGTGATGCATGCCTGTAGTGAAGATCTAGAGTTATTTCAGCATTGGCTGGAATTGCGCCCTACACCCATGGCTGACACTCAAATAGCTGCTGCTTTTGTAGATATGGGTTTGTCCCCTGGCTATCAAAGCTTAGTTCTAGATTTGTTAGGCGAGACGGTAGATAAGGGTGAAACCCGCTCCGATTGGCTACAACGCCCATTGCGAGATTCCCAATGCCATTATGCGGCAATGGATGTGGCTCACCTGATGCAGTGTTATGACATTTTAGCGCAACGCTTAAAAGACAAAGGTGTTTGGCAATGGTTTTTGCAAGACATGCAGCGCTTGGCACAACCTAAACAACCTATCGCCCCAGAGATGGCGTATACGCAAATGAAAAATGCATGGCGCTTGCAGGGTAAATCTGTAGGCCGTCTTCGCGCCCTAGCTGCTTGGCGAGAAGGCGTGGCACGCAGTGAGAACAGGCCTAAAAATTTTGTTGTCAAAGACACTAGTCTTATTGAAATGGCGCGCACGAACCCCGCTGATCTAAATGAAATTGGTCAGTGCCAAGATATGCGGCCCAGCAGTTTAAGGCGCTATGGAAAACAATGGCTATCTATTATGGCGGCATCATCAGAAGTGCTGCCAGGCGTACAACAGCCTTTGTCTAAGAATGAAAATAGAGATTACAAGCGCTTGCATAAAGTGGTGACAGATCAAGCTGAAAATGCCGCCGTACAAGTACAATTAATGGGCCGTAAAAAAGAGTTATTAGAATTATTTGAAGGCTTACGCAAAAAACAACCATTTAGCTTACCTAATAATTGGAAAGGCTGGAGAGAAGAGTTTCTTGCTGAAGCTATTGCCAGCGAGTATAACTTGATCCAAGAGGCACTATGATTAACAAAAAACGTATTATTTGCTCAATTTATCGAAGCAAAAAGAAAGATGAAATGTACCTATACGTTGATAAAACTAAAGCATTAACCCAAGTGCCAGAGGCCTTATTGGCTATGTTTGGCATCCCTGAGCATCGTATGGATATGTTGCTCACAGCGGGTAGAAAATTAGCCAAAGCCAATGCCGAAGATATATTGTCGGACATTGATGAAAAGGGCTACTATCTACAAATGCCCCCAGTGCGTGAACCATACATGTTAGACCTGTATAAAGCGCCAGTTAACCCTACCTATTAATCACTATTGGTAAGCTAAACTTTATGAAAGATTCAACACAAAATGGGTTTTGGAAAACAACGACACCGAAAGAGATGACCAGCCAGCAATGGGAATCCCTTTGTGATGGCTGTGGACGCTGTTGTTTACAAAAATTAATTGATGATGATGTGCCATTGATGTACCACACCAGCATTGCGTGTCGATACTTAGATCTTAAGTCGTGCAAGTGCAGCGTGTATGAAACACGCCAAGATAAAGTGTCTGATTGCACCTTAGTGACGCCCGATGATGTGGCAGATTACAACTGGTTGCCAGAAACTTGTGGTTATAGGCGTGTATCTGCAGGAAAAGATTTGCCAGATTGGCATCCGCTTGTTACCGGTGACCCAAAGTCTACTGTAAAAGCGGGCATGACAGTACGCAAATGGGCCATCTCAGAAGCCAAAGTGCCGGAGACTCGTTGGGGCGAACACATCATTGAAATTCAACAACTTGGTGAGTAAAAACGCCCACTATGGCTTAGTGCAGTGTGGTTAGATTGTGTTAAGGTAAGTGAGTTAAGAAATAATAATTGGGTTTTGAATCAATGTTCAAGTTTCATGCTTTACGCGGTATAAGTACGATGCTTTTCATCATCGTTATGTCTGTCAGTCAGGCAGTAATGAGCCAGCCCCTATCCAATCAAATGGACATCCGTGTGTTGATTGACGTGTCTGGCAGTATGAAGCAGACAGACCCAAATAATTTACGTATTCCAGCCTTACAGGTGCTCACGCAGTTACTACCCATAGGCAGTAAGGCTGGCGTTTGGCAGTTTGCAAATACCCCTAAAGTTATTGTTCCTCACGGTGAGGTAAATACGCAATGGCAGCAGAAAGCGTCTATTGCAGCCCAGCAAATTTCCTCAATTGGCCAGTTCACTGATATTGGAGCTGCCCTTAAGTCAGCGTCATTTAATGCTCAAGATCAATCACAAGATCGCCAGTTACATATTATTTTATTAACTGATGGCATGGTTGATGTGAGTAAAGATGATGCTCAGAATCAACGTGCACGGTCGGCATTGTTAAAACCTATATTACAGCAATACATTAATGTAGGTGCCCGTGTTCACACCATAGGCTTATCTCATAAGGCCGACAAAGCTACCCTTAGTGCCATTGCCCAAGGTACAGATGGGCTGTTTGAGGTGGCTATTAATGCGGATCAATTATTAGATATATTTTTAAGGGCGTTGGACAACACAGTAGTCACTCAACAAGTACCTGTTAAGCGTTCAGAACAATCGTTCTTAGTGCAGCCAGGCATTGAATCCATGACCATTATGGTGGAAAAAAATGGTGACGAGAACATCAAGCTTAAAGATGGTAATCAACGTATTTTTGGCAAACAACAAACACTCATCAACCAGCAATGGCAATCCTCAGCGACACATGATGTGATTAGAATTCAAAAGCCTATACCTGGTAAGTGGGTATTGATTAGTGATACAGCTACTTTGAAACGCATTAATGTAGTTGGTCAGCTACAAATTTTGCTGCAACAAAGTCATCAAAATATAAAGGTAGGGCAGCGTAGCTATATTGACGTTCAACTGGCCGACGAAAAAGGTAAGCTATTATCTGCAGAACAACTTCAAGGTTTTAAACTTGAAGTGACTATGGATAATGACAAGCAACAAGTGTTTCAACGCCAGCAAGTGTTTTTAGCTGATGTAAAAACCCGTATGCATTTACCAGTGCTGAATGAGCCTGGGCTTTATAACCTAACGATCTCTGTGGTGAATGGTCAGTTTATTCGTACTATAAATCGTAGTCTCAGAGTGCACCCCCTTATCGCTATATCTGCAGCAGATGGCACAGGTGATGCCCAGCAAAACACCATGACCATGCCAGTGGCAAAAGAAGTGGCTGTCATCGTGGGCCAGTCGGCTAATTTAATCAGCCAGTCTGAAGCTATGGTAGTAAGCAAAGAGACTGCTTCACCCGCATTGCAGGCGCTTATGGTAGAGCAGTTGGCCAGTGACTCAGCTGAAGTAGAAATATTAGCTGCAGTGGCTGAAGTAGAAATATTAGCTGCAGTGGCTAAAGAGCTAAATACCACTGCAAGCCAAATGAGTGAACAGGCCACGAATGAGCAGACCGCGAATGAACAGGTGCCCACTGAAGAGTCAGTAACAACTGAATTAGCAGATTTAATAGCCGAGCCAGAGACGGCCACAAGTCAAATCGCTGACTTAGTTAAAAAGTTAAAAGACAAGATTATTAGTCAGGGTACGACCACCCAAAACGCAGCCAATCCAGCGGCAAAAGCAAGCGGTAATAACGCCCAAGCTAGTGAAGCAGAAGGAGGCCTGTCGGATCAGTTGCGCTGGCTTGTTGTGGGTGGGGCAGTTGTTGTGCTGTTACTTTTGTTGGTTATATTACGAAGAACTTCAAAACCCTCTACAACCAACTCAAAAAAACATGATCAAACGTAATGGTTTGTAACATAATAGTTATTAACTTTTATCAGTAAATTAGGTTTGGAGCCCACCTTATGTGCGAACTTTTAGGCATGAGTGCCAATGTGCCTACGGATATCTGTTTTAGCTTTACTGGGCTTATGCAGCGGGGTGGTGCGAGCGGCCCTCATCGGGATGGTTGGGGTATTACATTTTATGTTGGCAAAGGCTGTCGTTCCTTTCATGACCCACAACCGAGTTCCAACTCTGAAGTAGCACGACTAGTTCAGCGTCATTCTATGAAGTCTCACATTGTTATTAGCCACATACGTCAAGCCAATGTGGGCAACACATGCTTAGAGAATACTCACCCTTTTCAAAGAGAGCTTTGGGGGCAGCACTGGACTTTTGCTCATAATGGGCAGCTAACTGATACATCTAGTTTGTGTTTAAGCCACTACTTACCTGTGGGAGATACCGATAGTGAGCATGTGTTCTGTTGGTTGTTAGGGGAGCTTCGTACAGCGTTTCCTAAGCCACCGTTAGATGCGTCTATAGTGCGCTATTTCTTGCAGCAACGTTGTCAGTTTTTAAAGACCCTAGGGGTGTTTAATATGCTGCTTTCAGATGGTGAGCACCTTTATTGTTTTTGCGCCACTAAGTTAAGTTGGATTACTCGCAAAGCACCATTTGGCCAAGCCTGCCTAAGCGATGCTGATGTCAATGTAGACTTCGGTCAAGAGACCACACCCAATGATGTTGTTTCTGTTGTGGCTACAGAGCCGTTAACAGACAATGAAACTTGGCATACTCTTCACCCCGGCGACATGCTGGTGCTCCACAAGGGTGTTGCCTTAAGTTAGTTTTTACTTTATTTTTTACGGGAGACTTAGTGAACGTTTAATTTAATTAAAAATGACTTGAAGGTTTTGCTGGTTTTCAAACGTATGTTTGATTAGCATAGGCATACATACGTACATATAACAATAATTAAGAAGGCTCATTATGACTCAAATAGACGGTGTAGAATTAGGCCATTATCAATCTGTAGCTGATGTTTTTTTAGAAGCCTGTGATAAACATGCACAAAAGCCCGCCTATAGCTGCATGGGGCAAACTTTGTCATTTGAAGATGTTGAGCGTTTAACCGCTAACTTCGCCTCCTATTTGCAAAACCACACAGACCTTGAGGTTGGCGACCGTATAGCTATCCAACTGCCTAACGTGTTGCAGTTTCCTATTGCCATATTTGGTGCCATGCGCGCTGGCATGGTGGTGGTGAATACCAACCCACTTTACACTGCAAGAGAGATGGAGCACCAGTTTAATGACTCGGGTGCCAAGGCCTTACTCATTCTTGCCAACATGGCGCATCTTGCTGAACAAGTAGTGCCAAAAACCAGCATCAAACATGTCATAGTGACCGAATTGGCAGACATGCATCCGTTTGCAAAGCGTTTATTAATTAATACTGTGGTTAAGCGGGTTAAAAAAATGGTGCCGGCCTATTCGTTGCCGCAGGCCCTAAGTTTTCGCGACGCCTTGGCACTTGGTGCTAAAAAAGCTCCAACAGCGGTTGCTTTAAGTCTAGACGATACGGCGGTATTGCAATACACCGGGGGCACCACAGGGGTTTCTAAGGGCGCCCAGTTACTCCAAAAAAACCTTGTGTCTAACATGATGCAGGTGCGTGAACTGATTGTGAACATTTTGGACACTGACACAGAAGTAGTGATAGCTCCATTACCCCTGTATCACATCTATGCCTTTACGGTGAGTTTAGTTATGTCAGATATGGGCCATGAACTTGTACTGATTCCTAACCCCCGTGATATTCCAGGTTTTGTTAAAGAGCTAAGTAGGCACAAGTTCACCTCCTTTATTGGTCTTAATACTTTATTTGTGGCTTTGTGTAATAACAAAGACTTTACTGAACTCGATTTCTCTCATCTAAAACATACTCTTTCTGGTGGCATGGCGCTAACAGAAGCCGCAGCAGCGACTTGGAAAAAAGTAACTGCCTGTGAAGTACAAGAAGCCTATGGGCTCACAGAAACCTCACCTGCAGTTTCATTTAATCCCTACCATGACATTCGTTTAGGCACCATTGGTAAAGCCCTGCCGGGCACTCAAGTGAAAGTGATTGGCGCAGATGGCAGTGATTTAGGGTTTAATCAAGAAGGTGAGCTTTGTGTCAAAGGCCCTCAGGTTATGGCGGGGTATTGGCAGCTTCCCGAGGCCACTGCAGCGGTTTTGGGAGCCGATGGTTGGTTAAAAACAGGTGATGTTGCGATTTTGGCAGAAGACGGTTTTATTCGCTTAGTTGACCGGATAAAAGACATGATCAATGTGTCTGGTTTTAATGTGTACCCCAATGAAATTGATGACATTGCCAGCCAACATCCAGGCATTTTAGAATGTGCTGCGGTAGGTATTCCCAATGAGGTCAGTGGTGAAACAGTGAAGTTGTTTGTGGTTAAGTTGGACCCTAACCTAACAGAAGCTGATGTGTTGGCGCATTGTCGTGAAAACTTAACAGGCTATAAAGTACCCAAGGAAATTGAGTTTAAAAACGAATTACCCAAAACAAACGTGGGTAAGATTTTGCGTCGGGCGCTAAGAGACTAGTTTAATGAGTGGTTTGTGGTTTGCCTTAGTCTTCTAGTGGCTAGCCGCAGACCACAGGCCTATACCATGCTAAACTTCGCGCTTTAAAACCATCCTCTTGTTATATGTCTTCTGAATTTGCTAATTGCATGGTCAAAGACCACGCTGAACTCACATTATTAACTCATCGAATTTCTCAACGCCAAAAGCGCGGGCAGCCGTGCGAAAAATTATTACAACAGCTACAGAGTAAAGCGTTATCTAGCCAAGCCACCTACGAAAAACGTAAACAGGCCTTACCTAAGTTAGATTACCCACCGCAGCTTCCTGTCAGTGGTCAGCGTGAAAAACTAGTTCAACTTATCCGTAAACATCAAGTGGTTGTGTTAGCGGGTGAGACAGGTTCAGGCAAAACTACACAGCTGCCCAAGCTGTGTTTAGAGGCTGGGCGGGGTGTTGGCGGCATGATAGGCCACACTCAACCTCGGCGTTTAGCTGCCAGAACAGTAGGGCAGCGCATTGCTGATGAGTTAAAGGTACCCTTAGGCCAACAGGTGGGTTTTCAGGTACGCTTTACCGAACAAGTAAGTGACATTAGCCACATTAAGTTAATGACAGATGGCATTTTATTGGCAGAGACACGCCAAGATCCCGACCTGCTGCGCTACGATACTATTATTGTGGATGAAGCCCACGAGCGCAGCTTAAATATAGACTTTTTACTGGGTTATTTAAAGCAGCTTTTAGCCCGTCGAAATGACCTAAAACTCATTATAACCTCGGCCACTATAGACCTAGAGCGCTTTAGCGCCCATTTTAATAATGCACCAGTAGTGGAAGTAAGTGGGCGAACCTTCCCAGTGGATGTATGGTACCGGCCTTTATTTTCGTCTAAATCAGACCCAGGCCAAGACAAAGACCAAGATGTACAAACAGGCATTCAGCACGCGTTAGAAGAAATAGATCAACATGAGCGTCAAACTAAGCAACACAATGGCGACGTGCTTATTTTCCTCCCAGGTGAGCGTGACATAAGAGACATTGCTTTTTTTTTGCGTAAACAAGAACAGAAGCATTGGCATATATTGCCGCTCTATGGCCGCTTAAGCTTTAGTGAGCAACAAAAGGTGTTCCAACCTTCAGGTAAGAGCACTGGGCGGCGTATTGTATTAGCCACCAACGTGGCAGAGACCTCGGTCACTGTGCCCGGCATTAGATACGTTATAGACCCAGGAACGGCGCGGATGAGCCGTTATAGTTATCGTTCTAAAGTGCAGCGGTTGCCCATAGAAGCGATTTCCCAAGCCAGCGCCAACCAACGCAAAGGCCGCTGTGGTCGTCTTTCGGCGGGCATTTGTATTCGCCTATACGATGAGGCAGATTTTATTGCTCGACCAGAGTTTACTGACGCAGAAATTTTACGGACTAACTTAGCGTCTGTCATTTTACAGATGCACGACTTAACCTTGGGCCCTGTTGAAGAGTTCCCATTCATCGACGCACCTGACAGCCGTTTCGTAAACGATGGTGTTAAATTGTTACAAGAGCTAGGTGGCCTCAATAATAGGGGCAAACTAACCCCCTTGGGTAAGCAGCTAGCACGCTTGCCGGTAGACCCCCGCATTGGGCGCATGGTGGTGGCGGCTAATGAATGGCATGCGCTAAACGAAGTGTTACTAATTGCCAGTGCACTTACCATTCAAGACCCAAGAGAAAGGCCACAAGACAAGCAGCAAGCTGCAGATCAGCAACACCTGTTGTGGCGTGAAAAAGATTCAGACTTTTTAAGCTTGGTGAACCTCTGGCAAGACTACGAGCATCAACGCCAGCAACTCACGCAAAATAAACTGCGTAACTGGTGCAGCAAACACTTTGTGTCCTACCTGCGTATGCGAGAATGGCGAGAGGTGCATCGGCAGTTGTTGTTAATGTGCCAGCAAATGGGTTTTAAAACCAATGTTGAACTTGCAAGCTACGAAGCCGTGCACAGAGCGCTGTTAACGGGTTTGTTGGGGCATATTGGTCATAAAGATGAAGACGGCCAATTTGCGGGCCCAAGACAGCGTAAATTTTTACTATTTCCAGGGTCGGCACTTGCCAAAAAACCACCCCCGTGGGTTATGGCTGCAGAGCTGGTAGAAACGTCACGCTTATTTGCCCGTTGC
>Ga0209712_10001863_pt1 | contig 17704 bp, 18 predicted proteins | sample ArcOceMetagenome_FD_187443 | JGI IMG/M metagenome (GOLD analysis project Ga0209712, IMG submission 187443) | Marine eukaryotic phytoplankton communities from Arctic Ocean - Arctic Ocean - Greenland ARC118M Metagenome (SPAdes) (version 2) | ecosystem: Environmental > Aquatic > Marine > Oceanic...
CGAAGCATATGGTTCTTATTGGTATTTAAAAACTGCACTTTAGCATATTTTAAGCCGCATGCATTTGTTGCTCACGGGCACTGGCAAGATTACGCACCACGTTTAAAACATGTTTGCCTTCTTGGTAATCGGCCAATACGGCCGGTTTGCCTTTTAACTCGGCGAGATGATTCTCCAACGATTTCTCTAAGTCCATTGGGCCAGCTTCGTAATGGTGGTAAGCCAATTGGGTGAGAAGCCCTTGTGCGCGTACTTGATGGCTTTGGATAATGTTATGATCGGTTAAGGCGGTCTGTAATGGCAGAATTTCCGACACGCTCAAGGCTTTTACATCAAAACTTTTCGCAAGATGGTTAATACGATCACCCATAGAAGACAGCGCCATGTCTGGCTGTTTGGTTTCGTTTGGTGCTTTAACCGACTGGGTCTGATTTACCTGAGTCATTTGCCCAAATTGCTGCATCATGCGCTTGGGTAAACCTAGGATATCCATCATCGTTTGATACTCAAAAAAAGCGATTATGGTTTAGCTAATCAAGATTTAAGCCAATCTTGTAAGTGCTTGAAAAATCGCGATAAAAGTTGAGTAAGTACTCTAAAAAGGGCAAAGGCTTGCCTACTTTGGCGATTGCTTTTGCCGATGGAATGAGTAATCTTAAGCCACTTATAAAAATAAATAGCTATAACAATAATAATAAATAGCGCTACATGAGTCAGGACACCACCAATGACAGCACTTCATAAGGCCCAAGTGAACGAGCCAAACTCGATTCAGTACCGTGGGCGTAAAACCTCTCGAGCGGGCAGTGAACAACGCCGCAGAGCCATATTAGAGGCCTCGTTAAGAATCGTGGTTAGTGATGGCGTGCGCGCCATTCGCCACCGCAGTGTGGCCAAAGAAGCCGATGTTCCGTTAGCGGCCACCACGTATTACTTTAAAGATATTCAAGAATTAATCAGTGATACCTTCATGCTTTATGCTGAGAAAGCACAATCCATTGTGAATGTGTTTGCGCGTAAAATGTATGAACCATTAGAAAATGCCGATGGTAAAAAACTGGCTGAGTTAACCACTGGGCCAAAGCTGGTTGAGGTCATTGTTGATCAGTTGTTGGCGTATGTACTTGAAAAAACCACCCATAATCGTGAGATGGCGGTTGCCGATCAAGCGTTCCGCTACGAAGCATTATTAAATGAAAATCTTCGTGGGCTGGCGGATGAACATGCTAAAGCCATGGAGCAAAAGCTTATTGAATTTTTGAATCTGGTGCACAGCTCCCACCCTAAAGAAGATGCGCAAATTTTGGTGAGCACGCTTCGCCGTGTGGAATACGAAGCGTTATTAGTGCCCGTTGAGGAAATTAATCAACAGGCTCAGCGTGACATTTTGGAGCGCCAGGTGTCTTTGATTCTAAAAATTGAAGTACCTAAAGAAGACTGATGTGTTGCACCTTGTTGTGCCATGAAATGTCGAGCAATAAAAAAGGAGACCAAGTGTCTCCTTTTTTGTATCTATTATTTTTATTAGAGCAATACGATTACGCGCGTTTTTGTAAAAAATACCCCATGGTATTAAGGGTGTTTTCAATGATGTTTAATTCAAAGGCACTAAACGGGCGAGCATCGCCACAGGCGTCACACACAATGGTGGGTAATTGACGTAAGTGTGTCATGGTGTAAGTTTGTTCATGGTCACAGCTATCGCAGCACAAAGGCATAGGCGTATTGGCGGGCAAGATGGTTGCAATGCTGGCACCGTCATTGACATGAGACGGCGAAGAAACAGTTTGAAATAACCCCATGAAGGCTCCTGATAAATAAGATACGGGCGCCATTCTAGTGTGAAAATACGTTTTTTCTAGTACAAAAGTATCGATTTGCTTATCTAGGCCTGCAATTGAGTGTTCTGTTTTTAAAAGCTATCGTAGAGCCTTGAATATAAAGCATTTTTTGCCATTGGCTGGAAATCGCCACAATTAAAGTAAATACCCTAAAAAGGACAAAAAGCGCCATGAGCCAATTTTTACAGCGCATTGAATCCGTGGCCAATCGATTGCCGCACCCTATGGCGTTATTCATTTATCTGTGTGTGATCGTGCTGGCAATGAGTGCTATTGGACAGGGCTTGGGTTGGCAGGCTCAGCATCCTGCAACCGGTGAGCTGTTAATGGTTCATAGTTTGGTTTCATCTGAGGGCTTGGTGTTTATGCTCAGCTCCTTGGTGAAAAACTTTATGAATTTTGCGCCTGTGGGGCCAGTTATCTTGATGGCTTTAGCGTTCTCGTTGGCAGAGAAAAGTGGGCTGCTGCCTGGTCTGATATCGGGTTTGACGCGACGAACCCCAAAAGAATTTTTGGCGGTGGCCATTGCCTTTTTAGGGGTGATGTCGAGCATCGCGGTGGACTCCGGCTATGTGGTGTTGCTGCCCCTTTGTGCGGCGGTCTTTTATGCCGCCGGACGCAATCCAATTGCTGGCTTAGCTTTAGGTTTTGCCTGTGTCTCGGGTGGCTTCAGTGCCAATTTATTCGTAGGCCCCGTGGATGCCATGTTGTCGGGTATTAGCTCTGAAGCCCTGTCTTTGGTAGCGGATCGAGATGTGAGCATTTTGGCCAACTATTACTTCTTAGTGTGCAGCGTGTTTGTGGTGGTGTTGTGCTGTGTACTGGTTAATCGGTTGTGGGTTGAGCCCTATTTGCAGGCCACTTCAAAGGAGGGAATTGATCAGCATGGGTTCGCAGATGCACCTTCGCAAGAGCAGGATGTGGCAGGTGGATTTGGACGGGGTTTTTATTTTACTTTCGGTGTGATCATTGTCATCTGGCTGGGCTTAACTTTGCCAGAGGGCGCGGTGCTGCAAAATGAGCAGGGCGGCCTATTGAAAGGGCCCTTTATGTCATCTTTGGTGGCCATGATTGCCTTGAGTGTTGCCATGCTCGCCACGGTGTATGGTGTTCAGCAAAAGCGTTTAAATAGTTGGCATAAATGGGTGAAGGCGCTTGAGCAAGGAGTGATTGATATTGCCCCTTACCTTGTTTTGATGTTTGTTGTGGCTCAGTTTATTGCCTGGTTTAAATGGAGCGCGTTAGGACTTGTGCTGGCCATAGAACTTGCCGGTGTCTTACAAGAGTTTGCGATCAGTGGGCCTCTTGCCGTCATGGGCTTGATGTTTGTGACGGCCATTCTTAATTTATTCATCGGCAGTGCATCGGCGAAGTGGGCGTTGTTAGCTCCGGTGATTATCCCTGCCTTTTTTTTATTGGGGATTGAGCCTGAGACCGTGCAGGGGGCGTATCGCGTCGCGGATAGCAGTACCAATATCATTACACCCTTGATGCCTTACTTCCCATTGGTGCTGGCGTACGCTCATAAGTACGAAGCTGGGTTATCGGTTGGACGATTGCTGACCATCATGCTGCCCTATGCGTTAACCTTGCTACTGGTATGGGGTGCCATGCTGACGCTTTGGGTTGGGCTGGATTTACCGTTAGGGCCAGTGCTATCGAATTAAGCTCAATATTGGTTATAATGCGCCCACCACAAATATGGGTGATGTTATGAATTTTGAGCAGTTCGAAGAAGTGGCCTTGATGATCGGCCTAGCCGCGCTTATGGGGTTTATGATGTTTATTATTTATGACCTAGGTAAACGCTCAAACGCGGGTAAATTCGGCATGGCGGTCTTATTCTTTGCACTGGGTTTAGGCATGGTGGGCTTCATTATAAAAGGCGTGCTTAAGCTCACCATGGGTATCTGAGCGTACTGCTTCTCTTCTTTTTTGTATCTTTCTTGCGGTGAATGGGACACTTTTACCGCAACCGTTCTGATTTTGCCAAAACAATCACATGATGCTCATTCGTTAACTTGATCTATATTGTTACAGTGGCAGTATGTGAAGACCTTTACTGACTAGGAGTCATTTCATGCAAGAGCAATTGAAAAATAAATTAGCCCAATTAAAACAAACCATCGGGCAAATTGATTCGTTAGACAGTGAAAGCCGTGAATTGCTAGAACAATTAGATCGTGACATTCAAGCGGCATTAGCCAATGAAAAGGCAGATGATGGAATCAATCATCGCTTAGAGCAACAAGCCGTCGAATTTGACAGCCAGCACCCCAATGCATCGGCTGTGATGCGAGATATTATTGATATGCTCGGTAAAATGGGCATCTAATCGTCACTTGAGGGAAAACCATGAAGCGCATGCCAAGAATCAAAGATGTCATGAGCGCGTTTCCATATTCGATTGCCGACAGCGCCACCATGACACAGGCGAAAGACATGATGCGAGAGCATCGTGTGGGGCATCTACCGGTGAAACTGGCCGATGGCAGTTTAAGTGTATTGACCAAGCGAGAGTTAGAGCGCACCCAGTTACCCGGCCATACTCATACCGACTTTGATGAGCTGATTGTGTCGGACTTGTGTCCTGAAAATGTCTACACCGTTGACTTGTACACCTCATTAATTGAGGTGTTGGATTACATGAGCGATACCCATGTGGACTGCGTACTCGTAACGCGCCAAGGTAAGCTGGCAGGTGTATTTACTGCTTCGGATGCCTGTCATGCCTTTAGTGACATGTTAAAAGAAGCGTTTTTTCCTGGAGGGGGTGACAGCGTCGCTTGAACAAATCAATGGCCGTTGCTAGTGTGACGGCCTTGATCTCCATAAAGGTGGCCTCATGGCTATTACGATTTTCATCTTACTTTTCAGTGTTGGCTTATTAGCACTGTTAACGGTATTACTTCATACCAAAAAAATTCCACCACTTGTCTTTGCTGCCTTAATTGCGCTACTGACGGTCTTTGATTATGCGCTACTGAGCTTAGATAAAATCTATTACCTGCACAAAGAGCAGGATCAAGCCTTTCAAACTCAAATGGAAAAACACATTGCTGTCATCGGTCAATTAACCCAAGTGCAATTGGATATGACATTGCAGTTGCTTAGCCAAAATAGTACCCAAGAAAATGAAACCAGTATCCAGCAAAAAGTGGCTTGGCGTGATTTATTGTTAGCGCAATTACAAGTGGCTAACTTTGAACAGGTGCAAATTGAAAAGGTTGAGCGTTTACTCAATCAAGCCGTGCATGTTTATTTAATGGAGCAATTGAATAAGCAGTTGATTCAAGGCTTGGGTCACCGCGTTTATAGCGATTTTGTGCGCTCACGCCCTCGTGATGAATGGACGGATGAGCTGTTTGTCAGTGAGCTTATGGTGTTCCTAAAGAAACAATCCCTAATTACGCCTGACATCGATTTTGCCATTAAGCGCATTACGCATTTTGATGATTCTGGTGAGTTGCTGACAGCCAGCGAGGGGTAAACGGATACGAGGCTGAAAGGCATCGTACAAACGTAACAGGCGAAAAAAAAGCGTAGATTCAATCAGCTAAATCAAATTAACCCGTGCAAGATTAATTGGCCCCGATAAAACTGAGTCTTTCGACATGAATCTACGCTCTGCAAGTTAAATGAACTCGCTAATTCTAATATTGCAGGTTCCTTGCCAACTTTTCTTTTCATCCATTGTGCTTTTAATTACCGCTTTTACGCCCAAAACAAGAACACTTTTTAGGGAAATCAACTTAATTGTTTGTTTTTTGATCGATTTGTGTGGGGGGTGATGCTTTGCGGTGTCTCAAACTGGTGCGTGAATTACGTTAAAAGAGTTACTTTGGTGCTTTTGGTTGGCCGAGCAAAAAAAGAAGGGGGATTTGGCATCACAATGCCCTTGAGTTATGTGGCTTATAGGCATATTGACTATTTTTACACTAAGTTATGCGGTTGGTATGGGGCTTGCTCAAGTAGTTATAACTTACTGATTGTTTAATGAAGAGCCATTATGATTCCCAATCTCACGAAAGACATGATCGATATCATGCAACAACTTCGTAAACGCTTACGCAGCGAGTTTGGTGTTGAGATAAAACTCAGTCAGCCAAATGTGGTGCAAACCATTTTAGACTTGGTTAAAAAGAGCCACGACCAAAGGTCGCAGCTGTTGTTCGCCGACCTAGAAGACATGATGGGAATCGAATTAATGCCTCGAATGGAAGAACAAGAAGAAGTGACAAGTAAGCGCATGTATCGCGGTCAGCCTATTCCAGATAGCCCGCGAGCAGGTGACTCAGTGGACCATCGACCAAAGCGTATTTATCGCGGCCAGGTGGTGGCTTAACGCCCACTTTTTTTGAAAACGGCTATGCTTGAATGTTATGGCCTTATCGAAAAAATTATTTAAACACAGCACACGACTTTTTGCGGCGGTTGTGTCCACCTTCATCCTATTAGCGGCGCTCAATCAGGGCTCAAGTGCCTCTGTTTTCACGCGGATCGAATACCTCTTATATGATCTGCGTTTCAATCTTTTTTTACCCATTACCAAACGCGATCAAACTGACCATAACATTGCCATCATCGATATAGATGAAACCTCGATCATTAACGAGGGGCGGTTTCCGTGGAGCCGACAAAAGATTGCACACTTGATTGATAAATTAGGTGAGGCAGGTGCTTTGGTGATTGCCTTCGATGTGGTGTTCAGTGAAAAAGAAGTGAACCCAGTAGAACATATCAACCGTGCGGTTCCTGATTCCCTGTTTAATAAACTCCCCCAACAAGATTGGTCACTCATTGAAAATATGGCGGATGCAGACCAAGTGATGGCCAAAGCCATTGAGCAGCAAGATGTTGTGCTGGGTTTCTTCTTTCAGGATGAGGCGGAGTATCGCAACGGCCAACTTCCCCCGCCGGTTTTTCAAATCCCCAATGACTGGCAGGATAATCTCGTGATTACCCAGCGCCCTGGTTTCACTGCGAATATAGCCAGTTTGCAAAGCAAAGCGGGTGGTGGCGGTTTTGTGACCATGTTTCCTGATTTTGATGGCACGGTACGCCGAGCACCATTGTTGATTCGTCATGGCGATGCTCTTTATCCATCGTTGGCGTTGAGCGCCGCCATGCGTTATTTGTTTTTAGATAACATTGATCCTCAGGTGGTTGAGCTGGGATATGTTTTAGCCATGACCCAAGTGGCGGTGAGTGAGTTTCCTGCGCCGACCAGTCCTACTGGTTTTGTCACCGTGCCTTATCAAGGTCCTGCGTTTTCATTTCCGTATTATTCGGCGACTGATGTACTGCGCGATCAGCTAGAGCCTGGTGTGTTAGAAGGTGCCATTGTATTGGTGGGCACATCGGCTATCGGACTTTCGGATCTGCGCAGCACACCTATGGGACCTCAATACCCAGGGGTGGAAGTGCATGCCAATATTTTGCAAGCACTGTTAAGTGGTGGTTTTCCGCAAAAACCAGAATGGCAAGCAGGGGCAACTTTTTTACAGTTGTTTTTAATCGCTATTTTTATGATTGTGGTACTGCCCATGTTAGGGCCGAGCATGATGCTCATCGGCGGCAGTTTTATCATTGCGATGGTCATCAGTTTTAACGGCTACCTTTGGACAATGGGGTTAGATTTACCCATGGCAGGGGCGGTGATTTTAACCTTATTTTTAACCGCCACATTCATTACGGATGGATTCCTAAAAGAAAACGCCAGCAAGAAGATGTTGAAAGGGATGTTTGATCAGTACGTCCCACCCGCTCACATCGATAAAATGATGGCGGACCCAGACGCGTATAGTTTTGCAGGGGAGAGTAAAGAGTTAACGGTGTTGTTTAGTGATATTCGAAGCTTTACCAACATCAGTGAAACGTTAAGTGCACAAGAATTGAAACACATGCTAAACAGCTACTTCACACCCATCACCAAAGAAATTTTTGATCGCAACGGCACCATAGATAAATACGTGGGCGACATGGTTATGGCATTTTGGGGTGCCCCAGTGGATGACCCTAACCATCGTGGTAACGCTGTTTTAGCTGCATTAAATATGCAGCGCATTACCGAGGCGCTTAAAATCGAGTTTGAAAAAGAAGGCTTACCTGAGGTGAATATAGGCATAGGGGTTAATACGGGGTTAATGAATGTGGGAGACATGGGGTCCAGCTATCGTCGCTCTTACACTGTGCTTGGGGATGCCGTAAATTTAGGGTCACGCTTAGAAAGTATTACAAAATTCTATGGGGCAAAGATTTTAATCGGTGAAGATACCTTTGATTCCTTGGAAGGCTTTGTTTGTCGATTCATGGATCGCATTCAAGTGAAGGGCAAAGAAGAAGCCATTCGCGTGTATGAACCTTTAGGGTTAGAGGGGGAGGTTGAGCAAACGGTTATGGATGAAATTGAGCGTTACGATGCCGCTTATGGGCTTTACCTAAAGCGAGATTGGCAAGCCGCCCATGATGCATTCACACAATTGTTTGAATCAAACCCTTTGAAATTATATGAGGTGTATATTGATCGCATTGCCGATTTAAAAAATCAGGCCTTACCGCAAGATTGGGACGGCACGTTCCGTCATACCAGTAAGTAATCATGATGCCCAGCAATACATTCGCCCTCGTTGCGATCGTTTTATTTTGGTTTTGCAGCTCAGTTGCCGCCTTGTGGTGGTTTGAGTATCGACACTGGGGTAATTACAACGAGCAGCTAATTTCCTTTGACGCCCAGCCAATTCGTGAACTGTATCCTATACTGAAGAAAGAAGTGGGGAATCGCCCCCTTATTGTGCATTTTAAAGATGACGATTGTCCCTGTGAACGTTATCGAGTGGCCCATGTTAAACAGATCGCCCCTATTTTATTGGGGACGGAACAAACGGTACTCAGCCCTGAGAGCGCAGTATTAAAAGGGTTAAAGATCCCGGCGACACCGGCTGTGGCGATCTGGGATGCAGATGGGGAATTAGCATATTTTGGCCCTTACAGCAGCGGTATATCCTGCGGTGAGGGGTTTGACTTTATTGATATGGTGCTAGGTAAATTAGCGCAGCAAGAAAATCCGCAGTGGATTAACAATCAAGGCTTTGGTTGTTTTTGCCCTTGGTAGGAGAGAGTAAACATGAAGTTAGCATATGAACACTACAAAAAGGCCGATAAAACGATGCTCTTTGTGGTGTACCTCGCTTCCGCTTACAGCTTGGCTCTTGCTGGCTGGCATGGCACTTGGGGTCAGGCCATCATTATTGGGGTGGGCACCGCTATTGTTGCCACTGTATTAGTGAAACTTTTTACTGGCCGAGCCATGACCCGTATTTTTATGGGATTGGCTTTAATGATTTTGACAGCACTGCACGTGAACCAAGCCCAAGGCATGATTGAAATGCACTTTGGCTTTTTTGCTTTCCTTGCCTTACTGCTTTATTACCATGATTGGAAGCCGATTGTAGCCTCTGCGGCTTTGGTAGCCGTGCATCACGTGGGGCTGTTTTACATGCAAACTCAAGGTAGCCCGGTTTTCTTATTGGATGATGTCAATAAAGGCTGGGGAATTGTGTTTCTTCACGCGGGGTATGTGGTGGTAGAAACGATTGTTTTGGTGATTATGTCAAAAACCATGCATGAAAAAGAAGCATCGGGTATGAACTTACAAGATACCGTCACCGAAATTAGTAAGGATGGAAATTTAAACCTCACGCGCCGTTGTGCGACCTCCAGCAGCATTGGTCAAAAATTTAATAGCCTGATTGAGCAAACCCAAGGTGTGATTAAAAACATAGGTACATATGGCGAGACACTCGATAAAGACAGCTATGTATTAGCAGACCTCATACAAAAAAATGCAGCGCAGTTACAACAACAATTGACGGAGTCTCAGTCTATTGCCTCTGCCGTTAATGACTTATCGCAAGCCATGCAGGTCATTGCCGATAATGCGGGGCAAGCATTGCAGTCGTCCAGTGATGCACAAACATCCGTAAAAAGTTGTACAGAAAAAAGTGACAGCACAAAACGCAATATGAATACCCTGGATGGCCAAATTAATCAATCAATGAAGGCCATTTCTGAATTAGCAAAAGACAGTGAAAATATTGGTTCGGTATTGGATGTTATACGAGATATTGCCGATCAAACGAATTTACTGGCACTCAATGCTGCTATTGAGGCGGCCAGAGCAGGGGAGCAAGGACGAGGTTTTGCCGTGGTGGCTGATGAAGTGCGTTCGCTTGCATCGAGAACGCAAAACAGCACGCAAGAAATTCAAACCATGATTGAAAATTTACAACACACCAGCAAGGATACGGTGGATAACATGTCCAGTAGCCAAAGCACCATGCAGCAATGCATTGCCGATAGTGATGCTACAAACCAAGAATTGATGAATGTGGTGAATGCCATGAATGTGATTTTGCAAATGAACCAATCCATTGCTCAAGCCACTTCTGATCAAGAATCGGTATTGGCGGGTGTGACTGAAAATGCCAATGCCATGCAAGGGCTTAGTCAAGCGAACTCAGAGCGTCTGCAAGGGGTGAAGGATGCATCCGAATCTGTGCGAGATGTGGCGGTTAAAATGAAGGACAATATCAAGATATTTGAAATCTAAATACATTCAAGCCTAAACAAAAAAGCCAATCGGATGCTTGGCTTTTTTTAGGCTCTATACAGTGCGATGCTTTCTATCGAGCACTGTTCCGGTTAAGCCTTTGCGGCATTCAAATATTGCACCCCAAGACGGGCATTTAATCGAAATGCCAATTCATTGCCCTTACCCCAAGCACGAGCCGCATGAGGGCTATTAGATGCTGAATAAGGGTTGTTGCTGCTAGCGGCGGCCTTTAGACCTTCATGAAAAGCCTGTTGCTCGACAGCGGTAGTGAAAATATAACTTTTTCCTGTGTACATGGTCTTTGCTCCTGCATATGAACCATCACGTTGGCCCTTGATAGTTATCGGACCATTTCCCCAAGACTTTACATATTTTGATTGCATTGTTTTATAGTACACACTGTTTCGTCTCTGCGATGACCTGTTGGTTGCGCAATTTTCTGCCTTTGGCACCATGTGGGGCATTTATAATAAATAGAATAGCTTATGAGCATTGAAATCTTAGCTGGGGCTAAAGCCTTATCTCACATAAAACAGCAGGGGTTAACGCCTCAGGATATTCAGTTAATGATTGGGGCAAGCGGTGGCCCTAAATGGTTAATGCTATCGCGCTTAGACCAATACCTAGCGGAGCATTTTTTGCCAAAGGCGAGCCAATCTATTTCTTTAGTGGGCTCCAGCATTGGTTCATGGCGGATGGCATGTCATGCACAAAAGGACCCTTTAACCAGCTTTAAGCAGTTTGAACAGATATACCTAAATCAACGTTATGAAAAGTTAAGCCCAGCAGAAATCACAGAATTTGTGGATAAAGTACTACAAGCCCTGTTTAGTGATGAACAAGCTCAACACATCGTAGATAACCCATTACGTAAATTACACATAGTGGCGGTGCGAAATCGCTTACTTATGAATGGTCGACATACAATAAGCCAAGCACTAGGTTTGTTGTTTGCAGCCACCGGTAATTTATTTTCGAGTAAAATTGTTGAGGCGCTGTATCCACGTGTATTGATCTCACATCAAGCCAGTCACGCGCCTTACCACAAACGCCCTGAGGTGATTGAATTGGCTGTGAGCAATTTAAAACAAGCACTTGTGGCATCTGGTGCTATCCCTATGGTGTTAGAGCCAACCAAGGTGCTGGGCGGAAAAGACCGTTGGCACTGGGATGGCGGTATGGTGGATTACCATTTTGCAGGGCCATTTCCCGCGCAAGATGGCTTGGTTTTTTATCCTCACTTCTTTCCTAAAATTGTACCGGGCTGGTTTGATAAGGGTATCCCATGGCGTAAAGCAAAAGCGAAGAACTTTGATAATGTGGTCATGGTGGCACCGAGTCACGAGTTCATCAGCAAACTGCCTTATGGCAAGATTCCAGATCGTAAGGACTTCACTAAGCTTAGCGACGATGCTCGTGAGCAATATTGGCACATGGTATTAAATGCAACGGATGGATTAGTAGAAGACTTTCATATGAAGTTAGAAAAGGACAATTTTGCTAGCTGCGTTAAGCCAATTGAGACAATTTTATAAGATTGGTATCGAGAGAATGAATCGGTGATATTTAAAAGCCAGTTGAGTGATCAGCTGGCTTTTTATATATAGGGCCTAATCAACTTTCATTTGATAGACGAAATTAAACGTTGGTGTATTACCATTAAATGTAGGTTTAAATGTCCCACCAAGTGTTAAGCGGAAGTGGGTGATATTGGCATCATAGCCATCTGTGTCCGCCACAGGAGCATAATTAAAGTTAGTGCCATCAGTACTAAAGGCTAAGCTATCTGTGTTACTGGTTAACCCATTAAACGTATAGCTGAGCCCACTTGCTTGGTTGCCTGCGCCATCATTAAAAATAACGGGACTGCCCGCTGATAAGTCACCCACATACATGGTGCTTTGAGAGTCGATGGCTTGAACCAACACAGTACTGTTTATATCGGTACTGATGTTACCAATGTTATTGGCGTTAACCGTATGTTGAATCACGGCACCGGGAATGGCTTTAAAGTTGGATGAATTAATAGGGTCATTGATCACTTGAATGGTTGAGTTCAGTTGAATGTCGGCATTACCCGCGCAATGAAAATAATTGGCAGCGGGGATGATGGTATAGCCTGAATTTGGATCACTACTCCAGTATAAGAAATATGCATCGCTGCCTGTGTATTCTTGTAAGCGAAACTCTAAAGGTGAAAAGCCTTTAGGAAGAGGCGTGAGTGTGCCTATACCTCTTGGGCTATTTGCCGCGCCATGCAAACGATAATAGGCAGTAGCTACATTACCATTTATCTGCGCCTCTACTGCATCATCGCCATCAATACCAAAGTAATTAATATCTCTTCTTGTATCTGAATACACATAGCCTTCCAGTATCATAAGGAAGTTATCATTAATATTTGTGTCGAATACGTTGCCACCATTACTGCCACTGGTACTGGCTTTATTAATGTCACTTATGATTGTTTGGCCCATTAAGTAGGTTTGAGTGGCTCGTGCATCCACCAGAGCTTGGAACGCCGCAGCGTTACTAATATTGGTAGTCGGGTAACCCGATATATCAAAAAAGCTGGCAAGCAAGCCGGGTTGTGGTGAAGCACAATCCGCGGGTATACCTGGGTCCGCTAAAAAGTTCACATTTATAGTAACGCTGTTATTGCTTAAGTTTGAGTCTAGAGCGACACCACTTACGGTTGCTGTGATCGTGGTATTACTTCCTTCAGTTGCATTATCTGCATTAACGGTGAGTGTTAATACAGAGGTGGCCGGCTGAGCACTGTTAAGAGGTTGGTTGTAATCACAGTTAATGGTGTTGGCACCAGTACAGTTCCAGTTGGTTCCAGTGGTACTCACAAGTGTGAAGGGACTTGGTAGGGCGATAGTGGTTCGAGTATTTGGGTTCGCAGAGTCAGAGGCCGCATCAATATTATTGACACTGAATGATAGAGTTTGGGTGGAGTTAACGGCCCAAGCATTGTTTGCCGGTGTCGTAGTTAGCTGTTCTAAATCGATACCGCATACATCATGAGCACCGTACGTAATGGTAGGCTCAGTAACAGGGCAGGCACGCGAGCGGATGTCGAAGTTTTTTGCTACCTTAAATGGGCTATAACCTATCTTGGGTGTAGCTTACTGAACAGTTATGCCGCCATCCGCTCCAGGCTCGCCACCAATAACCTCTAATTTATGATAACCCTCTGTAAGGTAAATGCTTCCTTCCAACACCTCACTTGCCGCCCCCCATTCATTATTCCACCAAAGGTCTTCATCCCATTGTTCTTCTAGGGGGACTCCGTTGACATATAAGCCACCACCCCAACCAAAATCGGCCCCATATCGAAACCACCAGGTACCTTCTTGATTCTTTTTCACTTGAAAAAAGGTCTCTGTATAGGCTATAAAATTATTTCTAGCACCAAAGTTTGCGCCGTTGGTAACCCCCGTAAAATCAGTTATAAATGTACAGCCATAGCCATTAACCTGATCATTTCGGCTATTAAAAATTGCTTGGGCATTATTATAACTAGTAGGGTTTTGGGTAGTATTGCGTGTATGAAATTTAATACCAGGCTCCACAAACGTAAACGGCACATTAGCCAGAGCTGTTGCGGCGGTATTTCCGTAATAGAGAAAGATGTTTCGATTAGCGTTGGCAATTAAGGGGGCGCTGGCAGGAAAGCGAACCCATACAGTTGCGGTTTTAGCGGCTTGGTTCCAGTTCTCAATCCAAAACTCTAAGGGTGAGGTGTCATTTGAATCGAAGATTCTTAGGTCAACACCCCCACTGCTCCACTTGTAACGTGAGTCAAAGCTGCTGCTATTAATGTTTAATTTAACCTGATAATCGCTTAAATTTGAGCCGCTGTTTTCTTTTATGTTCACACTGGTGCGAAATGGCCAATCGCAAGACTGACGGGCATGGGTAGAGGCAGAAAAGAGAACAACTAAGCATAAAACAAAGTAAACACGCAGCATGTGACACCTAAAACGGGTATGGAAAATTATTTTAACCGCGCGCTGAGTATACCTGAGATTCTGTAGAGGTTAAGGCATAAGTGTCCACTAGAAGGGAAGAGATAGGGTCACGCACAAGCCATTAGGCACTTGATTCTCAGCAAATACCTTACCTTTATGCAGTTCGATGGCCCGTTTACTAATTGCTAATCCTAAACCATGGCCACCGCTACTGCGCTCCCTGGCCTCACTAATGCGATAAAAGGGTTTAAATATCTCATCTAATTGCTCTGGGCTGACGCCAGGGCCCTTGTCTTCACAGCGAATAACAATGGTCCTGCTTTCTTGCGTGAGTGAAACCTGAATGGCATCACTGCCTTGGTGATAGTACTGGGCATTTTTTAATACGTTTTCGATGGCGCTACGCAGCAGTTGTTCATTGGCAGGCAGCGTAAGATTATCTTGAGTGTTGATTGTCAGAGAAATAGGCTTGTCCGGATTGCTATAATTTAAGTCCTCACAGATGTGTTGCAGTAACTGCGTGACACTGACGTTGTCTTTAAAGGCCAGTGAGGGGTCAAGTTCATAGGCGGGCAGGTTCAAAAGGGTATTAATGATGCGGTTGATTTGTTCGCACTCTTTCTCAATGCGCATGATGTCGATTTGATCGTCTGCAATATTTAGACGTTTCTTGCCTAATTCTAAAGCTAGTTGTAAACGAGCAACTGGACTGCGCAGTTCATGGCTAATGTCTTGAATTAAATGCTTATGAGAGGAAATGGTTTTCTCTAAACGATCCGCCATGTGATCAAAATCATGGGCCAATAATGACACTTCACCATAGTTGCTGTTCATATCATCTTGAATGCGAATGGATAAGTCTCCTGCTGCTAATTTTTGAGTGGCGTTACGTAACACCAAAATGGGCTTGGCGATATAAAGGGCCAGCAAGTAGCTGATCAAACCACTGATCAAGATCGCGGAAATAACAAACACTAACCATTGGTCTGCAATGATGCTGTGCAAAGGCGGTTTGTGGTCACGGCTGCGGATTAAAACATTCACGTTGTGTCCATCGGGTAGCAAAAGATAACGTCCGACAAAAACAAAACCCTTGCGCTTATGATGGATGAACGGGTGTGTCGAGGATAAGTTTTCGTTGATGCGCATGAGGGGTTTAGGGAGTCTTCTATTTAGAATCTCTTTGCCTTCGTTAACCACATAGATCCGTCGAGTATCTCTTGGATCTTGCGTGGCAAACCAAGTGGCAACAGCGAGATAGTCTTCGCTGAGTAATTTAAGTGTAAGGGTTTCACCGGTTTCAATGGGCGGCATGCTTTGCAAGGTGTGCTCATCTTTTTGTGTGATAAAAATTAGCACCATCGAAAGCACTACTAATAAAAGTGTGAGCCAAAAGCTAAATAGAATACGACCGGTTAAACCAAAGTGATGCAGCATTAGTTACTCTGGCTTTAATAAGTAGCCAGAACCCCTTTGGTTGATAATAATGTCGGAGTTTGCGCCCGCTTCAATGAGTTTTTTTCTTAAGTTACTAACATGCACGTCAATGCTGCGATCATAACGGGTAAGGCGACGGCCGAGGGCTTCCTCACACAGTACTTCCTTGGTGACGATATTGCCTTGTCGCTGATGGAGCGATTCTAATGTTTTAAATTCAGCACCGGTCAGTTTAAGTGGAGAGTTTTTGTAACGGGCCTCCAGGCGACGAGCATCAATGCTTAACTGGCCGTCATCATTCCCGACAATCGCTTGTGAGCGCCGTAAAATGGCATTGATTCTGGCCAGCAGTTCTCGAGGGTTGCAAGGCTTTGGCACATAGTCATCAGCACCCAGCTCAAGGCCAAGTATGCGATCTAGGTCGTCCCCTTTGGCTGTCAGCATAAGAATCGGAGTTTGTATGTTGGCTTGGCGCATGCGCTTAAGAACCTCAATGCCGTTCATGTTGGGTAGCATAACGTCGAGGATAATAAGTTGATACGGCTTTTCACTGGCCATGGTGAGCCCATCGCTGCCGTTAAAAGCCGCTTCAACACTAAACCCTTCAGCGCTAAGGTATTCGCTGAGCAGTTCTGAGAGGGCTTGGTCGTCATCAATTAATAGTATTTGGTTCATGGTGTCATTTTCGTGTCTTCAATAGAAAGATTCAAGCGACAGCGAAACACTTTACCCTACTTTACGCTCTCTTATCTCTACTTAATATTGTAGTGCATATACTGGGGTTGAATTTATTGAAACCATCAGGAGAAAACAATGAACATGTCAACAAAAACCATTAAGTACATTTTAGCAGCTCTCATTGGTAGTTTGCTTTCATTGGGCGTAATGGCTTCACCAGATCATCATGAGGGACGCTTGATTAAAGCACTGGATTTAACTGATGCACAAGTGACTCAGTTAAAAGCGTTGCGAAAAGGCAATAAAGAACAGCGCCAACAAGGTCGTGAAGCCATGAAGGCGCTAATGCAGAAAAAGCAGGCATTACTATCAAACTATGATCAAGCGACTGCGAATGCCATTGCCGATGAAGAAGCCTCAATGCACAAAGCCCGAGTATTGAAAAAGCTGGCTCATCAACAGGGCATTTATGCCATGCTGGATGACGATCAGAAACAAAGGTTCTCTGAGTTGCTAGCAAAACACCCTAAAGGTGGCCACAAAAAAGATAAGTCGCGTAACATGAAAGAAAATTGTGATGACTAAGCTTAAGCGCTAGCCATTCAATCTTATTTATTTCAATGCAGAAAAAGCCAGATAAGGGTACTTATCTGGCTTTTTCTTAATGTGTTTTTATGAATTTATAAAATCTCGATTCACAAAACCTACTTATTTTCTTCACAAACTGTTTATGTATTTGTCATCTTTGCTTACTAACGTGTGCCTCAGGAAATGATTCCTAATCGAATAATTAGAAGGGCACTATGATGGGATTGACCAAAAAACCACTGATTAATGCAATGTTAATTGCAACCTTGGGGATGTTAACGGCGTGTGGGAGCGACGATGGCAAAAACGGTGAAATAGGTTCAGCAGGTAAGAGTGGCGTAGACGGCGCACCTGGAGCACCAGGCGCCAATGGCACCCCTGGGCAAGATGGCACTAACGGAACGGATGGTAAAAACGGTGCCGACGCGGGACTGATGACAGCGGGTCTTACCCGTTTAGCCACCGTACCCGCCGGCGCTGAGGTGACAGGCGCGTTTATTACAGAAGATGGTGATTTATTTTTCAACTTACAACACCCATCGGCGGCCAATACCATTGCTGACCCAGAC
>Ga0209712_10001864_pt1 | contig 17697 bp, 20 predicted proteins | sample ArcOceMetagenome_FD_187443 | JGI IMG/M metagenome (GOLD analysis project Ga0209712, IMG submission 187443) | Marine eukaryotic phytoplankton communities from Arctic Ocean - Arctic Ocean - Greenland ARC118M Metagenome (SPAdes) (version 2) | ecosystem: Environmental > Aquatic > Marine > Oceanic...
TGTTGAAGACGCAGCTATTGCTGAGTGGGGCAAGCTACCCAAAGTATATCGCTCTCCGATCAAGTCAGGTGATGACATCGCAGACGAAAAGGAAGGCAAGGAAGATTTGCGTGGCATGTTTATGCTGACTACAAAATCAAAGTTCCAGCCCGGTATGGTAGATGCAGAACGCAAAGAACTACCCGAAGATGTGTTCGTAAGTAGTGGTGACACCATTCGTGTGTCTGCTGTGCTAATCCCATACACCGCTGGCGGCATGAAAGGTATTGCCATGCAGTTACGCAACGTCCAGTTGCTTGCACAACGCAGCGGTAACGACAGTGGCGGTGGTGACGAGTTCGATGATGTGTCGGGATACTCAACTGAGTTTAGCGCGTCAAGCATTCCTACAACACAAGCAGAACCCCAATCAGGATCAGCAAATGAAGAAGAGCCAGACGACTTTTAGTATTCCCGTCAATGCCTCCTACTTCCTCTTACCCGTTCAGCCAGTGCCAGCCTCCCGTCCTCGGATAGGGAGGTTTGGTGCGTACTATGGGAAGAACTACGAAGCGTTTCGCACTGACGCTCAGCCTATCTGCAATCAAGCCAAGTTCACTATCACTGACAGACCACTTCGACTGTGGATGGAGTGTGTAGTAACGAAGCCCAAGCAAGGCAAGCTGAGATTCCCACGGGGAGACATAGACAACTACATCAAAGGCCCACTTGATGTAATGACCAAGGCCGAAAGGTTTTGGAATGATGACGATCAGATCGTTGAACTGCTGGCAAGCAAACGCTATTGCGTTGGTGATGAACCCTGCGGTATTCACATCTGGTTTGAACCTATCGAAGACAAACCTTACAAGTAGGAAGACCTATGTCCGAATGGATAGAAACCCACAAGCCCTGCCCTATAAGCGGATGCTCCAGCACCGATGGTTACTCAGTCAACTCTGAGGGGTGGGGAACCTGTTTCAGTTGTGGTGGTAAGACACCCCCGAATGATAAACCGAAGGCGATTAGCATGACCACAAAGAAATTAGACTTACTACCTACGGGTGTTTACAAATCATTAGCCAAGCGAAACCTTGATGACATGGTCTGTAAGAAATTCGGATATTCCGTAGGCGAAGATGCCAAGGGAAACACAGTACAAATAGCAGCCTATCGTGATGCTATGGGACACACAGTCGCACAGAAATTACGCTACGCTGGCAAAGACTTTCGCAGTACAGGTGACATGAAGAAAGCCCAGATGTTTGGGCAGCACCTTTGGAAGATGGGTGGCAAACGCCTCGTCATTACCGAAGGAGAGATTGACTGCCTAGCTTATGCAACCGTGACTAATTCATCGTGGCCTGTCGTGAGCGTGAAGTCAGGAGCGCAGTCAAGTAAGGGTGATATCAAATCCGCGCTTGAGTTCATTGAGTCGTTCCAAAATGTAGTGTTCCTCATGGATCAAGATTCTGCGGGTATTGAAGCGGCTCATGAATGTGCTGCGTTACTCAGTCCGGGCAAAGCCTTCATCGCCTCATTGCCGTTAAAGGATGCTGGCGAAATGCTAGTGGCTCACCGTGGTAAAGAGTTGATGCAAGCTGTCTACGAGGCAAAGGCATTTAGACCGGATGGTATCCTGTCAGGTGCTGATATTTCGATGGATGATTTGCTGTCAGTAGTTGCTCCAGGATTTTCAATACCGTACCCAAAGTTAGAGGCAAAGTTGCATGGTCTTCGCAAACGTGAGTTAACTCTCATGACTGCTGGCTCAGGCATCGGCAAGTCTACTTTGGCAAGAGAGATCGGCTATCACCTCGTCAAAACTCATGGCCTTAAAGTTGGCAACGTGTTCCTTGAAGAGTCTTACACCAAGACTGCTCACGGTTACATTGCTATCGACAATAACGTGCCACTAGGTCGGCTACGCGAGGAACCAAATTGCATTACTCCAGAGGCTTATCAAAAGTCATTGGATTCTGTTGTGTCCAGCCAGTACTTCTATGACCACTTTGGATCAATAGATTCCGCAAACCTAATCAGCAAACTTAAATACATGGCTACCTCTTTGGAGTGTGACTTCCTAATACTGGATCACATTTCAATCGTGGTGTCGGGTCAGAAGTCTAGCGGTGAAGGGGAGAGGAAGGACATTGACTTGTTGATGACTGCACTGCGTGGTCTGGTTGAGCAGACAGGTGTGGGCCTTATCGCTATCACCCATCTAAAGAGACCAGACGGTGGACGCAAGTCGTACAACGAGGGTGGTCGAGTAACGCTACAAGATATGCGTGGCTCAGCCTCACTTGAACAACTGTCAGACAACATCATCGCTGTTGAGCGTGACCAGCAGGGCGATAACCCTGATCAGTCCCGTATTCGACTACTGAAGAACAGAGAATTCGGTGACCTAGGCGAAGCAGATTTGAATGAGTTCAACCTGATAACTGGTCGGTTACTTCCTGTTAGTGAGTCACTTATTAAACCGTCAGGCTTTACTGACTTCGACCCTGACGATGTTCCGTTTTGAAAACATGTAGAAAATTTTAACCAAGGATTAATATGAATGTTCTTATCGCAGATTTAGAGGCCGATGGTCTCTTAGATACCATTACCAAACACTGGTGTTTGTCCGTTGGTGATCCAAAGACTGAGGAAATTACATGCTATGCAGACCAGCCGGGCTACCCTCCGCTTAGTGAAGGCTATGCGAGATTGGCTACAGCAGACCGCGTAGTTTTTCACAATGGCCTAGGCTATGACCTACACGCGATCAACATGATCGTACCGAACACTCTTAGATTTGAACAGGTGTATGACACGCTGGTTCTATCTAAGATGCTGTTCCCAGATAGACGTTCCCATGCCTTGGCAGCATGGGGTATTGACCTTGGGTTCCCAAAGATGGACTTCTCTGACTTCTCACAGTGGCATCCCATAATGGGAACTTATTGTAATCAAGATGTGCTGGTAACTATTAAAGTTTACCAACGATTGCAGCAAGAGTTACTGGGTTGGTTCAAGCAGAAGCAAGTTGATTGGCGACCCGCCATTGGGCTGGAACACAAGGTCGCATTTTGTCTCCATCTACAGGAGCAACATGGGTTTAAGTTGGACATGCCAAAGCTAACTGAACTTTATATTGAACTCTCAGGAGAGAAGTTTGACATAGAGAAAAACCTAAAGGATATATTCCCACCCGTCATCATTCCAGAGAAGGGAACATGGGATTGGAAGCTACGGTTGTGGAGCCAAGTTGAGGTAACCACACCCAAGGTGAGCAACAAGAGTAGGGGTGTGACTACGGGTGTCCCGTATACCAAGGTTACTGTTCAGCCATTCAACCCCGGCTCCCGTCCTCAATGTACCTATCGTATTAGTAAGGCCCACTCAGATTGGCAACCACTAAAGCTGACGCCTACTAATATTCCACAGATCAATGAGTCCACTCTCAAGAACTTAATCTATCCCGAAGCCGCTGCTTTAAACCGTTATCTGCGTATCAGTAAACAGTTAGGTCAGGTGTCCGAGGGCGCTAACGCATGGATGAAGTTGGAGAAGGGTGGTCGCATACATGGTCGTGTCAATCAGTGTGGAACGAGGACTCACAGGATGTCCCATTTCTCACCGAATGTTGCACAGGTGGACAAGAAAGATCTAAGAATGCGAGAGGTATGGACTGCTAACGAAGGTGACAAACTTGTAGGCTGCGATGCCGAGGGTCTGGAACTTAGAGGATTAGCTAACAGACTTTTCTTCTGGGACAAAGGGGCCTACGCCAAAGCCGTAATCTACGGTGATAAGGCAGACGGAACTGATGCCCACAGCCGCACGATGAAAGCAGCAGGAATGCCAGATCGGGATTCCAGCAAGACCCTAATTTATGCTCTACTTTATGGTTCAGGTAATCCTAATATAGGGCAGATCTATGTGTCTGCGTGGAAAGCCAAGGGTGTTATTAAGAAGGGTAGGCTACCGGGTATCGGCAAGCGTATCCGTGACGATCTTGCCAAGGGGATCGTTGGCTTAACGCCTCTTACTGAGTTGTGTAAGAAGCGTACCCGTGAGCAGGGCTACTTAAAGAGTGCTGATGGGAGACCTATCATTTCGCCAACAGAGCATTCGGCATTAAATTCGTTGCTCCAAAGTGACGGTGCTGTTGTTATGAAGGAGGCTCTGGCTCACTTTCATTTCAAACTCTGCGTAGACGCAGGACACGTTGACCCTATCACTTACCAATCACTTACCTTCGACTACTGCGCTAACGTCCATGACGAAGTTCAGATGTCAGTGCGTCCAGACCATGCTGATTCCATTGGCAAGCTGTTCGCACAGGCAATCAAAGAGGCTGGTGAAAACTTAAACATGAACTGTGAACTCGCTGGTGCATATGACATCGGTGATAACTGGAAGGATACCCATTAAATGTACGGACTAATAGACGGTGACATCATCGCATTTCGCAGTGCAATCTCGGCTCAAGAACTTTGGGACGATGAAATAGTAATCGATAGCCGCAAGGCAATTCGTAACGCAGACAAGTTGATTGGCGAATGGATGCATGGGTCTCGCGCCAAGATGCCCATCCTCACACTCAGTCCCAAGAATGGCGGCAACTTTAGGAAGGTCATCAACCCCGATTACAAAGCTAATCGCAAGGGTACAGATAAGCCTGTCGCCTACAACGCAGTGATCGAACACCTAGAAAATAACTACAAGGTCAGTCGCATTGAGGGTCTTGAAGCTGACGATGTCATGGGTATACATGGCAGCAACCCTAGGCTTAAAGGCTCAGTCGTTATCACTATTGATAAAGATCTTCTGACTGTCCCTTGTAAATTGTTTAACCCAATGAAAATGAAACGCCCACAAATGATCAGGCCATTTAGTGCTGACCACGCGTGGATGATTCAGACCCTTATGGGTGACAAGACTGACGGTTACGCAGGAGCCAAAGGCATTGGCCCGAAGAAAGCCGAGGCTGCACTAGGCGACTGCGGCAACGTGGCACAGATGTGGAAAGCTGTTACCGCTTTGTATGAGAAGCAGGGACAGACAGAGCAAGAAGCGTTACTCAATACACGCATGGCTCGGATACTTAGGTATGAAGACTATGACGAAAGCAATCACCGCATCAAACTTTGGGGGCCTAGTGGTCACGAATGGTTAGATCTAGAAGGGGAACATGATGGAACATCTATTTAATGCATTGGGTGATTTGGTACAGGCTATAACCTACGCGGGTTTAACCATATTCGGTTTGTATCTTATGGATTTATTGTTCGGGCCTGAGACCCGTGAAGAAAAGGATCAGGACGAATGATTATTAAGTTTATGACTGAGGGTTGTGCGCCATGCAGGGCTGTTAGTCAAGTATTAGATTTGTGTGGTATCGAATATGAAGAGGTAAATATCGCCAAGGATATTACCCGTGCTGTCGAACACCGAATCCGTAGCGTACCCACCATAATAAATACAGAAACTGGAGCAACTCTTACTGGGTTCTCTGGTATCTACCAAACAGAGGAATGGATTAATGAGCATTGTCATTGATTACACAAGAAACAACAGCATGTCAGAACAGGCACGGACTCTGTTAAAGGATTACTACTGCATGGAAGGGGAAGATCCCCAAGATGCGTTCGCCCGTGCGGCTACCGCATTCTGCAAGCATGACTTTGAATTAGCACAACGGATCTACGACTACGCCTCCAAAGGCTGGTTCATGTTCTCTTCACCTATATTATCTAATGCCCCAAAGGAGGGGGAGAAAATCCGTGGACTACCTATTTCGTGTTTTCTTACTTACGTGCCTGATAGCTTGCATGGTCTTATCGACCATTCGTCCGAGCTACGATGGCTTTCTGTTAAAGGCGGTGGAGTTGGTGGTCATTGGTCTGACATTCGCAGTACTAGTAACGTGGCTCCTTCTCCAATCCCTTTCTTAAAAACAGTGGATGCAGACATGACAGCCTACCGCCAAGGTACAACCCGAAAAGGTTCGTATGCGGCTTACATGGATGTGTCTCACCCTGACATCATTGAGTTCATGAACATCAGGGTTCCCACTGGTGGTGACCCGGATCGTAAAGCGTTCAATATACACAACGCTGTAAACATAACTGACGCATTCATCGAAGCTGTAATGGCTGATGCTGAGTGGGACTTGATTGATCCAAACGATCAGACAGTCAGAGAGTCAACGTCTGCGCGTGGTCTGTGGCAGCGGTTGTTGGAGACTCGGTTCAGAACAGGTGAGCCTTACCTTAACTTTATCGATGAAGCTAACCGCAAGCTGCCACCAGCTATGCTAGACAAAGGTCTAAAGATTCACGGTAGTAATCTCTGCAATGAGATCCACTTACCTACGTCTGAAGACCGAACTGCTGTTTGCTGTTTATCGTCTGTGAACCTTGAGCATTATGACGAATGGAAAGATACCACTATGGTGGCTGACCTGATAACAATGCTTGATAACGTAATCTCATTCTTCTGCTTCCACGCACCGAAAGAATTACGCAAGGCTGTCTACTCAGCTACGCAGGAACGCGCACTGGGTCTAGGAGCGATGGGTTTCCATACCTATCTTCAGCGTAAGGAAGTGCCTTGGGAAAGCCCAATGGCTAACACTCTGAATGAGAATATGTTTGCTCACATAAAGGCGCAAGCAATCAATCAGACTGTATACCTAGCGGCTGAGCGAGGATCGTGTCCCGACATTGAGGGTGTTCGTAACTCACACTTGTTAGCTATCGCTCCGAATGCCAATAGTTCAATACTAGCGGGTTGTTCACCTTCGATTGAGCCGTGGAAATCTAATGCGTATACACACCGTACTCGCGTAGGTTCACACCTTGTTAAGAATCCATACTTAGACAAGGTAATCAAAGCACACAACCCAGACATCGAATGGGTGGAGGCGCAGTGGAAGTCCATCATCCTAAGTGAAGGATCTGTGCAGCACCTCAAGTGGCTTAGTGATTGGCACAAAGATGTTTACAAGACAGCGTTTGAGTTGGATCAGCGTTGGGTTGTAGATCATGCAGCCGCTCGTCAGCCGTTCATCTGCCAAGGTCAGTCAGTAAATCTATTCTTCCCCGCAGGGACAGATAAATCATATGTCAACGAAGTCCACTTACGGGCGTTTAACAAAAAACTTAAAGGTCTTTACTATCTCCGCACCAGTGCTGGCGCTAAAGCCGACAATGTTTCTGTAAAAGCTACCCGCGTGGCTTTAAAAGATTACGCAGATGATGATGAATGCCTCTCATGCCAAGGATAAATAATGAGTCTGTTAGAAACTAGTACAGCGTACAAGCCCTTTAAATACCCAAGCCTAGTCAACCGTGCTATTGAGCATGACAAAATCCACTGGGGTGAATGGGAAGCCTCCTTAATGGAGGACGTAAACCAATGGAAGTCAGGGAAGATTAGCGCACCAGAGAAGGAGTTCATCCAGCAAATCCTTCGCTTGTTCACTCAGTCTGATGTGGTTGTTGGAGGATCATACGTTGAGGTGTTCTTACCCAACATTAAAAACAACGAAGCCCGAATGATGATGATGTCTTTTGCTCAGCGAGAGTCTATACACATGAGGTCTTACGCCTTCTTAAATGACACGCTTGGATTCCCAGAGTCTGAGTACTCTGCGTTTCTTGAGTATGAGGAAATGTCAGAGAAGCTTGAGTTCATGCAGGACTTCGATACCTCAACCAAAGCTGGCCTTGCTAGAGCATTAGCACAGACCGTATGCAACGAAGGAATGAGTTTGTTCTCAGCATTCGTAATGCTATTGAACTTCCAGCGTGTCGGAAAGATGAAAGGGATGTGTGAAATAGTTGAATGGAGTATCCGTGACGAGACTATGCATGTCGATGGGATGACTGAACTATTCCGTATCTACTTAAAAGAAAATCCAGAGGTGGTTAATGATGAGTTTAAGTTATCTATATACCAAATGTACCGAGATGCTGTTGATCTTGAAGATAAGGTTATTGATCTTGCGTTTGATATGGGAAGTGTGGAAGGTCTCAGCGCAGTTGAAGTTAAAGATTATATTCGGTACATCGCGGACAGGCGACTAACTAACCTAGGGTTAAAGCCCAACTGGGACATAGTGGAGAATCCTCTGCCGTGGCTTGATTGGGTATTGAGCGGCGACTCATTCAAGAACTTTTTTGAAGGGCGCGTGACTGATTATTCAGCAGATGGAATGACGGGTGATACATGGGGATGGTAATGCGAAAAGAAAGGAAGAACAAACGTAAGCCTAATAGGGATGTGCAGGATAAGTTCCTAGACGACAAGCGCAATGCAGTGCCGCCTCTGCGTCCACAAACGGACACACAGGCTGACTACATGGCAGCGTTAATGTGCAACGATCAGGTCGTGGTGCTTGGCCCAGCAGGGACAGGTAAAACATTCATAGCTTCTACTGTAGCGGCTGACCTATATCGACTAGGTAATATCGATAAGATCGTATTAACCCGGCCCAATGTTACCGGGTCTAAGTCGCTAGGTTTCTTTCCCGGAACTATGGAAGAGAAGATTGCACCTTGGGTTGTACCCTTTACAGATGTAATTCGTAAGCGCATGGGTGGCGGTCAATACGACATCGCCATGAAACATAAAGCTATTGAGATAATCCCGTTTGAAGTTATGCGGGGTCGGACTTTCAATAACGCATTCATCATTCTTGACGAAGCTCAGAACACCACACCAGAAGAGATGAAGATGTTTCTAAGTCGTGTGGGTAAGGATTGTACTGTCGTGGTCAATGGTGATGTTCGCCAGCGGGACATCAAAGTTACGTCTGGATTAGAGACCGTGATCAGGTTGATTAGAACCCAAGGATTACCTGTGTCTCTCATTGAGTTCAGTATGGAAGACATTGTCCGAAGTGGGGCATGTGCGATGTGGATAAAAGCATTTGATAAGGAAGGATTATAAATGGCTATTGCTTATAGGTTCGGTTCTATTGAACACAAAAGATCGATGATTGCTAATGCTAAGTACCGGGCGAAAGGTGCGGGTATTACATTTAACTTGGAGGTCGAAGACTTAAATATACCTGAGTCATGTCCTGTATTAGGGATATCTCTGAGTGCTGGTAACAATCAAGGTGGCAAATCAACTAGTGCTACTTTAGATCGACTTGATCCAGCAATTGGGTACACACCCGAAAACACTGCTGTTATCTCTATGCGAGCCAACCGTATGAAGTCTGACTGTACGCCAGCCGAGATCATGCAAGTTGCTCTTTGGACTCAACGTAAACTAGGTAGGTCGGAGGCACTTAATGGCACATTATGATTGTACGAAATGTGGTCACCCAATGGGTCTTAACCCTAGTCATTGTGACGTTTGCATTTATAACGCTAAAGAACTATTGCTACCTGACCCAACTATAACTGAGGAACATACAGGCGGCAGTTCTGGCTACTACCGCGTGAAGGTTAGAAACCCTACGACAATACCCACCAGTTATAAAGCTGAGTGTAATGACATCATCGAATCTTTAGAGATGACCTTTGCAGAGGGTAATGTCTTTAAGGCGGTATGGCGTTCAGCCGCAGCCCGGCAGGGTAGGGAGAAGAAGGGTAACAATAGTGTGTATGACGCAGAGAAGATGGTGTTTTTCTCTGAGCGTATCTTAGCAGCCAGCAAGGAAGATTAATGTATGAGTGAAGAAGATAAGATCGTTAGCAAGGCAAACTCTGATGCGTATACCGACAACTGGGAGAGACTGTTTGGTTTTCAATTACCAGTAGGTCAGAAGACAGTAAAAGACCGTGTCGATCTAGGGCTGTCACCCAGTACCGTGGTAGAGGATTTTGTAGATGAAGGCTGAATACATAGATCACATGGGCAGCGATGCCTCTGTGGTAAAAGCAGCAAGAGTATCCTTCGCGGCTGATGGACTTGAGTTTGATGGTGGAAGGGATTCGGGTTTAATTAACTACCTCGCTAAACATCATCACTGGACTCCCTTCGCTCACACATCTATTACCGTGCGTATGACTGCTCCTGTTCCTATTAGGACACAGTGTTTCAAACACAAAGTCGGATTCAGTGAGAATGAAGAGTCGCGTAGGTACATTAGTTCTAGCCCGAAGTTCTTTATACCGCAGCAATTCCGAAAGCACCCAGAGGGTTCTGTCAAACAGGGTTCCGGTGAAGACATGCACCCGACAGGCAATAAGTATTGGAGGCGACATTTTCAGTCTAACAATAGTATGTGCTTAGATTCATACGAAATGGCGATTGCGGGTGGTATGTGTCCCGAACAAGCTAGGTTCCTTCTACCTCAAGGAATGGAGGTTAGCTGGTATTGGACAGGGTCATTATCAGCCTATGCTCGGTTCTTTACGCAACGTACTGATCCACATGCTCAGCAGGAGATAAAAATCCTGGCACTAGAAGTTGGTGAAATTTTGAAACCCTTATACCCCGTGTCTTGGGGAGCATTAACTAGTTAAAAAACTTACGCACTGTCGGAGATTTCCCCTCTTACAGTGCTTTTTTATGTCAATAGGCGGGTCTCATGCCAGAGGTACTAAAAAATGAGTAACGAAATCGAAGAGCAAACTCTTCCAGAATTCCCCCAATCCTCCCGTGAACTTTTAGTTCTGCTAAATCACCACTACCCAGCAAGGTGTATTGCCTATAACGAATCAGAGATCTCCGCTCACCGCTATGCGGGTATGAGAGAGTTGATTGAAGAACTTGTTGTTTGGCAGGAGGAAGCTGATGAAACACCAAGTACGAATATGCACTAGTGAAGACTTAGACTCTATGCTCCACTTAGCTAGGGCTATGCATCAAGAAAGTCCAGTCTATAAGGTCTTACCTCTGGACTCAGTAAAACTTTTAACCCTAGCTGAAACTGCAATATCGTTTCCTGACTTAGCGACTATTCTAATAACCACAGATGATGATGGTTTAATTACTGGAATGTTAGGGGCTATTTCTACCACCGAATTCTTTGGCCCATCTATATCAACATGTGATTTATTTCTCTATGTTAAAAAAGAATACCGGGGTTCTAGGGCTGCAATAAAACTAGTTCGGGCATACCAAAAGTGGGCAGAATCTTTAGGGGCTACTCGCATACATCTTGGGGTAACCACGGGTATGTTAATCAAAGAAACAGGTGGCCTGTACGAAGCACTTGGCTTCAAACAATCGGGCATCTTATATACAAGGAACAATCCTCATGGGACTAGTCAAACACAATCGTCCAGTAGTTAAAAAAGAAGTTGCTCCAGTTAAGCAAGTTCCTAAAAAATTAGTTCAAGTTAAAAAGGGAGAGGATAAATAATGTGTTTCCCCACTCCTTCTGCACCACCAGCACCTAAACCAGTACCAAAAGCCGTTGTTGCTACACCCGAAGAGACAAAGAAAAAAGAAGTAACAGCCTCTCGTAAAATGGCAGCTACAGCAACCAAAGAGAAAGCTAAACAAAAAGGTCGTTCATCATTTCGCATTCAATTAAGTCCCAAGTCTGGATCTAATATGGGTGGCGGTGGTGGAAGCGGTCTAAGCCTCTAGGAGTAGGGAATGTCTGATACAACCCAAGCCCGATATGAGTCTCTCAAGTCTAGGCGTGAGCCTTTCTTAACACGCGCTAGAGAGTGTTCTGCAATTACCATACCCGCACTATTACCTCCGCAAGGACACAACTCACACACCGTCTTACCAGCCCCCTATCAAGGTCTTGGTGCTAGAGCGGTTGTTAGCTTAGCTAGTCGTTTAATGATTGCTATGTATCCACCGGGAATGTCCTCGTTCCGTCTTCAAATACCGTCAGAGATATTGATTCAAGAAGGCAAGTTGGAGACAGACCAAGAGACCGAGCGTGGCTTAGCATTGTCTGAAAAGGCGATCAGTAATGAGATAGAGCGGAAGCAATGGCGACAGCCTACTCACCTTACCCTACAGTATCTTATAACTACGGGTAATGCTTTAGAGCAAGTCCTACCTGATAACCGTATGAGGGTCTTTCGCTTAGACCAATACGTTGTCGTGCGTGATATGACGGGTGATGTAACAGAAGTTATTATTGAAGAGTACTTCGCGCCTACCAACCTTCCTGATGTTGTTCGATCAATGCTTACCGCAGAGGATTCTCCAACCCAGAAAGTGCCAATCTACACATCGTGTAAGAAGACACAGAAAGGGTACGAGGTTCATCAAGAAGTCGCTGGTAAGAAGGTAGCTAAGTCCACAGGTACTTACGATGTATGCCCCTTCAACGCTCTCCGATGGACTGCGGTAATTGGGGAAGATTATGGTCGTGGTAAATGTGAAGAACATCTAGGAGACTTGATGGCTGTTGATGGATTGTCTAAGGCAATGCTTGATGGTGCTGCACTAGCTTCACGACATGTAATGATGATACGCCCTAACGCTGCTGGTGGTCTTAACTTACGCAGACGTTTAGCTGCGGCTGACAACGGTGAGTATGTAGTTGGCAACCCCGAAGATATTGGGATGTTAGCTTATCAGAATGCGCCCGGCTTACAGGTTGCAAAGGCTGAACTGGCTGAGAAGAAACAAGAGATCGCGTCAGCGTTCTTGATGAACTCTAGTGTTCAGCGTCAAGGTGAGCGTGTTACTGCATACGAATTAAAGATGATGGCAGAGGAATTAGAAGGCTCCCTAGGTGGTGCGTTCTCAATGCTGTCACGCGACATGCAGTCTGCTCGTCTTAACCGTCTGATCATTCAGATGCAAGCACAAGGCAAGCTACCACCGTGGCCCGAAGGCGTGGTTGAACCAACCGTACTAACTGGACTAGAAAGTCTAGGCCGTGAACAGGACGTTCAGCGCGTAGGCTCAGCACTTCAATTCCTACAGGGTTTACCTCCAGAAATACTCGACTATGTTCGATGGGAGAAGCTACTAGGTAAGGCGTTTAACGGGCTATCCCTTGAGGATGCGGTTAACACCGAAGATGAAGTGGCTCAGAAACGACAGCAACGTCAAGTTGAACAAGGCATGGGTGCAGCAGCGGAAGCTGGCGGTGCAGCTATGGCACAACAAGCAGTGGAGCAAGGGGGCATGTAGCCCCTTCGCTACTCAAACAGGATACTAAATGACAGAACAAGCTACACAACCAGAACTAGGCTCAGATGAATACAACCAGCAAAAAGCTGATCAATTCAAAGCGGGTCATGGCACACCTTCCGAAGAAAATATAGACAGCACCCCCGTCCCTGATAAACCAGAGAACGGTCAGGACAAGTTCTATAACCCAGAGACAGGTGAGTATAACTGGCAAGCACACGCTGCTGAGTTAGAGTACCGCATGAAAGGGGGTTCACCCGATGCGGAAACGAAGGACGAGGAAAGCACAGAGGCCGCACCAGAAGCGGATGCCGACAATGCAGCCCTTGATGTCGTAAGCAAGGCGGGACTTGACGTTGATTCGTTAGTTCAGCAAATCCAGCAAGACGGTAACCTAAGTGACGATGCTAAAAATGCACTCATTGCTCAAGGCGTTGATGCGGAACTCATTGATTCCTATGTAGACAACCTAAAGTTTAGGATGGATGCGGAATCTAAATCAGCACTTGACTATGTCGGTGGTGAGGAAGAGTGGAATAAGGTCAATTCATGGGCTGAGAACAATCTCAGTGGCGATGAAAAGGCTGCTTATAACGACACGTTAAACGGAGACAATTGGAAGATGGCAGTAGATGCAATCAAGTCCCGCATGGGCAGCAACACCGAGCCGAATTTAATGATCGGCAATGAGGTTGGTAACTCTTCAACGGGCTACCGATCACGCGCGGAAATGAAGAAGGATATGGCAAACCCCGAATATCGGACTAATCCTACATTCCGTCAGACAGTAATCGAAAAGATGTCTGTCAGTACATACGACCTAGACTAGGTTCTATGAGCCTCCTGCGGGAGGCTACCCCCTCATTCTAGAGTATCGCCAAGCCAGCGTTACTCACGATAAGGTCGCACTCCCAACATCCTGACACAGCAAGGCTAAGCCGTGTGGGTAATTTTGTGCGCTCTTGAGAAAACCAAACCATTGACCTGCCAAGGCAGATAATCTTTGTGATGGAAACACCCTCGAAACCTATCTACACCGTCCCATAAGGGACTGACACTTTATACATATATATTTTACAGGGTATTATTATCATGGCTATTTCTAGCATTACTTCTTCACCATCACGCTTTGGTCAGGGACAAACGTCCCCAACTAATGATCGTGGTTTATTCCTTGACGTATTTGGCGGTGAAGTACTTACCGCATTCGATATGGCTACCGTAACTCTTGACAAGCACAACGTGAAAACTGTTGGTGGTGGTCAGCGTTCATTCCGTTTCCCTAAGACTTGGAAAGCATCTGCCGAGTACCATGTTCCGGGTACTGAATTGATGGGTACTGAAATCGAAACAGGTGAGATCTCTATCACCATCGATGACATCTTAGTATCTCACACTGCTGTATCGGACATTGACACTATGTTGTCACACTTCGATGTACGCTCTGAGTACTCTGCCCAGATGGGTCGTGCATTAGCGCGTGTATTCGACAAGAACGTATTCCGTCAGATCATCATGGCTGCTCGTACTGCTGCTGATGGCCCATTCCCCGGTGGTGACACAATTACTGGTTTGGGTGCTTCATCTACTGGCGCACAATGGATCGATGCGATCCGTCTAGCTAACTTGAAGTTCTTCAACTTGTCAGTACCAGAAGAGCAGACACGTTATATGTCTGTTACTGCTGAGACTTTCAACAAGATCAAGTTTGCTAAAGACGCAAACGGTCAATACTTAGTTCTTGATGCTGACTTACGTCACTCAGGTGCTGGTGGTATTGAAGGCCGTGCTGACTCTTTGACCATCGATGGTGTTCAAATTGTTAAGTCTTTGAACATGCCTAGTGCTGACGAAAGTGCTGACACTACTGTGTACTCAAAGTACCGTGCTAACTATGCAACTACTGTTGGTTGTATCTGGACTGCGGATGCTGTTGCAACCGTTAAGCTAATGGACATTGGCTTTGAATCAGAGCGTGACACTCGCCGTCTTGAAGACTTCTTAGTTGCTAAGATGTTAACAGGTCACGGTACTTTACGTCCTGAGTGTGCAATCGAATTGACTGCATAAACACTACGGTTCTTTAATTAGAACTATAAGCCTCACCTTAACGGGTGGGGCTTTTTTTCATTTAAGAGGTTCTTATGTTAACTAAACTTGATGCAGTCAATCAGATTCTTGAGTCTATTGGCGAAGACCCAGTCGCATCTTTAAGCTCTGGTCTGCCTGACGCAGAATCAGCCGAACGAATTCTTGACCGAGTGTCCCGCGAGGTACAGGCCAAAGGTTGGCTATGTAACCATGAACGTGATTACACTATGGCTATCACCACCGATGGGACTATTCCCTTATCAGGTGATGTTTTACGAATTGATACAGTAGGTGTAGACAAATCTACCCACGTTACCGTCCGTAAATACCTAAACCAACCACATCTTTATAACATCGTTAAACACACATTCATATTTCCTGCTTCCCTTTCCGTAGACATTGTATGGGAACGAGACATAGCAGATCTAACCCCAGAACTACAACTCTACATAACCGCTAAAGCCTCCAGACGATTCCAAGAATCCGAACTGGGTTCTGTTGCGGCTGACCAGTTTGCTGTTCGTGCAGAGCAAGAAGCCTACGCTTCTCTCATGGATGCCGAAGCAGAAGCTGACGATTCTAACGCCTTAACTGATAGTGCATTTTGCCGCTACGTTGTAGGCCGTAACCACTCACTTTACGGGAGATAATCATGGGTAAACTGGTCGAGCAAACCCTTAGAACCATGTACCAAGGCGTAAGCCGCCAGCCTGATACCGTAAGACTACCGGGTCAGGTTGAAGAAGCAGAGAATGTTTTATTCTCAGTTGTGTCTGGAGGTTTCACTAAAAGGCCGGGAACTCAGTTTGTCACTGATGTACAACTTGACCCAGTAGATGCTACTGACCATGCTTTTCACAGCTATGAGCGAGACACTAACGAGAAGTATCTAATAGTTATAGGCAAGGATACTGATGATAGTGGAGGCGGTGGTCGATGCAACATAGCTATATTTGATCCATCAGGAACAGCTTATAACCTAACCGCACCTGATACAGCTTTAGGATACCTATCTACAGATAACCCTTCGCAAGACTTATCGTTTGCAACAACGGGTGACGTTACGTTTATTGCTAATAAACTAAAAACTGTATTGATATATGAGGATGGTACGTTTCATCACGACACTATGCCTCACCAGTTAGTAAGAGAAGCAGATGGAACTTTCACATTTAAGATGTATTTGGAGTGGGGTGTGCGTCCCGACACTGGGGCAGTAGGAGCAGCAGCAGAAGCTATTATTCCTTCCCCTGACTTTGTAGGAAAAGGTATATCTGACATCACATTCTTCCGTAACCGTTTAAGTATTGTATCGGATGAAACAGTTTTCTTCTCAGCGTCTGGTGATTATGTAAACTTCTGGCCCAAGACTGAGGGTCAGGTTATTGATAGTGATCCTTTTGGTAGAACAGCCTCTAGTTCACAGGTAAATAAATTACGACATGTGGTTGCATTCAGAAAAGCTTTATTCTGCTCTGCTGAATCAGCACAGTTTGAACTATCTGGAGATCCTGCTGTAACTCCTACAACAACAACTATTGATGTAGCAACACAATACACTTCGGAACCTTTGTGCCGCCCTATTGGATTTAGAGATGAACTTTACTTTGCCTCTCGTAGTGGCAGCAGTGCCGTTTTATTTGAATATTTCTATAGCGATAAATCTGTAGGTCACACTGCTAGTGATGTTTTAATACATGCGTCTGACTACATACCAGCACCGATAACTTGCTTAGTTGGAGACACTGTAACTGGAACTGTTCTTGCGTTAAGTGGCACTGACCGTTCCTCTATATATGTCTATAAAACTTATTGGGATGGTGAAAATAAAGCACAATCAGCTTGGGGTAAGTGGACGTTTGGTACAGGATCTGTACTTCACAATCTAACTGTAACCGATGGTGATGTGTTTATTTTAATATCACGAAACGGAATCCTATCGATTGAGAAAATGTCTCTCAACGCTGCTGAGAAGCCTACCAACTTTAAGTACCCACTTAGGCTTGACGCCTTGCAGTATATTGTAGGGACTTATGATTCAGTATCCAACACAACTACTTATACCAGTGCCTTCCCTGTTGATTCGACAACAATGTCTGCGGTTGCCGATAGCGTTGTAGCACCAATAGGAAGTCAAGGTGCTGTTATAACCCCCTTATCAGCGAGTGGTAATTCTTTTGTTGTAGGTGGTGATAAAAGTGGTACGCCTATATACCTAGGGTTTAATTACAACATGTCCGTAGAGTTGTCTAAGCAATACCTACGAGAGGGTGACAATCAAGCAACAGTTACTACTGGAAGGCTTCAGCTAAAGCGTATGTACTTTGATTACAAAGACACTGCGTTTCTTCAAGTGATAGTAACCCCTGATAAAAGACCCGCTAGAACTTTTACGTTTAACGGTACAAGCCTAGGTAATTTTATCACAGCCACTCCAGAACTTTTAAGTGGTGTATTTGATGCACCTATTAGATCTGATGGAAGTACAGTAAATATTAAAATCACTAATCCTTCATACATGCCTTGTACTATTACGAGCGCACGGTGGGTCGGGTTCTT
>Ga0209712_10001865_pt1 | contig 17690 bp, 16 predicted proteins | sample ArcOceMetagenome_FD_187443 | JGI IMG/M metagenome (GOLD analysis project Ga0209712, IMG submission 187443) | Marine eukaryotic phytoplankton communities from Arctic Ocean - Arctic Ocean - Greenland ARC118M Metagenome (SPAdes) (version 2) | ecosystem: Environmental > Aquatic > Marine > Oceanic...
CAAGAAATCAACTTGCTCGAATAATTTCATTTGAGAAACTACCGTACTATCCAACGATGGTCCAGACCGCATTTTTAACCCATCAATAGTGACGTATAATTTTGAATATTTAGGTTGTTGGCTGACGGTTGGTTGATTGGCCGTTGGAGTATTGGTGGAAAGTTGCGGAGCTTCCCCACTTGGAAAAGTATGGTTAGGCTCTGCTGTTGCATACAAAGAATCAATGGTAGGAGTTTCGTCTGCAGTCGAAGCAGTTTCTTCCACAGAGTCATCTTGAAATGATTTTTTGGTAGCATCACATTTACTAATTGCCCAAGCCATAAAACTGGCGAAGAAAACTAAAATAATGAGTACTTCAAATTTTGGCAAAAAACTTGTCTTTTTCTTAGTCATAATGTTTCACGTTCGTTTACAAAAATAGGTAATTCAAAAAATTATAGAGTTATCGTTTTTAAGGAAAAAAGGCCAGTCAAAAAGTGGTGATTATTTTTAATCCATTCCTAAAATAATATCGAAAAATAAATATTCGTAAGAGTCTTTTTTTTCGAAAAAAATAAAAGCTAAATTGTGCTGATTTTCAACATACTATAAGCATAATAATTGGGGACGAATATAAGTCAAAATTTATTGATTAATAAATTCCTAATTTCTAGAAAACCAAGATAATGAATAACGATCTCCTATACAAAATTGCAATTACCAAAATTCCAAAAGTTGGGGCGATTACTGTTAAGAACTTAGTGAGTTATTGTGGAGGAGCGAAAGCAGTTTTTGATGCCACTCAAAAAGAGTTGATGAGCATTCCTGGAATTGGAAGAACTTTAGCTGAAAATATTCGGCATTATAATGTGCTAGAAGAAGCGGAGGAGGAACTTGAATTTATAGCTAAAAATAATGTTCAATGCCTTTTTTATACGGATGAAAAGTTTCCACAGCGACTCAAGCATTTCAATGATAGCCCAGCGATGTTATACTTCAAAGGCAATGCTGAGTTGAATCACCATCGCATCGTTTCAATTATTGGCACTCGGACGCCAACTCCTTATGGCAAGGTTATTTGTGAAGAGATTGTGGAAGAGTTGCAAAAGTATAATGTTTTGATTATCAGCGGCTTAGCTTATGGCATAGATGTGACGGCTCATCGAAAATCCGTCTCATTAAATGTACCTACGGTGGGAGTTTTGGGACATGGATTGAGTATGATTTATCCACATGAGCATAGAAATGTTTCTGATAAAATGATGAAAAATGGAGGAATTCTAACCGAGTTCACTCATCGAAAGGGGCCAGACAGGGAACATTTTCCGATGAGAAATAGAATTGTAGCAGGGATGTGTGATGCGCTGATTGTGGTAGAAACTAAGGTGAAAGGAGGCTCGATGATTACTGCCGAACTGGCGAATGGATATAATAAAGATGTATTTGCAATTCCAGGTCGGGCACGGGATAAGAAATTTGGCGGGGGAAACCTTTTGATAAAAAATCATAAGGCGCAATTAATTGAAAGTGCAGAAGATGTAATTGGGATTATGCGCTGGGAACAATTTGAAAAAAATAGAAATATTCAAAAGCAGTTATTCGTTGAGTTATCGGAAAAGGAGCGAGTGGTGGTTGATATCTTGAGAAATGAAAATGAAGTGGCGATTGATAGGTTGAGTTATATTGCAAAATTACAACCGAGTGAAGTTTCTTCGTTGCTGTTGGAACTAGAATTTAAAGGTATGATTAAGACACTCCCCGGAAAACGATATATGTTAGTTTAGAAATTTTTTGTAAAAATCGTTCCTTGATAAATTATGCGGTCAAACTAAAATTGAAATTAAAAACGACCAACGGAAGTGTTGATTTTAATTTTAGCTTGACGTTAAAAAGCAGAATTTGTCAAAGAACTAAAATAAGTATATGAGAAAGATTTTTGTAATATTTTCCTTGCTGTTCATTTTTGGATGTCATCCAAAAAATGAAAAATCTACTCCAATTGTAAAATTGGCAGCGACTTCAGCTACACCCAATCCTGTTCGTCATGGGAAAGCGAAAAATGTCATTTTGATGATCGGCGATGGTATGGGCGTTTCGCAAATTACAGCGGGGATGATTAAAAATAATAATCGACTTAATTTAGAAAGGTTTCCAATTGTAGGTTTACATAAATCGCATTCGAGCGATAATCTAATTACAGATTCTGCGGCAGGAGCAACTGCATTTTCAGCCGGGGTAAAAACTTACAACGGTGCTATTGGAGTTGATCCTAGAAAGAAACCAGTAAAAACTATCTTGGAAGAATGTGAGGAAAAAGGAATGGCGACAGGGATGGTTTCGACTTCGACGATCGTGCATGCGACGCCAGCAAGTTTTATTGCGCATCAGCCAAGTCGAAAAATGTATGAGGAGATTGCTGCTGATTTTTTGAAAACAGAAATAGACCTTTTCATTGGAGGAGGGAAAAAATATTTTGATCGAAGAGAAACGGATGAACGTGATTTGTACAAAGAATTAGAAGACAAAGGTTATTACGTGAGCGATTATTTTAAAGAAAATATGAGCGCGATCAAATTTGATCCGAATAAAAATTTTGCTTATTTCACCGCTGATGATGATCCACTTCCGGTAGCGAGTGGTCGAGATTATTTGTATGGTGCGACACGAGTTTCAACTGGATTTTTGAATGCTCGGAGCAAAGGGAAAGGATATTTTTTAATGATCGAAGGCGCTCAGATTGATTGGGGTGGACATGCGAATGATGCTAATTATATAATTTCTGAGATGTTGGATTTCGATAAAAGTGTAGGAGCTGTTTTGGATTGGGCAGAGAAAGATGGGGAGACGTTAGTTATCGTAACTGCTGATCATGAGACTGGCGGTTTTTCCATCAACTTGGGAACGACTCAAGATACGATGGTGACGGAATTTACCACAGATTATCATACGGCGGAGATGATTCCTGTTTTTGCATATGGGCCAGGGTCTGAAAATTTTAGCGGAATTTATGAGAATACTGCGATTTATGGTAAGATTAAAAAAGCTTTGGGATTGTAGTTTTTGATTTTTTTCAAAGCGAAAAAGGAGATTGATATTTTTTATCAATCTCCTTTTTTTATTTTAAATATCGTCGCTAGTGTTGGTTCTCTAAACGGTGTTTACTTTTGAGTAATTTTATTTCAAAGGATTTTAAGTAATTCCCGCAGTAAAAAATGCTGGCCGAAAAAGTACCTACGAAGCTCCTGCTTCGTAGGTACTTTTTATTTCACCACATTAAACTTCCAAATCCTTTCTTCTTCCTCCATAGTTATTTTTAGAAAATAAATTCCAGTTGGCCAATCATTTACATCAATTGAAAATTCCGTTTTTCCATTTTCCAAAAAAGAAATTTCCCGCATCGATTGCCCTAAAATATTCGTAACGAAAATTTCTAAATGTTCATTTTGCCTATTTGAAATTTTTGCAAGAATAAAATTATTCGTAGGCCTTGGGAAGCGTTTTATTTTTTCTAGAAGTGAAGTTTCTTCAGCTGAAGTTATGTTTCCGATATTGACTTGAATAATTTCTTCACAACCATTGTCATCAAAGAAGGAATGTTTTTAGCCAAAATTTAATTCCCTAACAAGCTTTAAACGATTTCGGCACCTAAGCATTGATCTGGAATCGCAAATGCTTCCACCAAAAAGAGGGCTTCGCTGCGCAAATTTTTAGATAACTTTTCCACCATTTGACGGATGGCTTTAGTTTTCACCCCTTCCATATAATCTTTTTCTAAGTACCAACCTTTGTGCTGATCTATAGTTGAAAGTGCATAAAGATCGCACATCGTTTTGAGTTGTTTTTTCAAATCAGCATCTTCTACTTTTTTGGTCACTTCAATAAAATTTTCCAAAACAATTCTTTCAACATAAGCTTCCGCTAAAACCAACATATGATTTTGGCAACGCAAATATGCATCGTAAGGATTCATTCTTTTTTTGATAAAACCTTGCATTCGTTGCCCAACTGAAATCTGATTGGCTCTTTCTCGATATTGAAAGGCAGCTAATTGAAATTCCGGATCTAGCAGATGTTCTTGATCTGATTTTCTAACGGTGATTGGATTGCGTTCTGCGACGAGTGTCAAAAATTGCCCGCTCAAAAATCGTAAAATCGGCATGTATCCTCCGCCATGAAATTCTTGTTTGAATTCTGATAAAAGTCCTTTCGCAACTAATTGCATGAGCACGGTATTGTCTCCTTCGAAAGTGGTAAAAATATCAGTATCTGCTTTTAAATCTGCCAATCTATTTTCAGACAAGTATCCTTTTCCACCACAAGCTTCTCTACATTCTTGCAAGGTGTCGGTGGTAAACCAAGTGGTGTAAGATTTCAAACCTGCAGCTAAAGTTTCGATCTCTCGAATATCTTCCTCACTACTATCTGCGTATCTTTTCGCTAAATGTGAAAGCGCAAAATCCAAGGCATAAGTCTTGGCGAGGCGTGGCATCAATCTTCTCTGGTGACTCGGGTAATCTAAAAGAAGCGTTTCTAGTTCTTGATTATTTGGGCCAAATTGGCGACGCTTTAAAGCATATTTGATGGCGATAGTTAAACCTGATTTTGTGGCACTCAATCCTGCCCGAGGAACACTCACTCGACCTCCAACCAAAGTTCCAAGCATGGTGAAAAATCGTTTTGAAGGACTTTCAATTTCGCTGGAGTATTTTCCCTGCTCATCAATATCTCCAAATCGGTTGAGTAAATTTTCGCGTGGCACCCGAACTTGATTGAACCAAATCCGACCATTGTCCACTCCGTTTAACCCTAGTTTGTAACCACAATCTTCCACTCGAACACCGGGCAATAAATTCCCCTTTTTATCTTTCATCGGAACTAAAATAGTATGCACGCCATGGTTTTCTCCTTCCACAATTAGTTGAGCAAACACACTTGCCATTTGACCATGCAAAGCATTACCAATATATTCTTTTCCATCATTTTCAGTTGGAGTATGGATGATGATTTCGTCGGTGGATTTATCGTAAGTTGCCGTAGTTTGTAATTCTCGAACATTGGAACCATGACCCGTTTCTGTCATCGCAAAACAACCTGCTAATTTTAAAGTGCCGATGTCATTCAAATATTTTTTGTGATGTTTATGAGTTCCTAAGTTGGTAACACTTCCACCAAATAAACCGAACTGCACACCATATTTTATCGCTAAACTTAAATCGTGATAACCCAACATTTCGAAGATAGCGATGTACGCTCCCATGTCTCCGCCGCCGCCATATTTTTTGGGAAAAGCTATTGCTCCGAATCCTTGACCTGCCAACATTTTACACCAATCCATTACCTGATTTCGATAGGCTTCTTTATCTCTTAAGGTATTGTATTTAAAAACGGGATCTTTTAAAAGTGTCCGCATTCGGTTTCGGATATCGGCATAATCATCGTCAAGCAATTCCGTCATTTTTCTTACATCAAAACTAGGTTGATTTAAAATTTCCGAAACTTCTGTTTCTCTTTGTTCTTTTGAAAAAATATTTCTAAAAGTTTCTAAACTTTCACAGCCGAGTGCTTTTTCCAATTCTTCCAAAGCAGTTTTGGTTTCCTCCGAATTCCATTGAAAAGAGTCCGTTCCTGTCGCCGTTTTTTTTGCCATTTCAATTCCCAAATTAGTCAGAGATTGTCGTTGTTCACAAGGAAGTTGAGCTGCTGACTTTTTGAGCAGATTCACCCAATGTTTAAATTCTTCTTCAGAAGGTGAGTGGGCAGGATTCACCCATTTTTTGATGGTTGCTTTGTCTTCAGTTGTTAAAAAATGAAGGTCGTTGATTTTTTCCTTGATCAATTTGACCTCACTTGGACTCAAAACTGAATCTGCCCAACCGACGTAGAACAATGGTAAAATACTCATAACTCCAGGAGAGTAAGCTGGGAAAAGAGGAGGTTGCTGGCTCATGATATTATTTTTAAGAAAGGTTAAGATGTTATTTTCAATATAACAAATGAAAGTCAGATGAGGTTCTCATCGACTAAATATAAATTATTTTTCTCAAATCAATAATCTCGATTTTGGGCAAAAAAATAGATGGCTAAATTCTTCAGAACTTAGCCATCTATGAAAATTTAAAATGTATTTGATAAAGTGTTTTATAGTTGTCAATAGTGTGAGGGGTAAGACAACACGATGTTGATTGCAAAAAAAAATGCTAAATATTATGTTTTTTCTTAATGGGACGGAGGTTAAATTAAAAAGAACCGCCCGAAGGCGATTCATAAAGGTGTAATAATTAATAAGGGTGAGTTAACTCTCTTTTTTCTTACTACATTGAAATTATTGCAATTCCATTCTTAGTTTTAAAGGTGTGTTTAAGTTCATAGTAAGAGTTTCTGTATAAAAGAGGATTATGGTGTTGTTTCTCTTTTGACGAGAGTATTTTACCAAGTCACGTATTTAGGAAAAAAGAAATTATTTTTTTGAATAAAAAAGGCTGCCCGACGAAGGCAGCCTTTGATCTAAAAAACAGACTATGAGAAAACCGCTATGAGAGGTCTAATTTTTTGGGGGATTACTCCCCCGACCTGAAAACTAAAAGAGTAGGGTAGTGGCGCGAAGTCAATCGACCAACTAGGTTACTTTTTCAAATAATCAAATCAATATTTTTATAGATTTGGGATTGTTAGTATTGTGAGCAGCATAGTAGTTCCAGTACTCAAGACTAAATATCTCAAGTCCTAGATTTTAAAGTCGTGCAATTGTATCTCCGCTGACGACGATACCACCACCTAGAATATCTTGTAATTTATAAAGATCATTTATGGTAGGCATAGCTCCTTGTTTTTCAATGGAAACTATTTCTTCTAAAGCAACTCCAGATATTCGAGCTAAATAATTTTGAGAAAATCCTTTTTTGATTCGAGCTAATTGAATTTGTTGACCGATAGTCAATTGATATATTGAAGCAGGTGCAACAATAGCTTTTGATTGAGGCAATGGCGCTCTGTGGTTGACCATACTAATTAATGTTGCGATTAGTATTCCTGAGAAAATAAATTTTTCCATGGTGTTTCAATATTTTAATGATCGAATGAGGGAATAAGATTTTTAAAATTTTGGTATATCGAATTGTAAGTGTGTAATTCTATTTTCTACAGATTGTCATATTCATACAATTTGTATTTTTCAATCGTGTTGATTAGTTTTTTGTCATATCTTTTGTCGGTGGCGTAGCCTTGTTTTTTTAAACCAGTTGCCCATTTTTTATAATCATTTCCATGAGCTTTTAATGCTTTGTATCGAGCTCCCGAAAGTAGCGTGCTGTGTGCTCTAAAACTTTCACCTACGCTAGCATATTTTCTAAAAAAATCCTTGTGGTGATCGTCAGTTGCATTCGAACAATGTCCTTTTTTGCAATTTCTCGAAAAACATTTCATCCCAAAAAAGTTATTATTATTTCGAGCTAATCGACTTGTTCCTGCTCGACTTTCGATTAATGCTTGTCCCATTTTGATGCTTACTGGAATTCTGTAGAGCTCCATTTCCTTTTTCGCAACGGGAATATATCTGTTGATAAATGCTTTTACTTCATCTTTGGAGAGTGCACCTGCTGAAACTGGCGCGTATGGATTGGCAACTGCTTGAGCGAAATTGCTCGTCTTCTGTCCATGGTCGTCGTCATCATCATTTGCAACTGCTGAAAAAGGAGCGCTCAAGTTAAAATTGAAGCGCATGTCTTTTTGCAATAAAATATATCCTGCAAAAACAACTAGACCAATTTTCACCCAAGGGATATTTTTTAATTCCACTTGACTTGCCATGTTGAGATCCATTTCTGTTGTTTTTTTATGAAATTGGTATTTCAAAGAAGTCAATGGTTTTTTCAAACCCGTCATGATTTTAGTTCCTAAACTTAAAAGCGTAGGAGCTACCGTTTCTTTAAAAAAAGAACCTTTAATCATGTCTGCAGTCTCGACTTCAATTTCTACTTTTGGCGGCTTATTCACGATATCCCACTCAATCTCTGTAGCAGATTCTCTGGTTGGTATAGTATTGATGTGTGAATGTTTTTTCATTGCAGGATTCTTTTTGTACTTTGTGTTTTCGTTTTAAATGAATTTGTTTCTGTTTTCATAAGTACAATGCAAATATCAAACAAAAAGTTTTTAAAAACAAATTTTTTCAAACAATTATTTTTAAAAATATGGCAGACTTCTCAAACAATATAGTAAATCAAAGGTTTCGGCTCGTTTATAGCGCTCTTGAAAGGTTGAATTTAATTAAAGGAAAATCAGATATTGCAGCATATTTAGGTACGTATAACCACGTTGTGAACAGTATCTTGAAAGCTCAGAGGAATATTACGGTCGAACAACTCAACAAATTGTTTGAAATATTTCATATCAATGCGAACTACCTTTTTGGGTTGAGCGAGGAGATGTTTATGGAAGGATATGGAAAGTCGGGGGATTTGCAAGTTCGTTCGATTAATGAAAAAATGATGACTGGTCGGCGGAATATTGTTTTAGTTCCAGATAAAGCGATTGCAGGTTATGCGACGCAACATCAGGACAAAGAATATTTGGAGAATTTGCAAAAATTTTCAATTCCAGGGATGGATGGCAATTTGGTGGCATTCGAAATTAGCGGAGATAGTATGATGCCGAATATTACGAATGGTGATTTGGTGGTTTGTGAACCCGTCGAACGAGGTGATCCTTTGCGAGATAATCACATCTATATAGTAGTGACTGATGTGGTGGTGGCGAAGAGAATTCAACAAATCAGAGAAGGCAATGAGGTGACTAACTTGAATTTGATTTCTGATAATAGTATGGTTTTTAAACCTTATCAGGTGAATGTGGATGAGGTGCAACAGATTTTGAGGGTGAAGTGTAGGTTGACGACTTCTGCGATTGCGTAGAACCTGTTCCTAAAGGGAAACGCATCACTTTTGATTTTGGAGATGGGCAAAAAGATGGTGAATGTTACCGAAATGGTGAAAGCATTTAAGGGTAAACGTCTGAATAACTTTCTGAGAACGAATCAAACAAAGGATTTTGTAAAAGTTTTAGAATCCCCTTACTCCAAAAAGCGCAACGGTAATAAATTCTCAACTGGAAGCAGTTCAGGATTTGCAAAAATAAAAATAGCACGCAACATTCAAATCCCCCTCTTATTCGGTCGGCACGGTGAGGATGCAGGGAGGTTGTACACCAGAAGAAGATTGTCACTAAATACTTTCTCGAAATACCTTTGGAATAGTCATAAATATTAAAGTACAATAGAAATAAATGCGAAGAATTTCAATAATCAAGTTTTTTCTCTTAATAGCTATATTTCAAAATTGTAGTGTCATAAAACCTCAAACAGATGAGGAAATCGAAGATGTTGAAATTTCTGAATTCTATTTACCTGCTCACTTTTTCAAAAAAGTAACATATTTTGAGAATCGTGATTCAATGAACATTCGATATTATTCCCAATTCCTGACTAAGTTTAAGGAGCCAATCTTATTTAACTATTTAGGAGAGGCTGAGGTATATAGATTTACATGGATAAGAACATTTCATTATCCAATTTGTATTAGATTGGTAAGACGTGAGAGAAAAATAGAATTAGAATATAGAATTACAGATGGGATGGGAGGTTATAATATTGGTGAGTTAAAAACAGTTAAGAGGAAGAGTATTTCTTTGGAAGATTGGCAAGGATTTGAGGAAATATTAGATAGCGCAAATTTTTGGAATATAGAATCAGATATACCAAAACCGCCCGATGGCGATGGATCAAGTTGGTTAATTGAAGGATACAAAAACGGGATATATCATTTAATTGAAAGAGCTTCACCAGATGAAAAGGAAGATATATTTAAAATTGGCAAATTTATGATTAAGCTTAGTAAAATTAAAGTTATGGAAGGGCATATGTATTAAACCTGTGTACATATAATGTATATTCTTCATGCTAGATAAGCGTGATTAGAATTTTACTTTTCCCAAAAAAAAATAAAACATAAAGCAGCTTTTTAGAGTTCAATTTACTCTGTCTTTTTGTGTGAATGTTTTTTTGAAGATAAAATGATATTTTCGCAGAAGAAACATTTAAGCACAATGAAATAGTATGGTACTGATTTTGAAGTAGTAAACTCAAATTCCCACCATTAATTTAAAATTATCCAAAATAATTGTCATGAAAAGATCACTAATTTTAACTCTAGCTTTAGTTTTTTGCCTTGGAATGTTGAGTTCTTGTACTCGAAAATGCAAAGGTGGAGGATGGTACGGAAATCGTAACTTAGGTTATGTTCCTCAAAAAAATAAAACAGATGAAGCGGTAGATTTGGCTTCTATTTATACAACTGAAGAAGATTGTGAGGAAACTGCAGATTAACTTTTAACTCATAATTTTAAAAAAGCCGCTCGAAGCATTTTATTTCGAGCGGCTTTTTTTATGGGGAAATAGGAAGGCTTTGGGAGAGATTCTTTATTTTCGCGTTTTGAAATAATTATTCTTGCGAGTTTAATTTTTAGAATAACGAATATCGAACAAGGATTTATGATTTGAGAAGTTTGACGATACTTTTCATAGAAAGAACAAAACTAACATCGTCAAACTTCTCAAATCGATATTCTAAAAAGCCTAAGCGGGAAATAAAAAATAACCAACAATGAAATTACTACAAGACAAAGTTGCACTCATCACAGGAGGCTCTCGAGGAATCGGAGAAGCTATTGCCAAAAGATATGCTGAACAAGGCGCATCAGTTGCGTTCACTTATCGTTCCTCCGCAGAGCGAGCAATAAAAATAGAAACGGAACTTCAAGCGATGGGCGTAAAAGCAAAAGGTTATCAATCTGATGCGAGTTCCTACGAGCAAGCGGAGGCATTGGTCAAAGATGTTTTGGAAGAATTTGGACGAGTGGATATTTTGATCAATAATGCAGGAATAACTCGTGATAATTTAATGCTTCGTATGACTGAAGAGCAATGGGATCAAGTGATGGAAACGAATTTGAAATCAGTTTTTAATTTGACCAAGCAAGTTATTCGGCCGATGATGAAAAACCGAAGCGGTTCGATTATTAATATGAGTTCTGTGGTTGGTGTTTTTGGAAATGCAGGACAAGCGAATTATGCTGCTTCCAAAGCTGGGATGATTGGTTTTTCAAAATCTATTGCAAAGGAAATTGGTTCAAGAGGAATTCGTTGCAATTCAATTGCTCCAGGTTTTATCGAAACAGATATGACGGATGAATTGGATGAAAAAACCAAAGCAGCTTTCCTTGCCAGTATTCCAATGAGGCGATTAGGTACTCCAAATGAGGTGGCAGATGTGTGCGTGTTTTTAGGATCAGATATGTCGAAATATGTTTCAGGACAAACGATTAGTGTTTGCGGAGCATTGAATACTTAGAAGTTTCTAGTAGGCAGTTTTTCAGTAAGCAGGCTGCAGCTGCGAACTGCCTACTGAAAAACTGCCTACTGTCATCTGCCAGCTTTTTTAAGTAAATTGCTTCTTTTTTACATTCCTACCAATTATTATTTCTATTAATTTTTTTGAAAAAGGATAACTCAACTTCCATGAAGAAGTTAGTTGTAATACTTTTGGTATTTGCTTTAGTAGGTGTATTTTTTAGCTCATGCAAACAAGATGAGCATTGCCTTGAATGTGTGATTACCATCGGAGGAATTGAAGAAAGTAAAGGGCAATCTTGTGGTAGCAAAGAAGAAATTGATAAACTCGAAACAGAATATTAAGAAACAGTAGATTAGGGAAACTCTATCGTTGGACAGTCTGCTTTAAAGGATTGTACGAGGTGTATTTTGCCGTAGCTTTTGGTTGATTGGGGATTAGTTTATTGGGAAATTAGTTTATCAGGAAATCAGTCTTGATGTGAAACCGAAATTAGAAAATCAGTTGATTAGTTTATCAGGAAATCAGTCTTGATGTGAAACCTTAACTTGAGAATCCGTTCGCCTGATTACCTGATTACCTGATTACCTGATTACCTGATTACCTGATTACCTGATTACCTGATTACCTTTTAAACCAATTCCTATTTATGAATAAAGTGCTGAATATCAGTTGCTAAAAGATCATCAAGTGATTGAACTAGGCAAGTTGGTTTGATTGATTCTATTTTCAAATCTTCGATCGAGATCCATTTAAATAAATAGGTTACTCCAAATTCTTCTATCTCAAAATCATCGGTTGGAATAGTTCCCTGGTGTAATTCGATGTGATAAATAAACTCTAATTCGTGATAATCTAGTTGATTATATTCGAAGAAATTCTCGACCACATATTTGAGTGATTTTACGTTGACCGTACAGTCGAGTTCTTCTTGGAATTCCCGTTGCAAAGTTTCTTTAGAGTCTTCCAAAAATTCGGCTCGGCCACCTGGGAGCATCCATGATTTTCCATCAATATATTTGTGAAAAAGGATTTTCCCTTCTCGGTGAAGGATTCCTGAAATTCGGTAATTGAATTTTTTGTTGTCTTGTCGAAAGTTAATCATGGGCAATTATGTATATCGAAGCTCCTGCTTCGAATGTGTTTAGTCAAAAAAAACTAAGCAGGAACTTCGAAATATTAATACCATCGAATCACCTCCTCTGCTCCTTTTCTGTCAAAATCAGGAACTTGTGCATCCTCACTCGGATATCCAACAGGGAGTAATAAAAAAGGTCTTTCGTTCTCAGGTCGATTCAATATTTTTTGTAAAAAATTCATTGGACTTGGGGTGTGAGTCAAGGTAACCAAACCTGCTTGATGAATCGCTGAAATCAAAAAACCACAAGCAATTCCGACAGACTCATTGACATAATAATTCTTTTTACGACCACCATTTTCATCTAGATCATAGGCTTTTTTAAAAACAATAATTAGCCAAGGCGCAATTTCTAAAAATGGTTTTTCCCAATTCGTTCCAATCGGATGGAGGGCATCTAACCATTCTTCCGACATTCGATTATGATAACTTTCATACTCCTCTTTTTCAGCAGCTTTTTTGATTTCGCTTTTGATGAGTGGATTATTTACGGCACAAAAAGTCCAAGGTTGTTTGTGGGCTCCCGAAGGTGCGGAAGCAGCAGCCATAATAATTTTTTCAATCACATCCTTTGGGACATCTCGATTAGAAAAATCTCTGATTGATCTTCGAAGATTCAAATTTTGATAAAAATCATGGCTGCGTTGAGTCATTTCTTTTCCCTCAAAATGAACTCCTGAGTAGGGAATAAAATTAGATTTGGACATGCTGTTTTTGGTTAGTTTTTTCGTAATTGTTTAAAAGTCAGGGACGATTGAATATTGAATATCGAACAAGGATTTGAGAAGTTTGATTATGCTTGTATAATCATCTATGAGAAGTATCGTCAAACTTCTTAATTCTCAAATCCTTGTTCGATATTCCGTCGCCCCTGCTTTCTGACCGAGAGTGCAGCGACCAAACTGATTGCTGACTTTTAATTAGATACAGTTTTTATTAAAAATTATAAATCTCCTAACTGCGGACGAATAACAATATCTTCTACAACTGCCGATGCACTCATCGTCCAAGCTCCCCAAGTAGCATTGGCAATATCGCTCGCCAACATCAATCGACTTTCAGGTAAATCAACGCCTGCCCAAGAGTTAGACCAAGTTGCTCCTGGCAAAATTGAAGTTACTCTAATTCCTTTATCCTTCATTTCTTCTCGCAATACTTTGGAAAACCCAAGTAAAGCAAATTTAGAAATAGAGTAAGAACCTCCATTTGGATAAGCAATTTTACTAGCGATGGAACACATATTAAAGATGTGTTTTTTGTTCGAAGCATTTTTACTACGTGATTTTTTTAGCATCGTAGGAAGGATGGCGCGGGTCAAATAATATGCGCTGTATAAGTTAGTATTGATTTGAGATTCCAAAGTTCCGTCTTCTTCTTTGGTAATTTCTCCGGGTAAAAAAAGACCTGCGTTATTGATTAAAATATCCACCGTTTTCCATTTAGATAAAACGAATTTGGCAAAAGATTGGACTTGAGTTTTTTTACTCATGTCTGTTTTTTTTACTAAAACTTCTATATTGGGAAATTTCTCAGCAAAGGTTTTTTTGATTGCTTTGAGGTCGTCAGCATTTCTTGCGTTGAGGGCAAGATTGAATCCTTCGGCTGCGAATTTTTCAGCGATGGCTAATCCAATTCCTTTGGTTGCGCCGGTGATGATTACGTTCATGTAGAGTTTTTTTTATTTTTTATGAAAATAAATTACTTATAAATTTTGATTTACTTCGCTCTGCGAAACCCGCACAGACGTGTCCGTATGGATTTTTGCAAAGCTAAGTACATCAAAAATAAAGGTTAATTATTTAAAGACAATTTGCTTTGGTAGAAGTTTAAAACGAGACTTTTTTTATTCATAATCACAAACATTCATTTGAGAAACAACGTTTAACAAAAAACTTCTATATTTGCCGCAAAATTACAATTATTCCTGCAGATATAAGCTAGAAGGAAGTCGAGTTTAAATTCCAGAAGAATCTATATTAATGAACGTTAATTTTTTCTATCATTTTGGTCGGTATGTTATGTTGTTGCGAAGTACTATTTCGCGACCTGAGAAATTTTCAATGTATTGGAAAGAAACGATGCGTCAAATGGATGATATCGGAGTTGGGTCAATAGTTATCGTCAGTATTATTGCGGTATTTATTGGGGCGGTGACTGCGGTGCAATTTGCTTATCAATTGGATGGAACTTTAGTGCCTCGTTGGTACATCGGTTATATAGTGAGAGATAGTGCGATCATCGAATTAGCTCCAACGATTTCATGTTTGGTTTTGGCGGGTAAAGTCGGATCTAATATCGCAGCAGAAATAGGAGGGATGCGTCAAAAAGAACATATCGACGCTATGGAAATCATGGGGGTGAATACGGCTTCGTATTTGATTTTGCCAAGAATAATTGCTGGTTTAGTGATGATTCCAATTTTGGTTTGCTTGGCAGCATTCATCAGTATCTTGGGAGGTTACCTTTCAAGTGTGATCGGTGGATTGATTACGCATGAAGAATATTTGAGGGGATTGCGATCTTTCTTCTCTGATTATAATGTGCTGATGATGATTGTGAAATCTTTGGTTTTTGCATTTATATTGACGAGCGTTTCAGCTTACCAAGGGTATTATGTGAAAGGTGGAAGTATTGAATTGGGACAAGCAAGTACTCAAGCTGTGGTGTATTCTGATATTTTAATTTTACTTGCAGATTATGTAATTGCATTGTTATTGACTCAATAGAAAAATATGATTAGAGCAGTTGACATACGAAAGTCATTTGGGGAGACAGAAGTGTTGAAAGGAATTTCTATGAATTTCGAGAAAGGTAAAACCAATTTGATTATTGGTCGGAGTGGTGCTGGAAAGACCGTTTTACTGAAATTGCTAGTCGGCTTGATGGAACCGACTCAAGGTGAAATTTGGTATGAAAATGAAAATTTCTCCTTGATGGGGAAAAAACAAAAGCGAGCAATTAGAATGGAAGTGGGAATGCTTTTTCAAGGTTCGGCGCTTTTTGATTCGATGACCGTTGAAGAGAATGTAAGATTTCCCTTGGACATGTTTACGAGTATGACTCGAAAGGAAAAGCAAAAGCAAGTTGATTATTGTTTGGAAAGAGTAGAGTTGGATGGTGCTAATAAAAAGTTTCCTTCAGAGACGAGTGGTGGAATGCAAAAGAGAGTAGGAATTGCTCGATCAATTGTTTTGAATCCAAAATACCTTTTTTGTGATGAACCTAACTCTGGGCTTGATCCCAAAACAGCCCTACTCATCGATGAGCTCATCAAAAGAATTACTTACGAAAATGAAATGACTACAATCATCAATACTCATGATATGAATTCGGTGATGGAAATTGGTGATAATATAGCGTTACTCTATCAAGGAGAATTGACTTGGCAAGGAAATAAATCGGAAGTACTTGATAGTGATAATGAATTGTTGCAAGATTTTATTTTTGCTTCTCCTTTTCTTCAGCGGTTGAGAGACGCTGCACTTCAGAATACTAAATAATATTAGATCGCTACGCTGTCAGAAGTCAGATCGTTGCCTTTGGCAACTGTCAGATCGCTACGCTGTCAGACTGACGATAATTTCTTGCAGATTAATTTCCCATTTCGAGTTACAATTATCGTCAATCTGACAGCGTAGCGGTCTACTCACAAAAAAAGAATAGCCCACTTCAAAAAGAAGCAGGCTATTTCCGTCCTCGGTCTCAAAAAAAGAAAACTACATCTTTTTGCATTTGCCCCTTTTATATTTCAAAGCTCTCGCTTTAGGAGCATGAGGGATGATGACCTCATCTACAAATATCTTTAAGCTTTTTGATTTGCTAAAATCAGCGATGATGCAATAAGAGTATTTACCATTTTCTAATTGTCGCACATACACCCCTCCAAAACGTTCAAATAGCGGAAAGTTTCTTTTTAACTTTTCATCTGATTGTAACAATTCAATTACATAACCAGAGAAAGCATTGTCTAGTGATTTGTGATGTCTGAAATAGGAAGGTATTTCCTCTTCGTTACCACCTTTAGGCGTTAGTTTTACATCCGCAGATTCAGTAAAATATACAGAAATCTCTTCGTGGGTATTAGTATCTAATTTTGTTGAGTTGGGAATGCTACTAAGGTCAGTTAACATCTCAAGTGAGATGGTAAAAAATCCATCGTCTTGAGCGAAAACGGAAGTTGCGCTCAAGAAAAAGATAAAAGTGCTGGTTTTAATTAGCCTTCTTGTTGACGTATAGCGATCCATAGTATTTTTATTGAGTATACCTTCAAAAAAAAGATACATCAGTTTAGTGTTTCGAGAAATTATTATTGTTCTTCTACTGATTGATTGGTAGATGCAAATGAGATCAGAGCAATTAACGAAATCGTCACGGAAAAATAAAAAAGAAGCATAGGCTTTTAATTTTGGTTACTTACTAATTCTTAAATATTAATGTTGGGGATAGTCTTTTTTAGGTTGAATGTGTTAATTGCTTGACAAATATATATTTTTTTATCATATAAAAAAACACAAATATTGATTATTGGTATGTTTATCAAAGGAAATAGAAAATTCATGTGACTCAAGTATTGGAGTTTTTTTTCGACAAGGAAAAAGCAGTAAGAAAAAGCTAAGTGGTGAAATCATCAACAAGAGGATGAGTGAAAGTATGAAGCGGTAGGTTTAGTTGAGTAAGAGGTATTGCCTAAGTAGATATTTAATTTAATTCATATTTTTTTTTCTATAAACTGTGACAGTACTTAAAGTCAACCTTTTCAAAATGAGGAATAAAAAATAATTTTGCCGAAACTTTAATCAATTTCAATAAATTAGTGATTATCCTGGAAAGTAACCCAACCTAGTCAATTCGAGGTTTTCTGCTCATTCCAAAACCTTTCCTTCCTAATTATTACCTAGAGTACACTCAATTACATTTCCTAAAAAGAGATAAATCAATTTTATAGCTAAATATCATTTTGTTTATTCTACGAAAAACATATATTTGCACCCCAATAATTAATTATTGGAAAAAGGCCCAGGTGGTGGAATTGGTAGACACGCTGGCTTGAGGGGCTAGTGCTCGTAAGGGCGTGCAGGTTCAACTCCTGTTCTGGGCACCATATTAAAAGAGGTTGAATTCATTTGAATTCAACCTCTTCCTCATTTTAGACTTTCCTAGTTCTGTTTTTT
>Ga0209712_10001866_pt1 | contig 17684 bp, 17 predicted proteins | sample ArcOceMetagenome_FD_187443 | JGI IMG/M metagenome (GOLD analysis project Ga0209712, IMG submission 187443) | Marine eukaryotic phytoplankton communities from Arctic Ocean - Arctic Ocean - Greenland ARC118M Metagenome (SPAdes) (version 2) | ecosystem: Environmental > Aquatic > Marine > Oceanic...
GTGGCTTATCAATTAAATGAAAAAACCTTAGAACGCTTACATTTTAACTTTGTTGATGCTGTTGTTGGTCAAGAACCTAAAGTGCGACCATTAATTAGCGGTGTTGAGCAATTAGCTTTTGAGTATTACGACGGAAAAAAATGGCAAAAAAAATTAGACAGCGTAAAAGTTCCTACGGCGATTGCGATAGAACTTGAACTTGAAGATTATGGCTTAGTGCGTCGGCAATTTCTTATCGCAGGAGCGCTTGAGCAGCAAAGCAATAATCAGTCAACAGATGAAAATAGCTCACCAAGTCCTTTACCAAGATCTCGTGGTAGGCTAGGCCGTTAAATGGATATGGTCAATAATAAGCAACAAGGCGTTGCGTTAGTTACGGTTTTATTAATTGTTGCTTTAGCCGCTATTTTAGCAACTGAAATGACCGCTCGTTTGCAATTGCAAATGCAGCGCTCAACCAATATCATCTTTAATCAACAAGCTTATTGGTATGCCATGGGGGCAGAGGCTTTTGCTAAACGGGTATTGATTACTACTTTTGACGAGGACCCGAACACCACAAACTTAGGTCAAATGTGGGCGCAAGGTGAGACAACATATCCGGTTGATTATGGACAAATAACAGGTGAAATTATTGACTCGCAGGCCTGTCTCAATTTAAATGCTTTGCGAACCAAAGCCAAGAAAAATAGTTCAGTACAAGAAATAAAAGTACCAGCCAGAGCGGTACTCGAAGAACTGATTATAGCGTTAAATATTGAAGGAATAGGTCAGTTTGAAGCTGAATCTATGGGTGATGCGTTAACTGACTGGCTTGATGATGACAGTGGTATTAGTAGCGCAGGAGGCGCTGAAGATAATGATTATGCTTCGTTAGAGTTTCCATACTTATCAGCTAATAATTTTTTAGCCAGTATTGAAGAGTTGAGAGTAGTCGCCCATTTTACTGTGCCGGTAATTTATGCATTAAAACCTTATGTTTGTGTATTACCCGCTACTGATTTACATAAAATCAATATTAATACCATTAGCAGTGACAGTGTTAAATTATTACAAGCATTATTAAAGAGCAGCCGTGATGAGGCGAGTCAAATCTTGTCTGCACGAGAGGAAGATGGCTTTAAAGACTTAAATGACTTTTTTAGTTTGCCAGAAATGAACAACATAAAGTTATCAGATGAAATAAAAGATCAGTTTGTAGTTGATAGCGAATACTTTACACTCAAAACGACAACCAGTTTTAATGGCAGTTACTTTGCGCTTAATTCCATGCTCAAAGTCGCAAATAATAAAAATATTACCGTAATTAGCCGTACGATAGGACGACATTAATGGCCGAAAATTTATATATCCGCATTGGCAGCCAAGCACAGGATGCTATTCATTGGTTGATTCACTCAGCCAGCGACGAAGAAATAATTGCCAGTGGCAAGCTCAGTAATGCCAGTGAATTAGTTCAGTTGTCTGAAAAAGCTCAGCAAAGGCAAGTCATAGTTTTAGTACCGAGTTGTGATTTGGTACTAAAAAGCTTAAATGTACCGAGTAAATCAGTTCGAGCAATGCACCAAGCGGTACCTTACATGCTAGAAGAAGAACTAGCACAAGATGTAGAGCAAATGTTTTTTGCCTACGGTGATGTTAGTAATCAAGACCAAGAGGCATCAACTCATCAGAATTGTTTTGTTGCAGCGATTGATAGAACGCTTATGCAACAATGGCAACAGTGGTTTGCTGATGCCAATATCAACTTTAAAAAAATGTTGCCTGACGCACTGGCAATGCCCCTTGTCAATGATGGTTGCAGTGCGATTGTTTTAGACCAACAAGTCATACTTCGCCAAGGCCCTTGGCAAGCCATGACCATTGATTCTCAGGCATGGGCTGTTATCAGCAGTCAATTGATTAATACAGCAGATGATAAAAACAAAGAGTTGGCAGATACAAATGAAGGGAGTCCATTCCTTATTAATGCTTACTCAACGTTACCTTCTGGTGCTAACGAATTAAATATTAAAGCAATGCCAGAGGAGTTACCTTTAGCATTACTTGCTCAACAGGCAATAATACAGCCCTTTAATTTACTTCAAGGTGAATTTCAGTATCACGAAAAACGTTCACCAGTAGTCGCTAATTGGTTATGGGCGGCAGGTATTGCTATTTTTGCACTTTTGTTTAATGTTGGTTTAAAAGGTGGGCAATTATTGCAGGTGAACTCACAACTAGAGTCTGTTGAGCAAGAGATAGTCAATAGTTATAAAGCAACTTTCCCAAACACTAAAAATGTTAGGGTCAACACAATAAAATCCCAATTAAAACGAAAACTTACTCAAGTGGGTGACGGTAATTCTCAAACAGGTTTTTTAGTCATGCTAGGTAAGATTCGTCCAGCTTTTGAGGCGGTACCAGAATTAAAGCCCGAGTCGTTAAAATTTGATGGTAAACGCCAGGAAATTAGACTTCAAGCAATCGCTAATGATTATCAATATTTTGATAAATTTAAAATAGAAATTGAAAAAAATCAATTAAGCGTTAAAAAAGGGGCACAAAGTAACCAAGATGATCAAGTCTCAGGCTCATTTAGTATTTCTGAGCCAAGTAGTATAAGGGGCAAATCATGAAGAACTGGTGGCAACAGCTTGATGTTCGTGAGCAAAAATTATTAGCCGCTATGGCCACGTTAATCGGCATATTTTTACTTTATAGTTTAATTTGGCAACCATTAAATGAAAATCTGGCCAAGTCGTCAAAGAAACTTGCGAGACAACAAGTGTTATTAACTTGGGTGGATAGCAATACCGCACGTTACCAGCAGTTGAATAAGGGGGCTAACAAAAAAAGTTCAGGTAGTATCTCTAGCATCGTTAATCGTACGGCTAGAAATTATCAAATAACGGTAACCCGTATGCAACCTCAGGGTAATGAATTACAGGTATGGATTGATGAAGTTGCCTTTAAAGATTTGTTGAAATGGTTAGAGCAACTATCTCTTAGTGAGGGTTTACAAGTTCAAGGTATCGATTTAACTCGTGGTGAAAAATCAGGTGTAGTTAGGGTACGTCGTTTACAGTTAGGAAAAAATTAATGTTACCAAGTGTAGGAATATAAGATGAAACAGTGGTTTGCCATTGGGGCAATTTTTATGAGTGTTTATTTGGCTTTTGTTATTGCCGCCGTTCCCGCTAGTTTTGTTATTAGTTACATTAAACTGCCGAGCAATATCACATTAAGTGGTATAAAAGGTACTATGTGGCAGATGACGGTTGACGAAGTTGTTCACCCTAAAGTGACGATTGATAATGTGAAGGCTTCTTTGAATATCTGGTCATTTTTTTCTTTAGACCCAAGCCTTGACCTTGAATTTGGTGATGATTTTAGTATGGGGCCTAGTGGCAAGTTATCAGTGGCAGGGTTATTAGCCGATATCACCATTAGTGATGCCACAGTGGTAATGTCAGCAGATGCTATTGCTCAGCAATTAATTCTACCTGTGGCATTAGTTGCTAGCGGCGAGATCAATGTCTTCATTGAAACCTTAATTGTTGACCAGCCTATCTGCCGAAGAATACAAGGTAATATTACCTGGAAAAAACCTTCTCTGTCGGCATTAAATGAGACGGTTAAACTAGGTGACTTAGCGGCAAAACTATCATGCGAACAAGGGGCTCTAGCAATAACTATTGATGAAAAAAATGATTTAGGTCTGTCTTTTGTCACTTATGTTCGCCCCAAAAAGATCAGTGGTAATGGATATTTAAAACCAGCGAAAAGTTTTCCTAATAATTTAAGAGCAGCATTACCATTTTTGGGTAAAACTGATAAGCAAGGGCGATATCGTTTGTTTTTCTAAACGTTAATTTTCTGACTAAACGGGATTGTTTAAAATATCCTTTAGTAGCACATTATAATCGTTAATCGCTGGGAATTGGTCAAACACATTTTCTGGTTTCTTACTGTCAGGATTTGTTATTGCTAATAAATGTCTAATACCAAATAATTTTGCTGACTCTAAAATGGGTAAACTGTCATCAACAAATAAAGTGCTATGGAGTTCAAAAGGCTGTTTTTTTTGTAAACGTTGCCATAAAAGTTGTGACTCTTTAGTGACACCAAATTCATGAGTGGAATATAAAACATTAAAATATTTATCCAGCTCGGTACGTTCAATCTTTAAAGCCAAACTGTCTGGATGAGCATTTGTTACTAAAATAACTTCGCGGCCGCTGGTTTTTAATGCGGTCAGAAAATCATGAGCATCGCTTCGTAATTCAATTAAATGTTCTATTTCACGTTTTAACTTTGCAATAGGTAATTGTGTTTGTTTAGCCCAATAATCAAGGCAATACCAATCTATAGTTCCAGCCACCTTTTGGTAATGCTTGGCTAATTTTTCTCTTGCTTCTTTTATACTGATTTTTGCTTCTTCACTGTACCTTTTAGGTAGATGCTCTAGCCAAAATTGATTGTCATAATGTAAATCTAGTAAGGTACCATCCATATCCAGTAAAACAGTTTTGATTTGTGACCAATCAAGCATAGATTTTTCTCTTAAAAGCAGCGTATTATAGGGGAAGAATTAATCATACCATTTATAGCTCTTTGGTATCAGAACTTTGCATAAAGGCAAATGATGACAGACAAGCAAAAACTACCGATAATCAATGCAAGAAACCGGGTCGCTAAAAGTCGACTTTTTAGTATTGAACAGCTTGATTTAACCTTTAGTAATGGTGAAAAACGACAATATGAGCGCATGCTGGGTTCAGGCAGTGGTGCGGTAATGATTGTGCCAATGCTTGATGCGAATACGATGCTATTAGTACGGGAGTATTGTGCAGGTACTCACACCTATGAATTAGGTTTTCCTAAAGGGTTAATTGATAAGGGAGAAGTTGCTGCACAAGCGGCTAACAGAGAGTTAAAAGAAGAGATTGGTTATGGTGCAGAAAAACTCATCTCGATAAGAGAAGTGATGATGGCCCCGGCATTTTTTAATGCTAAAATGATGATATTTTTAGCAGAAGGTTTATATCAAGAAGAGCTCGAGGGTGATGAGCCTGAACCTCTAGAAGTGGTGCCATGGAAATTGGACAATTATCAAGCTTTGCTGGAAGAGCCAAACTTTAATGAAGCGCGAAGTATTGCGGCTTTAATGTTGATAAGAGACTACTTAACAAAAAATACTACAGATAGTTCAAATCAACCTAATCACTTGAGCAATGGGTTATGAGTAACGAAAAACTATTAAATATCGCTATTGAGAGTGCAAAAAAAGCAGGTGTAGAAGTGATGAAATATTACCGTCAAGGTAATTTCACCTCTCAAGTAAAAGAAGATGATAGTCCTGTTACTAGTGCGGATATCGCTTCAAACGATATTATAATGGATCAATTAAAAACATTAACGCCTAATATTCCTATCATCTCTGAGGAAGTCGGCGCATTACCTTTTAGTGAACGTAAATATTGGGATAAGTATTGGTTGCTTGACCCTATAGATGGTACGGGTGAATTCATTATCGGCAGTGGAGACTTTGCTGTTAATATTGCTTTGATTGAGAACGGCTGGCCAAGTATCGGTGTTATTCATGCGCCTGATCACAAATCAACGTACTACGGCCAAAAAAACACCGGGGCCTTTAAAGAAGAGGCCCATGCAAGTCACCAAATTCGCGTGGCAGAATACCATCAAGACAGAGCTATAAAGGTTGCCATCAGTCGCCGGCAAGCACTTAATTTAATGGGGCAATATCTCAATACAGATCTTAATTATGAATATATTGAATTAGGAAGTTGTTCGTTAAAAAACTGCTTAATTGCAGAAGGTGAAGCTGATTGTTATTTACGTATTGGCGTTACGGGTGAGTGGGATACAGGTGCCAGCCAATGCATATTAGAACAGGCGGGCGGGAGTATTATCAATAGTGAATTTCTACCACTGAGCTACAATAAGCGTGAAAGTTTGCTCAACCCTGATTTTTTAAGTTTGGGGTCAAGGGATTTCCCTTGGAAAAAAATCATCAAAAAACATCGTTCGACTAGGTAGTCAGCGGTGGAGTCTTATCCTTTAAAGGATTAATTAACCGGAGTTATTATGCGTTTTATTTTATTGTTTATTAGTTTAGTTACCTTTCCTGCACTCAGTGATTGGCAATTAGACAATCAGCATTCTTCTTTAAGTTTTATCTCAATTAAAAATACCGAAGTTGCTGAAGCTCACCATTTCAACGAACTTAGTGGTAGCCTCACAAGTGATGGACACGTCAATTTTACCATTGATCTCTTAAGTGTTGATAGCAATGTTGTGATTAGAAATGAGCGAATGAAAGAATTTTTATTTAATACAGAGCTCTATCCAACAGCAAGTTTTATTGCTCAACTTGATATGAAAAAATTTAACATAATCGCTGTAGGCCAAACGGGCAAATTAAAACTAGTGGGTAAAATAAGCTTACATGGTCAAGAACAAAAAGTGATGAGTGACGTCTTAGTCGCAAAGCTTTCTGAGAAAAGTTTTGTGGTAAGTTCGATGAAGCCTATTATAGTAAACGCTCAACAATTTGGTTTAACTGAGGGCGTTAAAAAGCTACAAGAACTGGCAAAACTGCCAAGCATTAGTAATGCCGTTCCAGTGAGTTTTGTCTTAACGTTCAAGTAATGAGCTGTTAATTAATCACTTTGTTCTTCAGGGTTTTCTAAGAATTGCTCTTTCGGTAAAATATTAACCGTTTCATGTAACTCTGAATAAACCAGTACGACAGAACCTTGCGTAAGTTGTTGTTTAATTTGCGCAATTTTCTGAGTTAAACTAACATCTTCAGCACCATATTCGGTACCTTCTCTTAAAACAAACTCTTCAAGAATTGCCGTTAAGGTATCATTTGATAATTCTTCAATTGGGATAATCATTTTGTTAATTCCGATAAATGTTGTGCAATAAAATGAGGAATACGTTGCTCAAGCCAATAGATTGGATTAAGAGGATTTATACCAGAAATAAAGCCGACATGACCACCTTGCTCACTGGCTTCAAAGATAACATTTTCAGGTAAAGTGTTGTCAAAAGTAATCGCTTGATGACTCAAAAAAGGATCATCAGCAGCATGGATAATCAAGCAGGGTTGTTTAATGTTATGGAGCACAAATAGGCCACTCGCCTTTTGATAATAATCATCTGCACTGGTAAAACCATTTATTGGTGCGGTAATGATGTGATCAAAATCCCGTATAGTTTTAATTTGAGAAAAAGCGACAGGGCAAATATTAGTCATCATTTTTGATTTGATTTTGACTTGGGTACTACTTTTTAGCATTTTAACTAAATATTTTTGATAAACCTTAGAAAATCCTTGGTTGATACGTTCGCTACAACTAGCTAAATGTAGAGGCGCACAAACAATACTTGCTGCGGTAAAAGGATTCTTAGGGTGTAAAGATAAATAGCGACTGACCACATTCCCCCCCAGTGAAAAGCCCAACAAAAATAAAGGACTAGAGTGATAACGTTCGTTGAGTAGATTCGCCAGATAAGTGATATCTCGGGTGTCACCTGAATGATAAGCCGCCGCTAAACGGTTGGCACGGCCACTACAGCCTCTAAAGTGCATTAATAGCCCTATCCAACCTCTTTGCTTAATTGTCGCTAGCATGCCCTTCACATAATGACTTTCTACTGATCCTTCGAGGCCATGAAGGATGACTATAATTGGCGTTGATTTTTTTTTGTCTGGTAATTGTGTCCAAGCAAGATCAAGAAAGTCACCATCAGGTAATTCTAATGTTTGCGTTAGTGTTGTTAGCTTTTTTTTTCGTCTTAACCACTTAGCGGCAATAGTTTGTAAATGAGGATTAGTGAGCCACCATGCGGCTTTAAAATGGCTTTTTGTTAACATAGTATGAGGTATGATTATTAAACACAGCAGAAGATAATCCATTGTACGTTAGCATTAAAGAAAAACAAATCATTGCAGAAATTACAGGAATTAATTTACCCAAAAAACACCACAGTAAAAGCTGACAGAACCAAAGCTTAAAAAGCAAAGTACCTTTTTTCAGTCAAAATTTTATCTGTTGCTTTATTGTTAGTAGTCATTAATGACTACTGGAGGCAGGTTATGAATTGGCTATTGTTTATCGATAGCAAAGTCACTATATGTTGATTATTTACTCTTTAATTATAAGATTGAAGCATCATAATTAAAGAGTAATACTAGCGATGTCATTGAGTTTAATAGAAACGTTTTTCGTTTGCTTTTTTTGCGTTTATCTCTGCTTGTTGAATGATTTTACGATATATTTCATCGGCTTTTTCTTTAGCTGAAGTTACCTCAGCTTTAGTTAATTTATGAGCGTCCATGTCGCGGCTTTTAGTCGCATCATCATAACCATTATAAGAAGCAATAACATTCCAAATATATGACTTATCAAGGCTTTTTTCAACACCTTCGCCTTCAAAATACATCAAGGCTAAATTGAATTGAGCCAGGGCATAATTTAATTTAGCCGCCTTTTGATACCAGTCAGCTGCTTTTACGTTATCTTTTGCTACCCCTTGCCCTTTATAGTACATCACACCTAAATTATATTGGGCACTGGCAAGGCCTTTATTTGCAGATCTAGTCATTAAGTTAAACGCTTTAATGAGATCTTTTTCAACCACGTTACCTTCTGAATACATCAACGATAAATCAAATTGAGCATCTGAATCATTTTGTTTTGCAGCCAAAGTTAATAGCTCAAATGCTTTCTGAGTATTTTTCCTGACACCTTGACCATTTTTATACATCATAGCAAGTTGATATTGCGCAGGAGTAAAACCATCTTCCGCTAAAGGTTCAAATTGCGCCATTGCCGCCTTAAATTGACCGCGATTGAGTTCATATATGCCTAGTTGATAATCATTTGCTAATACAACTGAGCTAAAAGGTAACATCAGAGTAACGAGTAATATCAATAGTGAGTGCTTTTTCATAGTAAATCCTTATATTGAGTAACCATTGCTAAACCACATAGTGTTTGATCATTTAACTAAACTCTTTTGAGTTTAGCAAGATTATCAGTTTTAAGTAGCCTGAGACATTATTTCTTCAACCTGCTCTTCAAGTTCAAGCCAGTGCATTTCGTTCTCTTCAATCTTACCTGTTAATTGAGCTTGTTGTTTGATTAATTGAGTCAGTTTGGTTTTATACTCGCTTTGATATATTTCACTGGTCGACAATGACACCTCAACTTGATTCAATTCGTCTTGCCATTGATGCATCTGTTTTTCTAATTTGTCCGCTTGTTTACGCAGTGGTGCTGCTTTTTTTCTTAGTTCAGCTTGTTCTTTGCGCACCTGTTTTTTGTCAACAGTATTTTCATTGACTGTTTTATTACTTTTGGTGATTTGTTTTTTCTCGTCAGTAAGCCATTGCTGATAATCGTCAATGTCACCATCAAAATCACTTACCTGCCCGTTAGCAATCAAATAAAATTCATCAACACAAGACTCAAGTAAAAATCTGTCATGAGCAATTAGAATCATGGCGCCTTCAAAATCTTGCAACGCTAACACGAGTGCTTGACGCATTTCTAAATCTAAATGGTTGGTAGGTTCATCTAATAATAATAATTGAGGTTTTTCTTGAACAATAAGTGCTAAGACCAAACGTGCTTTTTCGCCACCAGACATCGTTTCGATAGGGGAAAGAGCTTGATCGCCACTAAAACCAAAACGCCCTAGAAAAGAGCGGGCTTGTAATTCTGTCACCTCTGGTTTAGCTCTAACGATATGGTCAATTGGGCTACTGGTTCGGTGAAGTTGTTCAAGTTGGTGTTGAGAGAAATAGCCAATCTTTAGTTCTTGAGCACAATATCGTTCACCTTTTTGAAGCAATAATTCGCCAGCGAGTGACTTTATAAGTGTTGACTTGCCTGCGCCATTTCTCCCTAATAAGCCAATTCTACTTCCAGGCACTAGTGTTAACGCGACATTTTTTAGAATAATTGTTTCAGGGTTATAACCGCACTCACTCTGTTTTAATGCCAATAATGGATAAGGCAAGGTTTCAGGCTTTTCAAAGCGGAATGTAAATTGTGTATCAACATGAGCCGGTGCTAAGTCAGGTAATTTTTCCAATCGCTTTAAGCGGCTTTGCGCTTGTTTTGCTTTACTCGCTTTAGCTCTGAAGCGATCAACAAAAGCGGTAAGGTGTGCTGCTTCTTTTATTTGTTTTTGATATTGAACATCTTGTTGGGCTAAGTGTTCGGCACGCTGTCGTTCAAATGCGGTATAATTACCCGTATATAATTTGGCTTTTTTATGCTCAATATGCAGTATTTGTCCGATGACGGTGTCGAGGAAGTCACGGTCATGAGATATTAATACCAAAGTACCTGTAAAACGTTTTAACCAGCGCTGTAGCCATATTACCGCATCTAAATCTAAATGGTTGGTAGGTTCATCAAGTAATAATAAATCAGCTCGGCTAATTAAGGCTTGTGCCAAATTTAAGCGCATGCGCCAACCACCAGAAAAGTCTTTTACTGCATTACTAAGCTGTGGCTGTAAAAACCCTAAGCCGTGCAAAAGTTCGCCAGCTCTTGCGGGTAAGCTGTAGCCATTAATACTGTCAATTTTATTAATTAATGTCGCTTCCCTATTACCATCATCATCTACTCTAGCTTGTGTTAACTCTTGCTCAAGTTGACGAAATTCTTTATCACCATCCATCACATAATCAAGGGCAGATTTTTCTAAAGAGGGCGTTTCTTGTCTTACCGTAGCTACGCTCCAACTTGCCGGCATAGATAGGTCGCCAGTATCAGGTTGCAATTCACCTAGTAGTGCAGCAAAAAGTGATGACTTACCACAGCCGTTAGCACCAACTAGACCAACTTTATGGTTTGGATGAATAGTAAAGTCAGAAGATATTATGAGGTTTTTTGCCCCTCTATCTAAGCCTAATTCGCTAGCAGTAATCAATCGGTAATCCTCTATTATTTTAGCTGTTTTTAAAGCCCAATAAAAATACGTTCACATTGTCTCTTTTCCTATGGGGGTACTTCAAGGTAAAATACTAAAAATCATTTAATAATTGGAAGTCTCTTGTGAGAGTTAAACAAAAAAAACGCTTTATTGCTGGTGCAGCATGCCCAAAGTGCAAGGCTATAGACACCATGGCATTAACCAAAGAAAATGATGTAGAAACAGTGACGTGTGTTAGTTGTGGTGAACAAATGACGCAACCGGAAGCTCATGTTGAAGAAGTTGTTAGGCAACATGAGCAGGTGATAGGTGTATTTAAACAGTAATATTTAAGCGGTTAATTATCCATTAAAAGTGCGGTGGTGGCGGTTCGATTTCTTGACCTGATTCAGGCATAGAAGAATTTGCTTCTTTTATACGTATTGCCACTAGTTGTAACTGGCCGGTTAATTCAGCAATTTTTTCTTGATGAATAGCTAACTCTTCACTTAGCTGTTCGATGACATCGTCTTGAAAGACATTACGAGACTCTAACGCATCTAAACGACGCTCAAGTAATTCGATTAAATTTTTTTCTATTGGGGTATTCGCCATAATTCAGCATATCCTGAAAAGCTTTCGGTTAATATATTAGCATTATCGCCAAAAGCGACACTATACACAACTGCACCCTAAAAATTAAGCTGATAGCCGCCTAGCCTAGTGACATCAATAACATCACTCTTACGTTAACCTATTAGCAAGTAATCGGCATAATTTTTAATAGCAATATCAGAAGTAGTAGCGTTTGTAACTTTGCATTAATCCTCGGATTGACCTGTATCAATATTTTACAAAGCAAAATTCGATTGGCTTACTGATAGAACCTTGTTATTAGTGATATCAAGCGAAAGCATTAAATTGTAGCTACTATTTTTTTGTGATTATACATCAACAAAATTTAAGTCTTTTTTCTTGTTGGAATTATCGTTACTATAAGGCGTTTTTATTTAATCCCGAAATAGTTTGGCAATTAGATAAACATTTCAATAGGCTTTGGGGAACTTCTCCGGCTGTGTTAATAAATGGAGAAACAATGAAATTTTATAAACTAACATTAATTGCTGTCGCTGCATCGGCATTACTTGGCTGTAGCCAAGAAGCTAAAAAGGAAACAGATAAAGCACCCGTACTTGATACTGAGGCTCAGAAACAAGCTTACGGCTTAGGTGCTTCTATTGGTATGTACATGCAACGTAATTTAGAGCAACAAAAAAAGCTAGGTCTAAATTTAGATAAATCGCTTATTTCAAATGGTTTTTTAGACAGTATTGACGGAGAGTCTTTATTGACTCAAGACGAGATTCAAGCATTATTAACGAATCTTGATCAGCAAATGAAAACTAAACAACAAGCAATGACTGCCAAAGCTTCTGAAGAAGGTATTGCAGAAGGGCAAAATTTTTTAGCTGAGAATGCAAATCGTGACGGTGTTAAAGTCACAGCCTCGGGTATTCAATATGAAGTTATTGTTGAAGCTGACGGTGAAAAACCATTAGCGACTGATACTGTTGTTGTGCATTACGCAGGCACTTTATTAAATGGTGAAGAGTTTGACAGTTCAATTAAACGTGGTCAGCCAGCGGTGTTTCCATTAAACCGTGTTATTGCTGGTTGGACTGAAGGTGTTCAGTTAATGTCAGTGGGTGCTAAATATAAATTTACTATCCCTTCAGATCTAGCTTATGGTCCAAATGGTAATCCACCGACTATTCCTGGTAATGCTGTTCTACAATTTGAAATTGAATTATTAGAAATTAAAAAACCAGAACTTGCTGCTGAAGCTCCTAAGTTAGACGTGATTAAAGACTAAAACTTCAGTATTGCTTGAGGTGAAAATATAGTATTTGCCATTATTTTCAAGCGATAAACTTGGTTAATTATACAAAAAGCGAGCTTAGCTCGCTTTTTTTATGAAGGAATTTACTTAGCGATATCAGAACGGTATAAAGACGAATACTATGGGATAATATCAGATATATTTCAGGATTTTCCGAAAAAAGTTACCGTAAAGTTAAGTTTTAACTTAACTGACAAAAACAACCTAAGCGAGCGTCATGAAAAAACTGTTAATTATTGGCTATGTTTGGCCTGAGCCAAATTCGTCTGCTGCTGGCCACAGAATGATGCAACTGATTGCTTTTTTTCATCGTCAGCATTATCAAATCACCTTTGCGAGTCCTGCTCAGCTTTCCGAACACATGGCTGATCTTAAAAAACTTTCGATCAGGGTTGAGCCAATAGCATTAAATTGTGAAAGTTTCGATCAATTTACTAAAGAGCTACAACCTGACGTGGTGCTTTTTGACCGTTTTATGATGGAAGAGCAGTTTGGTTGGCGAGTTAGTGAGTCTTGCCCTCAAGCCCTTCGCATTTTAGACAGTGAGGACCTTTTTTGTTTACGCCATGCCCGTCATGATGCGTTTAAACAGGGCCGAGAGCTAGTCGACAATGATTTGTTAAGCTCGGATATCGCAAAGCGTGAGGTAGCGGCTATATTCCGTTGTGATTTGTCATTAATGATCTCGCGAGTTGAAATTGAATTATTAGAGCGTCTATTTAAAGTCCCTAGTAGCCTTCTACATTACAGTCCATTTATGTTTACTGACCAAGAACTCGAGAAAGACAAAGTCGCTTATGACGATCGGCATCACTTTATCTCAATAGGTAACTTTAGGCATGCCCCTAATTGGGATGCTGTATTATGGTTAAAACAGCAAATTTGGCCATTAATTAAAGCCCAATTGCCTCAGGCTGAATTATGGATTTATGGTGCTTACCCGCCACCAAAAGCAACGGCATTGCACGATAAAAAGTCAGGTTTTTTGGTCAAAGGGTGGGTTGATGATGCTGAACTTGCTATGCAATCGGCACGGGTGTGTCTAGCACCGCTCCGTTTTGGTGCCGGTATAAAAGGTAAACTTGCCGAAGCTATGAGATGTGGAACGCCCTCAGTCACTACAGATATTGGCGCAGAGAGCATGCAAAGTGATAAACCCTGGGGTGGAGCCATTGCCAATGACGCTGTTTTATTTTCTGAACAAGCTATCACGCTTTATCAAGATGAAATTTTATGGCAACAAGCCAGTGAAAATGGAATTGATAATGCTAAAACTATGTATCAGCTTGAACGTCATTTCGCTAAATTTGAGGAGGTATTAACCGTACTTTTTAAAAATATAACTGCTCATCGCCACCAGAATTTTATAGGCAGTATGCTTAACCATCATAGTCATAAAAGTACTAAATATATGGCACAGTGGATTGAGGCAAAAAACAAAATTAACGAATGAAAGTTACAACTTCGTGGTTAACGCCTGACTATCAACGTTATATTTATTGACGGTTTTAATAATTATTATTGAGTAATAGTAATTAAAGAGGAAAAATATTAAAAACTTTATAGAAATGGTCAAGGTAATCGAATAGAATCCCTGACTGATATGCTCTCGTGGTGAAATGGATCTCACATGGACCTCCGGAGTCTAGGTTGCAGGTTCGATTCCTGCCGAGAGCGCCATATCCCCTTCACAGACCTTGTAACTCACTGATAAAAATATACAAACCTTCACAGGCTGTTTAGCCTGGTGTTAGACTAGTAGGTGTTTTATGCGAGTTAATAGTTACCCAAGATACACATATAAAAAAGGCAATATTTATTACTCTGGTAGAGTCGTGCCATCAGATTTAGCCCCCATGGGCCACCTTATAACTTACACCGAAATATGGGGCCCTCTGAGCAGTAAAGCGCAATGACTCCTGTTGCCCAATGCCAAACTTGGTAGCGAAGTAGTTGGCCGCGTACCGAGTGCGCGTGACCTAGCCCATCGCCACAAGGACGATCAGTGCCATCGAGCCAAATGCGCAAAAGACCAAAGACACCAGAATTACTCCATCAAGAAAAATTCTTGTACTCAATTGCCAGATAACATCGCAGACTTTAAAAAAGGTAAGTTGGTTCATTACGGCATGTCCCCTAGTCGCTCTTTGTTAGCGCGTCGAGTTCTTTAGGCGACAATATATTTTGCGTAGCAGCCATGTTGGCCCGTGCCCTAGCCGGCGATTTATGATAATCCCCTAGATCTTTGCGATAAGCGAAAACTTCATCGTAGTAGTAGCTGCCGGCCTTCTTCTGAACCGCGTTGAAGATAACACCCCTAATATCGACGCCGTTGAGATTAAAGCGGTTTTTTGCTGCGGCAATCTCTTTGACTGTGCACGACTCAAAGCGAGCCACCATCATATTAGTGCCGCAGTGGGCACCAACAATCGATGCGTCAGTCACCGCCAGAATCGGTGGCGTATCAAAGATCACCAGGTCATAGGCCTCGCTTAACTCCTCGGCAAGTTTAGTGATCATTGGGCCCATCAGGAGCTCCGACGGGTTGATGGGAACCTGACCCCGCGGCATGTAGTGGAGGTTATCCACCACCGTCTCCCTGACCGCATCACTCACGCCTAGGGTACCAGCAAGAACCTCAGCCAGACCGTTCTTTGGGCTCACACCAAACGTACGGTGCAGGTAGCTCTTCCTCATGTCAGCGTCAACAATGAGCACACGCTGCCCTGATTTTGCGATCACGGCCCCAAGGTTGACGGTAACAAAGGACTTCCCCACACCCGGGCTGCCACTTGATATCATCACCAGATTGTTCCTAGCGCCGACCATCAAAAAACGCAGGCACGTCCTGAAACTCCTGATCGCCTCAATCGACGAGTCATCCGGGCATTCATGCGCCAGGATCCTGTAATTAGGCCTATTCTTGACCTTGACCTTGTCCTTGTCCTTGAACCGGAAATTCCTGGACGAGGCGTCTGTTGGCTTGGCGGATATCTCATTCTCAGAGTAGGGAATCGTTGCGTGGACCGTCAGGCCCATGTTGGTCAACACCTTCGGGTCGATAATGCCTGCCTTTAGAAAAAAACGCAGGAACACAATCAAACAGCCAAACATACCGCCCAGCAGTAAACCGAGCACAATGATGAGGTTTTGCTTGGGGGCGACGATATTGGGCATGACCTCGGCGCTATCGAGCAGACGAACGTTACCCACCGTGCTTGCCTTTAGGATCGACAGCTCCTGGCGTTGCTTATCAAGCGAAATAAAGAGCGCCTGGTTGGCCTCAAAATCCCGCCTGAGACGCAGCATTTTTTTCTGGGTATCCGGAAGCCGTGCCAGCTTGACGTTAAACCTGTCCCGCTGCCTGAGCAGACTCCCTTGCTGGAGTTTGAACGAACGATAGTTGGGGTGCTCTGGCATGAAGCGACGCGATATATCCGCTTCTTTGATCACCATAGTGCTGATGTCCGCCTCAATCTGGACTAAGCTGTCGAGTACGGATGCCGCCTCGAGAGACAGGTCTACCGAGGAATGTTCGCTCTTATAGTCATTCAGGGCCTCCTCCGACCTGGACAGTTCCGCTATCACACCTTGGATCTGTTGATCCAGAAAGGTGAGACTGCCCCCTGCCTCCAACGCCAGGCGATTCACGTTCTGAAAGTAATAGTTAGCCGCGACCGAGTCGACGATCTCAGAGATATACTCGCGGTCGGCGCCATCAAGCGCGATTTCTATAATGCTTGAATCCTTGCCCTTTTCAGAGATTGACAGAGCTGATTGCAGCGCCAGAATACTGTCAAAACGGCGTGACTTTTTCACCCCAAATCGGGTGCCCGGCCGCGCGATCAGTCTATCAACTCTAATCTCTAACTCACCACCGAAGCCAAAAGCCGACTCACCTACGGTGCCTGCCAATAGCGTCTGACCATTGTGAGACAGTGAGAATCGTTGCCCACCTAGGGCAACAAGCTCAAGGGGCTGACCCAGGTAGCCCCTGGGCACTTGCAGGTATGGGACAATTATCTGCTCGCCTCCCCAGGCGTAGTCGTCGAGCCCGAAAGCAGGATCCGCAAGCCCAGTACCAGTATGACGCCTGGCCATAGCCGCCCCAATAAAGCGCAAGTAGATGGGCTTGGCGGATATGGTGAGGTCAAGCTCATCGACCACCTTGCCCACGACCGTGCGCGACTTTATGACGAATAGCTCCGTGGCGGACGAGCTGTCGGAGACAATTATTTCGGCCGTATCATCAAGCCCGGGGACGCCCTGAGCGGCGTCCTCGACTAGCATGAAGCCATTGGCTCTGTAAATGGGTGTCGCAACCAGGGCATAGACAACGGCCATGGCCGCAAACAGGGCGACGGAGACGGCAATGATGTGACGGCCGTCCAGGATGACACCCAGCAGCTCGCGCAGGTCAATCTCATCATCGAACTGCGCGCCGCCTCTCTGCCCTTGATTTGACTCATACACCATTTAGCCTTCTTCCTTTAATATTAGCCCGCCGCGTCGGGGACAAATTGTATTTCTAATTAACTGCCTTTATTAATGCGACCGATCTGGTAGAAGCCGCCGAGGCTGCTAGTAAGCTGTGCCAGCAACTTATTCCAGCGCGCTATCGGCGCAGAGGTCACGTATACGATGTCCATGGGCTGGAGCCTAAACTGAGTACTCAGGACCAGCATCGGCCCCATCGAGGCGTCCAGCTGGTAGATATCAACCAACTTCGAGGCCTTGTCGCTGGCCCTCAGCACGAAGATGCCGGAGGCATCGGCCGTGGCCTCATTGATACCGCCGACGTTATTAAGTGCCTCGGCAAGAGTCAGACCGCTGCGGTCAATGC
>Ga0209712_10001867_pt1 | contig 17681 bp, 14 predicted proteins | sample ArcOceMetagenome_FD_187443 | JGI IMG/M metagenome (GOLD analysis project Ga0209712, IMG submission 187443) | Marine eukaryotic phytoplankton communities from Arctic Ocean - Arctic Ocean - Greenland ARC118M Metagenome (SPAdes) (version 2) | ecosystem: Environmental > Aquatic > Marine > Oceanic...
CTACTCCGTTTCAAGCCAAGCCAAGCCAAGCCAAGCCAAGCCAATTCTAGTTTAGTCCTGACCTGACCTGTACCAATCTATAAATACAGATAGACTAGACTACTATATTATAGTACAGTACTATATCATAACATGGCCGTCACAAAAGTAATCGTGGCAGCAGCGGCATGTCTCCTGATGACCCCGTTCACCGCAACAGCATTCTATATGCCCGGAGTGAAAGCCCAGAACTTTAAAGAAGGCCAAGAAATAGACCTAAAAGTAAACGCCGTAACCTCCATCCATACCCAGATACCAAAACCCTACTACCGCCTTCCCTTCTGTGTACCAGAGGGAGGGCCCAAGATGGCTTCCGAAAACCTCGGAGAATTCATTACTGGAAACAAGGTCCAAAGTTCCCCCTATACCATCAACATGCTTCAAGACATGTACTGTCACAAAGTATGTCAGCGGACTCTAAACCCCATGGATGCCAGAATTCTCAAGCAGCACGTCGTTCGCGGGTACCATAATAACTGGATCATTGATAACCTCCCCTCCGCATCGGTTGGGTCCTCTGATGCCGGGCAGAAACAGAAACACTATGCGGGCGGATTCCCAATTGGATTCGTTGACCTCCAGAGCGGCAAGAATAGAGATTCCTATGTCTTTAATCATGTCAACATTATTCTTGAATATCATCAACCAGAGGGTGTTCAGGATGGATATCGCGTTGTTGGATTCTCTGTCGAACCCTTTAGTATTGACCATACCTTCTTGGGAGGATATGATTGGGATGGAGAGTCAAAGGAGGGGTACAACAAACTTCTCTCTTCTTGTACTTCCAACCAGCACATGACCAAGGATTCAATTCAGAAAAATCAAATTGTCAAGCCTGGTGAAAAGATTCTGTACACTTATGATGTCACCTGGAAAAAGAGTGATAAAGAATGGACTTCTCGTTGGGATGTATACTTGAATGAAGAGGGATTGGTTCCCCCCCAGGTTCACTGGTACTCCATCTCCAACAGTATCTTTATTGTTCTATTCTTGAGTTTGCTCATTATCAGTGTCTTGGTCAAGAATCTTAAAAAGGATATCGCCAACTACAATGCTATCGCGCAGCTAGCGGATGAAGAGGAAGATGAGGATTATGATGAGGGTGGATGGAAGCTTGTGCATGCTGATGTCTTCCGCCCCCCATCCAACTACCCCATGCTTTACTGTGTCCTTATCGGAAGTGGAGTGCAGTTGACCGCTTCTTCCATGATTACCATTGGTCTTGCCGCGATTGGATTCATCAACCCATCCCGTCGTGGAAGTATGATGAATGCTACCTTGGTATGGTTCATGTTGTGCGGAGTTCTCGCAGGATACGTTAGCAGTCGCCTATACAAGGCTTTCCGTGGAAGGGCTTGGCAATTGTGTACTGTCTGCACTGCCATCCTCTTCCCTGGAACATGCTTCAGTATGTTCTTGTTCTTCAACACGGTACTGGCATTTTATCACTCTTCTGGATCAGCTCCATTTTTGGAGATCCTTATCCTCGCAGTCATGTGGTGTTGCGTTTCCATCCCCTTGGTATTCGTTGGAGCTTTCTTTGGATACAAGAAGGATGCAATCTCTTTCCCTACTGTTACCAGTACCATTGCACGTGCTATCCCCGTCCCACCCATGACGCTTAACCCCAAGATTGCCATGTTTGCTGCAGGACTTATTCCCTTCTCGGGGGCTTACGTTGAGCTCTTCTTCATCATGTCGAGTCTCTGGATGAACCAGTACTACTACGTGTTCGGATTCACCTTCATTGTATTCTTCATTTTGCTCCTCAGTTGTGCAGAGATTGCAGTACTCCTAGTATACTACCAGCTCGTCAACGAGAACCATCGTTGGTGGTGGTTCTCACTCATTAGCAGTGGAAGTGTTTCATTCTTCTTCTTCTTTTACAGTGTCTTTTGGTTCAAATCTCTCGAATCGAGTAAGATGTTCTTCACTTATCTGCTCTACTTTGGATACATGTTTTTGATGTGCTTTGGAATCTTTTTGGTTTGTGGATCTGTTGGAGCGCTCGTATCCTTGTGGTTTGTTCGCAAGATCTTTTCTGCGATCAAGGTTGATTAAGAAGGGAGGGGAAGCAACCATGGGAAGTTCCAAGTTCAGAACGAACAAAGCACATTGATATTGGATCATACTATTCGATGTACCACCCAAGGGTGTTTACTATAAATTCAGAGAAAATGGTATGATAATGACTACAAAGTACACCCTAAGCATGTGTTATTAAAAACTTGAAAGTTCTGTAGATAGGTTTGATGAGGGCGATACTTGCGGCATCCATGTTCAATGTGGAAATTTGATTTTGAGTTTACATATCATTATTTCATACCAACAACAACCTGACTGACATTTAAAAATATGAATAGTCACAACTACAGTACTCTAGAGTAGTCGTGCATTACTAGGATCAGCAGCATTCACCATCTTCGATCCAAAATCTATCCATGCTGGAACGAGATAGGGCTCGTTGCTGGCGTCAACGGTCCAAGCCATGCATATCTTCATACGTATCACCAGCCAGCAGCCAGATGGTTGTTGTCGAAGAAATAATGTCAAAGAATCCAATGCCGAAGAAGATCTCAAGAATCTAAAGAATCACTTTCAGCTAAACTTGAAACCAAATCATGCTATTTTCTATTCAAAGATCTTCAGATTCCCAATTCAACCGAGCTGAATCTTGGAAAAGGCCATAAGAATATGTTTTTCACAGTCACAAAAAGAAAATACGATGCGCATATTATTCAAAGAATTCGTCCATGAATCTTTTCAACAATGTGTCTATTGCATTCAGCTCCAGAAACCGTCAAAACTCAAGGTAACTCTGAGAAAGAAAGGATGAAGGTTCTCCTTGTGTCGGAGAATGTCCCACCTCAGGTGAATGGAATCGCTCGTCGCATTGGTCATTACCACCAAGGTCTAGTGAATCTAGGATATGATGTGGAGTTTCTCCATCCGGAAGTTGGGACAGATAAGGTAGTTCCGCATGTGAATCCATACAACTTCACTGCAAGAATGATGATCCTCCTTCCCAACTACTTTATGCAGCTCCTGAACACCGACTACGATGTAGTGCATGCTGTTCTCCCATTGAATATGTCTGGCATGTGGCTATTGGCGGCATTCAAAGCCGTTCGAACATTTCGCAAGAAAAGTAAGCCATCTTTGGTCGTATCATGGCATTGCAACATGGCTGATTACGTTGACCACTTCTGCCAGGGCCATCCTTTCCTACGTTGGCTTACCCGCCTCATTTTGTTCAAGGGATTGTTTGCTCTTCTTCCCTACATCAGCGACCGAATCTTGACCCCTACTAAGTCCACAGACCCGGAAGTTGTTAGCCTATGGGATGGTCGTAACGGTGTTTGTTATACTGGTATTGATAAGGGAAACTTTTCACCTTGCAATAAAAACTCTCAGTGGGGAAATTTGTGGACCAAGCAGAAGCAAGCCTACTTGAAAGAAAATAACTGCGAGTTTCTCATCATGTGCGTTGGAAGATTGTCACCTGAGAAGGGAGTTGATGAGCTTATCAAATGTCTTTCTCTATTGAAAGGTTGCGCTCTCTGGCTCGTTGGCGATGGACCATCTCGTCCTGCTCTTGAGGTCCTTGCGCACGGACTGAAAGTACCTGTGAAGTTCCTTGGATATCAAAAGGGAGAGGCATTGCATGCTGCGTACGCTGTTGCTGATTGCTTCGTGTGCCCTTCCTTGACTGAGACATTTGGACAAACGGTTAACGAAGCATTGGCTTCTGAAGTCCGCGTAGCTCTTCCCAAGGTGCCTGTGTTTGTTGAGGCCTATAGTCACGTAGTCCCCAATGATGCTTTCTGGAAACCTCTCGATCGCCGTGCTATGGCAAACTCTATAATGTTGCAACTCGACAGACATCAAACTGGTGATAAATATGGAAGTCCCGACCTTTCCAAGCTCAAGACTTGGAGCCAAGCGTGTGAAGACTTGGTTTCTCAGTATAAGTTTGCTTCTTCTGGCCATCGCTCCATTCGCTATACAACTGCAATCTTCTTCATTCCAATTTGGTATCTTGTTACCATTTTTTGTTCCATATTCATCTTTTACATGGCATTTATCAGAACCATTTTCGGAGGTTCAGTTCGAGTATATTTTTCTACAGTTCCCCATCGTCTACAAAACAAAATGAAGACTATGAATAGGGTTAAGTACTAATTCATGTAGGGTAAAGTAATTTTTTCATGTTCATCTATCGCGTTGTGGATCATAAGTGAGTGCTTATCTACTATTACTCAATATGGTCTTCAACAGTCCCAATAACAAAATTGATTGGCTTTACATGTACCGGTACTATCCTTCGAGATCAATTGACTTCAACATAATAAGATCGCAGTTCTTGCAACGATTAATAAAAAATACCGTACACGAAGGAATGAGCAAAATGTTTACTCAACACATTTTTGAAGGCAAATGAGCAAAAGTGACTCAGGCGGGATTTGAACCCGCGCCAACGAAGACTGGAGCCTAAATCCAGCGCCTTAGACCACTCGGCCACCGAGTCAATGTTTGACAACTTGTTATTGTTGTGCTGACATTTCAGGCATCATTGAATATTCTAAACTCTAATTTATATTTATCTAATAATGTCTGTCATCATCTTCTGTCAAATTCAAAATCATCTGTCTTCGATCACTCATAGCTCATAGATCACTCATAGGATCACTCATCACTCATCACTCAACACTCAACAACCAGTCTCAGCACTCACAAGCTCAAAACAATCACAGCTCGACATCTTCAATCTACATATTCAATATACAGCGATGATAAACATCTAGTAATTTGACTTTGATTTTGCTCCTTTTGACAAATTTGACCTCTGTTAGAGCCATGGTCAGCTAGTTTCTCCCCATCAAGAAACACCGCTACTGAAAGTAAGGCCCGCACCTTCTTCACCTGCCTCGCCTTCCCCTCCTTCATCAGGAAGATTTTACCGTTATCTTGGCAAACTATTTATTAAAGTCTTCGTAGAATTGGGACAATCCACAAGTTTCCTATGAGGAAGTAAATTGCCCACCTGAACTTGATCGCCTCAACTGCTGGGAGGAAATGGTATCACCCCTGCTTTGATGATATCCCTGAGTGTTTGCCTCTAACCTTGATGGTGGTAACGAAGGCAATATGTGTCAGGATGCTTGCAAGAAGTTCGGATACAATAACTCAATGATGAAGACATGTGAATGGATATCAATGAAAACTAATCCAACATGCAACAAACCTGGCTCGAAAGAAAACTGCCTGTGACTTGTGGTGCTGACTGAAATGCTATGATTCAAAAAACTTTAAATTTAGGCAGCAAAGAACATCGCGAAGAGGTGCAGAAGAATAAAGTGCGTTCAAAGTGCCCCCTGGCATGCATTACTTGTTGAAAAGAATGAGATTTAGAGTAGGTATTTCCTTATTGGACATTAAATCTTGGCTCGAATGGTAATCTCACAAATCGTCGATGCAAACTGAATAGAATAAAATCTACCACACAGAAACGATTATATTGTTTCGGCATTTGAGATATATGCAGTCATCAATCACGACACAACTAAAAGACACATCCTTGTTGCTGCCTTCTACCTTTAAATATACTAAAAAGCCGCGTATACTTGTAATCCTAATTCAAATTGGCCAGAGATTCACCTACCTGAACTTCAACATGAGCATTTCCCTTCGAAGCTCTTTCAAATTCTGCTGTGAATTTGATTGGAGCAGTTGAAAACATTGCAATCGCAGATCCCCCAGCTCTAAAGGCTGATAACTCTTGCCCTTTTGATATTTGCTGCCCAATCATATCATTGTATACAATGCTATCAACTCCGATGCCACCAATGATCACAAGAGCAATTTTGAAATGTCCTGAGTCTAGTACAATAACAAGGCGTTTGTTTTCATTCAAAATGTTGAATTTGCCTCCGAAAAACTTTACAGATGCAGATTTTTTATCTATGCCTTCCATCTTGCATACTGTGCATTTTCCGGACATTGGAGAGTGAACCCTATGATAATCCGTAGGGCTCAAGTACCCTGTAAAGACTGGATTTTGACGGTACAAGTGGATATCCTCGCCAGGTAATCCAATATCTTCGATATGGTAGCTGCAACCTTTTATCAACAATGACTTCATGGAGGCATCGTCGTTATATCTCGTCATTGTACAAGACGCAGCAGCAACGATGTTGGCACTTCCCAAAGTCGGAAATTTAGATTGAATAAATGTCCTCGAAAAGAAATCGTTTAGAGATGTATAGTCTTCCTTTGATTTTTCCCAGATCCATGGATTCTGCTGTATTGATAGACGTTCACAAAACTCCGTCACTTGGGTAACAGCATCTTCTTGCGACGAAAATTGCGAGTCCCAAGAATTTTGGAGAGAAGTAAAGAGCCGGATGATACCGTTGATGACTGGATTGTTTGTACCAAAAAGGGCAAGATCGAACAATATTGTTGCAAATACAGCTTCCATAAAGGTCATGCGTGGCTTTGTTTTGATTGACTGTGTTTGGAGCACGTAGACAGAATACTCGCTGCTGTTGAACATGATCCGATCCGAGATTCTTTTGGGCATCAGCTTCACCACTAACCTGGAAAGCAAGTCGCCAACTTTGAAGATCCACATCCTGAGGTTGAAGAAATGGCTTATTATCTCTCTCTACCTACTGTATCGTACTCAGGGTCGAATGTCGAAACGAGTTTGTGTCGGCATCATTCCAAAAGACAAAATGCTGTATCATGAAAAAATGGCCTAAAGTATGAAGAAAGATTCCTAAGATTCTTTTCTGATGTCACAGATTCTTACCTCAGTAGCAAATCCGAATCTACGAGTGTCATTCTTACGAGATCTCGACCGCTCATAAAATCAGAACAAAAATGAGTGCTGAAGACCTATATATCTTCTTTCTTCTCGGGATCGAGCGTATCCTTTATGGTTGTTGGTACATCTATCCAAATTATTTCAAATTCCAAGTGCGAATGGGTGCTTTTGGTGAAAATATCAAGAATGAACCTCTCTTTTGGAAAAGTGCGATGACGTTGGGAAAGTACATCAAAGTGATTCAATTCTCAGTTGTTACATACGACCTTCTCTATAGATGCAATATATCCCATCCCCTCGATGTAGAGCCAAAACGGCTCATAGCTGGAATTGCGTTGGTATTGATTGGACAAGTTCTAAATGTCGCTGTATTCAAAGCTCTCGGCGGCGTTGGAGTTTATTATGGTCACGAATTTGGCTACCCTGTGAAGAGAGTGTCATGCTTCCCGTATAACGCTTCTTGGATATCAGACCCTCAATACTGGGGAGTTGTATTCACAATATGGGGCATTTATCTGACGCTTGGTGCCTCCATGTTTACCGTCCCGGTCGTGGAAACGTTTTGGTATGTTAGTTCTATGAAATTCATAGAGCACCAGAGAGGGCGTGATATTGCGAGGAAATTAATGGGAGATGACCCAGCCAAGTATAGTCACAAGTGAAGCTGATGCAGCGTGGATATAAAAATCAATTCTGCAAAGACGTGTACTGACCTTTTTTGCTTTGGCACGAATAGACGAGCCAGCTTAGGTATCTTATTAACAAGCTACACTAGTTATATCAACTCCATTAACATCTATTTTATGAATGTTATGATCAAAGAGAGTAAAAATGAGCATGTTTATTTTGATCCTATATTACGAGAGTAGCAATGCTCTGTAGTGTAGTCCTCCAAGAACTCACAATTTGTAGTGCTCCGTACTACTATCATATACGTACTGCGTCCTACGCCCCGTCGTTCGTCGAGACTGAAGAAATAGTTGCCCAGTTACGTACGCCTGAAATAAGGAAGGAAAAATGCATGTTTCTATATTTGGCTCGTTTGCTACTTCTTCTACTCGTCAATACAGCAAGGCTGGCGTGATCGTCTATGTAAGAAAGACCTCCTTTCTCCCACAATTTCTTCTCGCAGGGTATTTATCAATTGTCTTGAGTAGCGCAAGATCGAAGCTAACATTTGTATTCGATGTCCTCCTTGAGAGCGTTTGGCTAGGAGGCCTCTCATCTTGCTTTGTAGTGTGAACTATGTTCAGAGGAGTTTCAGAGGACATGTATGAAGATTCAATGTCACGAGCAAATTGATGATTCGAATACCTTCACCTAGCTGCTACAACCCTGGTATTATCCCTTGATCACACAGATGGATGACATTGTTATATGCAGGGTCAGCCTTCCCTTTATATCTGGAGTGTCATGCACCCATGCTTGCTTGGTCATGATGGACTTAATGGTTCACAGAGGACGGCCAGGAAGTTAGCTTTCTGGAGGTTGGTGACGTGCATTGGCGCTATCAAATGGTACTGGTGACATCTTCAACTTTGCTTAGAAGCCGCGACAACATCTTGAGAAATAACTGTGATAGAACGATAAAACCTAATGGGCAAATGGAAAAGTACTTTTATAGAGCTATGTAAACTCACTATATGAATGGTACTGGTGACATCTTCAACTTTGCTTAGAAGCCGCGACAACCTCTTGAGAAATAACTGTGATAAGAACGATAAAACCTAATGGGCAAATGGAAAAGGACTTTTTATAGAGCTATGTAAACTCACTATATGAGAGGCTCGGCCATCACATCCTCATCATATGGCAAGCAGGTTGCTTCATTCTTGACAAATATCTCGACTACTTCTACAGATGCCCATAGACATCCTTATATTGAACGCAAAATAAAGAATTGAAAACTTATGGGCCTGGCTTACTTTTCTTACGAAACTATCGTTCACTTTCTCGCTGTTCTTGCCATTCTTGCCAAAGATCGAGATACACGAGCAGTAACTATCATATGGCATTTGTTTATGTATCGATAGGATGGATGGAAAGCATGTGGGGTTTCATGTTGAAAATAATATATATACCATTTTAACTAATACCACCGTTTGGCCATTCTCCATCCCTAGAAATTTAAAGAAGACACAGAGAAAGTCTGGAATCGATGGCTGCAAGAAGCATTATTGTGGGATTAATAATGAGGATGATTCAGTAACAGTACCACCGCAAAAAGAGTTGCAGATCATTATTTGAACGAATTGGGACACAGTGATATCGTCCGTCGAGTAAATTGTTGGTAGTTAAGCTTTCAAACTTCAATTGCTCGCCCATGTTGGCGTGTGGGAACAATTAAATCGAAGTTCACGACCATGTTGCGGTCTTTGGCCGTTGGCCGTTACCATTTACTTCTCCAGTTGAAGCAATGGCATTGAACCGTTTTTGTACGTCATAACAAATGGCAATGAATTATACGACTGCGTTACATGACCAGGAGGTATGTTTTGAGCTGACTTTAAAGCATAGCAACAAGAAAAGATATCTTGAGTACAACATGGTCAGGTCGACAGATACCGGAATATGCTCACTTCTGGAAGAAAAATCCTGCCACAAGAAGCAGTGCCGACAGCCAATCCTCTTCACCCATTGATAGACTTTAGAGGCCTAAATAACTTTTTTATGCAGAACCATTCGGCGAGGAAATGATATGCCTTCGACCTTTTCAATGGATGATCTTTGTAGTGCAAAAAAAAGGCAAAGGAAACGAGGAAATATTTACGAAAAAGAAAGGTGCTGGTGTGTCTGAGTACAGGTAGTATCTCAACAGTCAACTTTGCATCATTTATTAATTTCGAAGACCGGATCGCAATGAAATTGTGCTGGTAACTTTTCATTTGTTGGTTCTTTGTCGTGCAGAATGTCGTCACCGAGGTGTCACCGGGTTGCTGCTACATATACAGTATCCAAATTGAGTATCGATTGAACCGTACCAATGAGTTGCCTTATGAATATGAATCCCACCTTATTTTTATGCAAGAGTACTTGGTGGAGGATCTGGACTAGAGGTGATCGCTGCGCTAAAGAGAGAAAAGAACGCACTATGATATTATCCTGCAATATACGCAATATGGGCGTTTGTAACTGTATCTGGTGGGTTCCAACGGTTTCTTCTGATGGTATTCGATATACTTGAGTTACAAAGAGCAATCTGGTCCAACTACAAGTGACATCATCTTTTGGGTGCTTCCTCGTCCTCGCAGCACCTTTGGGACATAATTAGTGGTTTTGATCTTGTCTGAAAGCACTGAGTACCCTAAGACCCATTTTTTATAAAAAGTCCATAGCAGAATTTCTACATCCAAAGACAAGAATGTTCCAGGACTCAAACACATTCAAAGGGGCTTGTTCCACAGAACGACGTGCCAATATTACAGCATTTTCTCGCCCTAGAAGCCGTATCCTCCCTCTACTATGTTCCAAAACGAGATTGAAACTTACTCCTACTTTTACTCCTGCCTGACTCGAGCCGTTACTCTTGTAACTCTTGCCATCATTAATGAATTGCCAATCATCTTACCTTTCAGACATACTTTTAGATCTACTCTTGTTCTTGAACCTGGTTCGAAACGGGAGGCCAAGGGCTTCTAGTTACTGAATCCTATCTTGTGTGCGATAGTACTGTCTTTTCACCTCCTTTTGGATGTTATTGTATATGCTATTCTCAAAGAATTACACCGCACTCCCAATGACAGATTTTCCAGGTACTTTATAGGAACCTTGCAGTATCCAAACTGCAACTTAGAACTTAGAACTAGTAGTATTTAAACTGCACTGTGGACCAGGTAAGTTGATTACCATTACCGAAATTTTATTTCATGGTTTTCTGACTCTTCTATCGATGACTGGGTCATGGCTACAACCAATAATATGAAGAAAAACAATGCCTTTATTTTGCTGGCGGACGGAAATCAAATCGGTGCTCGACAGAACCGTGAAATACCAGAGATTTGAAGGGCTCCATTGGAGACATAATGAGAGCGGCGGTGAGTTCTGTTTATGCAATTTGTGCTGGCATTACGATAATCTGAAATCACTAAGAAGTTAACCTGATACTAGGTTTCCTGTCGGATCTGCTTTTGAGACTACATCATCAAAAGAGAGATATGATCCCATCAGAGATGATGTACTGGTACCTGCAAGCAACGAGAAAAATATCATAATCAACGAGATCCTATGGAAGCCAATCTCTTCCAGCTGCTCTATCCTCTCTTGCGTGAGTGGGTAATATGTGTTCATTTTGTATGATTTTCTCACAGTGTTATACCAATTTCCCAATTGTTGATTGTCTGGATATCCTTGAGGAAACTCTGGCGAAATTTGGAAACCTTTTTCAGTTCTTATTTTCCTTCGCATGTTCGTGCACGAAGCAGAAGCATCATTGGTGCTCTTATCATCATCATTGCCACCTAGAATAAAAAAATAATCCTCGTCGGCCGATGCTGGTAAATGATCAACCTCTTCACGCCTTATATTTTATTATGAATAATTGGAAATCCCACTCCTTTTTCCGGACCAATTTCGTGACTATCGTCGTCAGATGATGAATCCTCTTCATCCGACGATAGGTATTTACTGTTTCTTTCCAGCTGCAATTCTTCTTGCTGGTGACTTGGGGTGTCTATTATTGTCCTTTTGCCGGCAGAAGGAGTAGTACTGCTGGGTGTCCTGGAAGAGGAGAAGGCATATGATAATACTACTGATCATTTTCACGAGTATAAATAGGACAGTGGTGCTGGTCAACCTTTATGTTGCCATTGCTAGGAGTAGAGGGGTGAAGAGCAACCATGGCGCCTTGAAGGAATCGTCCTCCTCCTATCTCTTCCTCGTGTGCGCTCTCTCTGGCAGTAGTTGCACTTCAAAGAAGGCACGATATGCGGTTTTGGTGCCTTCCTCTCGCCTACTTTACAAGGTACACAGAAAAATAGATGGCATTTTCGAATTTGATGACGATGTTGCTGTCGAGCATGTTTTCATGCCGGACAAAATTGGTTTTTGACAATACTGCAAGCGTTTTCCAATTTACAAATTTTGCAAAAGTGTGAACAATTACCTATCATACGACCACCGACTTGGTTTAGCAAGCCTCCTGACGCTCGAGCAATTCTTTCTAATCGGAAATCAGATGCGCGAAGCTATTCTAATCGTGCACATGTTTTTCGTCATCTTGCCATTGTTGACGACAGACAGAACATTATTGTTGACGACATACAGACCATTATTGTTGACGACAGACAGACCATTGTTGACAACAGACAGACCTTGCGCTTGTGCAAACTGCATTTTCATTACGTACTAATAACGGTAAAAAACTCGTTGATGACAGACAGACTTGCAAAGATTCCACCAAACATGCCCGGCGGATCAATACTGTACCTCTCGCTGCTTCCACCTCCGATCGACAGCTAGCTTTCTAATCTAGACTGATAGTTGCAACACCTTCGCTAACCGTTAAGTTTATTTCTATCAAGATGGCGCTCAGGTCTTCCGCTCAAAAGGTATCACGTAGTCTTCCTCGCCTTATGGCGCAGGCTGGAGCTGCTCGCGGTATGGCTACCGAGAAGCAGATTTGGAACCAAATCCAATCCACCAAGAATATCAGGAAGATTACCAGTTCCATGAAGATGGTTTCCGCTGCGAAGCTTAAGGGAGATGAAAATCGTCTTAAGCTTGCAAAGCCGTTCAACCAATTCACTGATGCTCTTTGTGGAGAGGCTGTTCATCTCGAAGACCTTAAAAAAATTACCTATGAGGACCTTCCCCAGAAAACTCTCATCGTTCCCTTTTCCTCTGATAAGGGACTTTGCGGAGGTATCAACACTTACATCACCCGTAGTGTCAGAGATGCTATCGCAAAGATTGAGGCTCAAGGAAAGGAGTGCGATATTGTTATTATTGGAGATAAGGGACGTGCTCAAATGGGCCGTATGTTCCCTGAGAAGATTATTCGTTCTGCTACTGAAGTTATTTCTCCTGGAAGTTTCAACCTTGCTGCTGCTCTTTCCTCTGAGCTCACTGCTGCTGGAGCTGCTGACTACGATGCTGTCATGATTGTCTACAACTCTTTTGTAAATGCTGCTACATACAACCAGTACTACAAGATTGTCAAGCCCATGGTTGTTGAGGGGGAGAATGAGTCCATGGTTGAGTATGAATTTGAACCTGATGTAAAGTCAGAGGTCATGACCGACCTTTATGAATACGCGTTGTCTTCTCAGATTTACTACTCCTTCATGGATGGAGCAGCTTCTGAGCAGTCTTCTCGTATGACTGCTATGGAGAACGCTTCCAGGAATGCTGGAGAGATGATTGAGTCTTTGACTCTCAAGTACAATCGTGCTCGTCAGTCCAGAATTACCACTGAGCTTATTGAAATTATTTCTGGAGCTGCTGCACTCGAGGATAAATAAGCTCAAGAGATGCCAGACTGATGGTCGTGGACTTCCTGCTTCTTTTTGTTCGAAAACAAAGGTACATGTGTGATAATATAAAGCTTGCAACTACACGTATTTGAAAAACCTACTTGGCTTCTTTGTGATTGATGCAATTGATTATTGTTTTCATACCATCATTAAAGTTGTCATTTATTTGCCTTTACTTTTCTCTCCCATCGCATGATCTTTTGTTGGACGACGAGGTTTTCTATTGAGCACTCATTGTACCAGTGTGTTTTCACGGTTCCACTGATGTGAAGAGCTCTGTTTTAGGCGTCGGCTTGGTGTTTTGGGGGAATTTGCAGCCAAGACGTGAAATCACATTCACTCCGTGTGAGATACTGTAATATTGCACCTTTAATGGAGATCGATTAGATTTAGAATCACTCTATTCATCCCCAAGCTTCGGCTCGTCCCACTTCTGTCAAGGAGGGAATGGATTATTAGCACCAAGGATAACGGACCGCCGTTTGTAACCGGGAAACAGTTTTACGGCTGCAATCTACAATAATCTTCCAATCCGATGCACACGATGTAAGGCAAGATTCTTCCATGCGCATTTTAAATGAAAGGTTACGGCACTTCACAGAAACAAAGTACAAAATGACAACTTTTTCGCGCCGGGGTGATAGCATGGGCGTATCATAGATCATTGCCCTCCTTCTTTCGTCCCAGTGACTTGATGAGAGAGTGACTGTGCGCTTCAGGATCAGTCGTTTTTTACATGTCTGTTCTTCCGCTGTGATTATCTTTGAACAGAGTATTAGGATAGTATAGTGGACGGCTGCAGTAATCTTCCAATCCGATGTACACGATGTAAGGTAATTATTCTTCCATGCGCATGAAATGGTTCCATGAGCATGAAATGAAAGGTTCCGGCAGTGCACAGAACCAAAGGACAAAATGACAACTTTTTTCGCGACGGGGTGATAGCATGGGCGTATCATGGATCGTTGCCCTCCTTCTTTCGTCCCAGTGACTTGATTAGAGATTGATGGTGCGCTTAAGGATCGGTCGTTTTTTACATGTCTGTTCTTCCGCTGTGATTATCTTTGAACAGAGTATTAGCATGCTTTATAAAGGTTTGTTTCCTTCATTAATGCATATCTATCTATTGGTGAAACAAGGACCTACACGTACTTTACCGACGTTGTTTGTTATAAAAAATTATAAGGAGTGCTACCTTTGGCCTTCCACAAAGTACAATTTAGTCCAGTTTCTTTACAGTTTTTGTCTTCAAGTCTAGTCTATAGATGGCCCTTTGGTCCTTCAAAGCGAGGAAATACTTGGGATGGATAATACAGTACCTATAGAAGTCAAGAATATCAGTGAAAGGGTCGGTGATAATCTTGATCCCCCAAGAGATACCTCTGAGAACCCCAAATTGGTAAGTTATCTCAACGTAATGAGGTACAACGGTAAAGAGAGCAACAAGACCAACATATTGATCAACTCTTAGGTTGGGGATCAGGTCTCCGAATTGAGACCATAAATGCTCATATATCACAGCACGGGAATGGTACAGGACACCCGCACCCAAAAGAGCAGCTGCTGCTTTCTTTTTTGACTTATCTTTGTGTCCAAATTTTCTCTTCTCAATATCTTTGTCTTGCTGCTCATAAAAGAAGTGGCCACTCTGACGAATAGCATGAGAACCCAAGAACCACATACAACCTTTGATTGTCTCGCCATGAATGAAAATGTATGGGTACGCAACAGCAATCATAAACACCGATGACCAAAAGTGTCCAAACTTGTTTACCTGGTGGTTGTGAGATACTTCGATATCAATGTGCTTATCTTCCATTATTTTTTTGTAGTATTTCTGGGCCATAACACTGCTGAATCTCCAAGCAAACTTAGCAAACATCTTCTTTTTCCCAGCCTTGGAAGTGGGCTCGAAGAATCCGTGTTGACGCATTTTGAGTCCAGCAGCAACAAATCTATCTCCCAATATCTCCAAATCTGCTTCTGTACAGTCATTGGTCAAGTTAAACTTTCCAGTGGAGTAGTTCCCAAGGTAGACACCTTCGGCCATAAGGTATTGGGGGTATCTGCTGTTGTACACGCTCATGCTCAAGAAGTCAAAGGAGAAGGTGTTGCTGAAGTTTCGAATTCGCAAAGGGAGATTTTGGGAATTGAATTTATCGTTCAATCTTACTGAAAAGGTATCAAATTTCACGACCATGTCAGCCAACTGAATTTTGGGGCTAGTTGGGATGGAGACATTCTGTCCAGTAATTGCCTCGAGGAAGGCATTTGACGCAACAATGCCGGCATGATAGGCTGATAAAGTTCCAACAGTCTTGTTCACTAGGAGCAGGAATTTTTTATCATAAGTATTCAAGTAGCCTCTTTGGGCTACCACCATACTTAGAGGATAGCCAGCAGCAACTCCCTTCCCCAAAATCACAACATTTGGTTTCATGGAAGCACCGGTATCGGGATGCACAAAATAATCTTTGCTAAAGAGCTCTGGAGTGCGGAAGGCAAAGTAGATATCATCAAGGATAAGTGTAACTCTGGTAAGGTATGTTGTACAATAGTCGCATCTTTCTTGAAGATCATGAAGCCACCTCGCGTATTCTTCTCTTGAAACTGCAGACCGAATACGACTGGACAATGTTAGTTTCTCTCCAGGGGGGCTAGATTTGTTGACTCCAGTAAAGTGTTGCATGGGATTCACAATAACAGCAGCGATGCGATAGTGATACTTCTCAATAAATTCAATGCTCTCCTGAGTACACTCCTTCAAGAAAACGTGATCTTGACAATTGAGGTAGTCTACTCCTGATACATGGCCGTGGTATGCTGACGAAAAACGCACAACGATTTTTTTATTTCTGCAAGATGACTTGACATCCTTCAAAGCTGCATCGACAGCTTCGCTACCACTGAGAGAGTAACGAACCTACGTGTACGTCAACAAAGAAAAATAAAGTTCCTGAGTAAAGAGATTCTTTTGACAGAAAGCATTGGGCAAGTATACGTTTTCAAAATGAACATACCTGATCCATACCAGTAAGCCCAAGAATCATATTTGTATTCTTTTCAAGCTCTGAATTCAACGATAAAGGAGCAAACCTCAACGAGCTAGTTTTTTCCCCATTCATAAGCGACATACGCTTATTGATTTCCTCTTGAATAGGTGCATGGAATGCTCCAATGCCAAGAGTATGGACCGCATCATTCCCAACAAACATGAGGTTAGACATTGTCGTAGAGTCCACCTCAAACATTCCCTTTGCATAGCCACTGTCATTGGACTGCTTACGATTTCTTAGCTCGATAAGAAAGTTGCGCTTTGCTGGGAATTCAAGTTCACGCATCAAAGGCATGCACACCTTTGCCAATGCGAATCGGCAGTCCACTAGTTTCGATGCAAGTTCTTGCCCACGAGCGTTTTCCTTCCCATCAACCGGATTCAGTTTGGAAGCAAGGTAGGCCTGACCCTTTTTGCGGCGTTCGAGTACTTCTCCTTTTGGCGAATCCAATGCAAGGGAAGCTTCAATGCCAATATCTTTACCATAGTAAATGTAATCACCTATTTACGATGTGACACATATTCCAATGGTTAGTCACAATGGCGAGATATACGAAGACTAATCTGGTTTCGATAGTAATTTGCATCTTACCTAGATAATCGAGGATCTTGTACTTGAGGTTTGATTTGAACATGAACTCAAAGTACTCAGAGATCCTTTTCGCTAAAAGTGTAACGCCAATAAAGGCAAACGTGAGAACTACTACGGGACCCATGGTAGAATAAAACAATGCTAGCTGTAAGATATAAGTGCTACAGATGAATCCTAAAAATGACGATGGTCGTTGTTAGTGCTCCAGATGAATTCTAAAAATAATGCAGTGGTTGGATTTGTGCAACTGGACGGTGAGAAGATACAGAGCGCATTCAGCAGTCGGTAAGTGATAAATGGGGTTTTAGATTCGTTTCATATTTTTGTGAATCTGGAAATCTTGTGCAGCCTTCTGTCAGCGAATCTAATAAGGCCTTTTTACACCATTCCTTCATCATTTTGGAGCTGTTTGCGAATATTTTCCAGAACCATTGCCCTGACAATCAAGGAGAATAGATTTGTTGCTATTATATAATCTGAGCACCTAACTAAGCTCTATCTGAGTAACACCAAACCCGTTTGCAATACATTTCATCCCTAAGGAAATGATTTAGTGTTTAGTGCATATTTAGTGGAAAATAATTTTCATGTCATCAGCAATAAGACACCGTGGCCGAGTGGTTAAGGCGATGGATTGCTAATCCATTGCTCTTTGAGCGCGTGAGTTCGAATCTCACCGGTGTCGTCTTTTTGCCT